>Ga0172381_10008103_pt1 | contig 10310 bp, 11 predicted proteins | sample Leawel6488metaG_FD_119754 | JGI IMG/M metagenome (GOLD analysis project Ga0172381, IMG submission 119754) | Leachate microbial communities from a municipal landfill in Southern Ontario, Canada - Leachate well 64-88 metaG | ecosystem: Engineered > Solid waste > Landfill > Unclassified | place... | reverse complement strand
ATAAGGAGTTCTCTCAAGGATCTTGTTATAAATCTCGATAGCAAAGTTTTGGGTAGATAGTGCTTTACCCTGCTTCTTGATACTATCAAAGATTTCTTGGTCTTTGATGACAACACCAAACTCCTTCAACATTTCCTTTTCACCAGTCAATGCTTTCATCAAAGCAGTACTGGCTCGCTCTGCGTCGTACCTACCCTCTGTCCACGCTTCTGCACCTTGAGATAACAAACCAATGTTCCGAGTCATCTCAAGAACAATCTTAGGATCTAACCCAAGAGGCTGGATTACGTCAGCAGATCGGGCCATCTGTGATTGCACAGATCCTATATTTACTCGAAATATATCAGCAATCTCTTTAGCAGTCTTATTTGCCCCGTCCTTAATATCAGCATACACAGTATCAAATTTCCACTGTGCTCGCTCAATGTCTTCCGCCACCCCTGCTAATTTAAAGAATCCAGCAATACCTGCGCCAACTCCAGCCGCAGCAATTAAGCCTTTCATGCTGAAAACCAAACGATGTATTGAAGCGATACCTTTCCCTATTAGGGAAGGAATCTGAGATATATGCGATCGAAAACTATTCAAAGCATTTCCGGCCATCGAGAGCCCAGCCTTAAACGTGGATATGCTGGGTCTTAATCTTGCGAAAGCTGCTCCAATACTTTGAAGTCCAGTAATAATAGCACCTGGATGAATTCGCATATTCATAAAAGCATCGGCTAGATGCTTTATGTTTATGCGAATTCTCCAAATTACATCTGCGATTGTAGTACTGCTAAAGTACTTAAAGGCATCTTTTACATAGACCCCAACGCCCTTCAACTTATAGAAGGAGTTTATCAGATTGTCCACAGCCATTCGCAACTTGGTGTCCAAATAGCTATCCAGACTACCAAATACAATAAGCAATCCTTTGGTCGTATCGATAGCGGCAGACTTCAAGCTGTAAAACTTCCCTATAACAGTATCGATAGCTTCCCTTACTGTAGGTGTCCAATTCTTGAAACTGTCAAGACTTGCTTTAAGCCCACTAGCTAAATTACCAATTGACAAGTTTCCCAAGGCACTCTTAATGTTTCCTTTAATGGCATTAAGAGCATCTTGCATGTCCTTGAAGCCTAAGGACAGATCAATTTGGACACTAGGATTTGGCATTCTTGAATTCCTGCAAGAATTTTCTTGCTTCCTGGATGCTGCTACAACGAACTATCTTGCAATCTTTGTCAGGGTCTTTGAAAGCCAGCCGCATTTGCTCTATCGTCATTGATGCAATCTCATTGGGAGAATATCCAAAGGATTGCATCAAGCTCAGATAGATTTGTTCTTTGCTTAACTCGACGGATTGCTTTCCTCCAGTTGAGGTGGTTTCTTCCGCATCGTCAAGAAAGGGTTTACCAACTGCATTGTCTCCATGCACTTATTGAAGTTATCACTGCAATCCTTCATAAGTGTTTGCATAAAAACACTTCGTGTAGGCTTAGGAGGGTTATTCCTGACACCCATCCAAAAGAGATAGCCGAGTCAATCCAGATTCTGAAGCAAATCAGAGTCCAGAATCCAATCCACTTTCCCGACCTGCTCCATAGCGATTTTCATAGTCGCCTCAATAATCATTTTGTTTGATTCAGTAGAACAAAATGATCGAGCGAGATCGAGGATGTCCTTCTTAATGAAGTTGTTAAGCTCCGTAATATCCCTGTCAGTAAGAGGGGACATCAGGAACTCTTCAGTTTCATTTAATGTGATGGCTACAGGAGCCGCTGCAACATTTGACATTCATTCACCTTTTGTTTTAAGTAAGCTCAACAGGACGCCAGACAGTGCCAGCAGGAATAGTGACGCCAGAACCAACAGTAACGGTAGCACCAATTGTTTCAATCATCGACATCATAAGAGGAATAGAAACATTGAGCAATTCCCCGGACTCACGATTGAATACAATGTCAGACAAGTCTCCAACACGCATGTACTCAAACTGATAGTAGGGAGAACCGTCAGCCTCAATAGGAATCCTTACATGGTAGGGATCACCTTCTGTCGGCAATGTATTGATGTCGTCAACATATCTCTTGTATGTGACGTTTGCATCCCATAGCCCTTCGAGGGCATCCATAACGCCCGACGAACCACAGTGATGGAACGGCTGATCTTCGATAGAGAGCGTAATAACAATCTCATTCGTGCCATCTTGATTTGCATAGACGGGTTCTGCCGCCAATGCCGCCAACTGCACACAGATTCCCTCGGTGGAAGGCACAGCCACCACAGTAGGCAGTGCTACAGCCGTGGTATCGGCATCGTCCAGAGCCTCAATCCCTCTGAACGTACCAACAACTGTAGGTGAACCTTTCGTGCCAACAGGTATAGTGATGACGGTTTGAGTTACAAGGGCTGCTCCCTTATAACCTTTGGTTCCGTCAATTGAACCAATGAATTCAACCTCTGCTCCAGGGAAGAAAGTAGGAACGAGTGCATACTCTTCATATGACCCATTCCAATCCTTAACCCCAGCAAATCGTTGGCGACCGCCTCGCGTACCTGCATGAACCAACTCTTGAATACCACTAACTTTCGTAATAGTGGCACTGCGAAATGTTGGAACTACAGTAGCCGCCCCTCCGTCCGGTGTTCCTTGAAATCGGGCTTTTCTACCTGAGATAACTCCCATTACTAAGTTTCCTCCAATCCTAAAAGGCTGTTACTCAAGAACAATTTTACTTCTAGCGGTAATATGGCCGCCCAGCCTTCTAATGTACGGTTTAACTCATTATATGTTAAACCTTCTTCAATTGGAAGAAACATCACCTGTTTAATAATATTCTCGCTTTCATAGGGCAGACTCATCAGGCCAGTCGCTGCTGTGTTAATAGCAACATAGATTGCCTGAATGATCCTCCACTGAGTGGGGAGAACCAAAGAGGTATTTCTCAAGCCTGACGTAACTGTGACATGCAAAGTTTGAACTATGGATATCCCACTGCAAGGATTCTCTTCAAATCTCTTGCCTGCAAGAAGAATAGCAACCTCTGGAACTGAAGCCTCCATTAGAGTTTCTTTGAAAGGCTTAAACCCAGCATCCAGTCTAATTCTATTCTTCTCTTTCACCAAAGCGGCAAAAGCAGTGTGATTATCCAATACGTCCCATATAGCATCAACAGCAAATGTGAAAGGGTCGCTCATTACTTCATCCCTAAAAGTCTTTTGGTTTTGTTAGCAACGTCCCTTACATCATTCGCCATTCGATTTTTAATTTCTTGTGTCGGGTCCACCAAAATAGTTCTGACAGGAACTCTGCCTAGACCTAAATGATGAACTGTAGCAAGTCTTCCAATCGAAAGCCTGGAAAGAGGGTGAGCCCCTCCACCTCCAAAACCAATAGTGATTCCTCTATAATGATTTATAGTTACAATCCCAGGTTTTGGATATTTATCTAATGTTGGTATCGGATCAAGCGTAGAGACTAAAGTGTTTGAATCCTTTAGTATTGCTCTGCTACGCTTTTTAATTCGCTTCTTGGTTTTAGGACTGAGGGGTGGCCAATCGCCACCGCCTCTAGAATTCCTATTATACCTTGCCAAAGCAAACTTCTTATACCGAACTATCCATTTAATCATGACCTCATTGAAGCCGCTCTGTCCTGTCTTTGTTAAGACATTGACATATCTTTCAAGTGGTTTCAAATCGATCTTCAGTTTCACTCGAACTGACATCCAAACACCTAGGTGGTAATCATGGTCAAGTCAACCAAGGCTTGTGGACGATGGCAGAGCATCAACGGATTACTCTGAACTTCCAGCGTCATACCTTTGTCCATAGCCATTCTTTCCGACTTGGCGTAGAACTGAAGTCCAGTGGTGTTGACAGTCTCGTTGTAATCAGCGGGACCGTAGTATTCACCAAACAGGCCATTGGTTCCAAGCGGAAATGCTTGAGCATGATCGTCTTCAATGAAGTCTTGGCTAGAGACATTGCCACGATAGTTGACAAAGCGGCATCCCGCAAAGTCAAATACTTCGTAGGCAAGATTTTCAGCAAGGGTAACAGCACCAGGATGATACTTGAATACGTCCTTGACACTAGCGTGTCCGATCAAAGCATCAAACCAAGTGTCAGAGCAAAATACTCCAACCATGCCCATTGAGTATTCACCCAATGCAGCTTGAATAGTCCTCTTCAGTGCCATGCACTGAAGGCGAACATCAATTGAGTCTGACGAAAAATCAAACTGCTGAGTAGGCTTAGCAATACCAAACTCGGTATGAATATCGAGAATGGTAGTCGTGCCATCAGAGTCCATCAGCTTTCCCTTAAGGGCCCCAAGTCGATGGTACTCCTGGGTGACGGCAATCTTATCCTTCATAGATTGCATCTTCTCATTGACTTTGCCCTGAACCGTTTCAGTGGCAGTCGCTTGACCAAACGCTCGAACACCCTGAACGTCGTCAGCCTTAACAACGTCATTCAAGCAAAGGTGCATGATTGAGAATGCTCGACCAGTACGCTTCTCAACAGAATTAGGAGTTCCAGGTGCTCCACGGGCAGTATTGGGAACTAACGCAACAGTTCCATTTTTGTACTCTGCAGAAACTGTCAGGGTAGTGATACCCTGCTTTTTGAAAATACCCATCTGATCAGCCATTTTTGGCTGATACGGAAGGATATTCACGGCGTCCGTCAATGAAGACAGACCCCAAAAATCCTCTTGCCAAATGTCGTTAATCGGAGGCATACTAAGAAACTCCTTCTCTCAAGAAACTTCAGTGCGGGTGATCGTATTGGTCATAGCAGCAATCAAAGCAGCAACAGCAGTTGCTTTGGTTGTGCCGCCACTCAAAACTCCATAGCGGAGAATGAGCGGTCCACCGCGAACAAGGCAGGCCACCTTCTTACGAACGGAGACCCCAGTGTTGTTGGTGTAGTTTTCCAAACATACGGCATGAGCATTGGCATCAGAAGCCAAAGCCTTTTCATCAGCCGCACCGGAGTCAGTCTCCAGCATTTGGCCAACGACGATGCTGGCACCATCGGCCACATCAATCGTTCTTGCCTCTCGGCAGTACTCCAGGGGTGGCTCACTAAGAATGAGATCACCAACCTGATATTTTTCAGTTTGGGACATACGAGAAAGCTCCTTTCAAATTAACGCTTCTTTGCCAGTTCAGCACGACGCTTGGCATCTTTAATGAGGCCAGACTCTTCCTTACCCTTCTTAGGGTCCGACAATTGAATCCCAGATCGCTCCTTGAATTCAAGGGGCTCATTCTGTTCAAGGGCAGCGACAACGGTGTCAAAATTGTCTTCGGCACTCTCGCTAAGAGCGAGGGCAATTCCTGCATCGGTGCAGTAGATTTCGACCAGTTTGTCACAGACTGCTTTGGACAAAGGAAGGGATTCAATCTTTGTCTTCCGCGAATCTTTGGCGAGCTTAAAGATTTTCTTATCTTTAATCTGCTCGATGTTAATCGGTGGCGGTGCAACCGATTCCTTGAGCTTCGCGTTGGAAAGCTCAAGTGCTTTGGTTTGTTCTGACATATCTTTGAATCGCTTTGTCAGAACTTCGACCACGTTTTCTTCTGTCAGATCCTCTGACAATTCCAACGTAGTGCGTAGACTCGCCCAATTTACAGCCACTACTTTTTCCTCCTTCTGAGGTAGCAAGGAACAGGCAATTGCCTCGAATTTACCGAGGCCATCCACAACAGGATACGAAGTCAGAGCTACATGCTCAATTGGTTGCACCCTGCCATCCTCGACAGGAATGTAAACCGACGTATCAAAAATATTCGGATCTTTTATCAGATCCGAAAGTTCAAAAATGCCATTAAGCACATCCCCTTCAACCTCCATCCCGACACACCAACCACGATTCATGTCGGGATCAGTAGTGTGTTCCAATGGAACAGGAATCTTGTTTGAAAAGGAATTGGCAAAGTAGTCCAAGTGTTCTCTTGTAAAAGAGAACTTAGTTCCATCTGTCTTCTTCTGAAAGTCACCAACTCGAAGAATTGGCTTCTTCAGTTTCTTATCAGAGAGCTCAATCCACTTTCTCATTTCACAACTCCTGGGGCTCTTGTCCCCTCAATGGTCTGGACAGAATCAAACTGTCTGGCCCCTCTCTTTATTTGTTCAAGAATAGTATCTGCCTTTGCTTCCATTCTTGAGTAACGATCATTTTCTTCTGAGTCTCGACGCCACTCAAATAGCCAAGCACCAGCTTTGTAGCAAGTAGCTCTATTAATAGAGGTTGGTACTGTTACAAACTCTTCTTCATAAGGACCATTCCTAAGAAATTCCTTCACCTCATCAGTCCCATATACAAGTGCCGCTTCAATTCTCCTGGCAATTTCAGTGGTATACTCAGCATCGGTTATTGGCAACTCCTGCATATTAGCCCACTCTTTTACGTTCGATTCACCGAACATATCATAAAGGTCGGAGGCTTCAGCAAAAGTATCTGATACAGAGGTTGCTGGAGTAAGCGTATATGCTTGTGTAGTGTCATCGGTAACTATAAGGAGAGTTGGGGTAAATGCCAAATATGCTGGGGCAGTAATGCCAACTGTCCAAGTCCCCGCATCACAAGAAAAAGAGGCTTCTCCATCAGCATCAGTAAATGCTGTATAACTTGTCGCTCCAAGAGTCAATCGAACAAAGGCATTTTCAACTCCAACTTGAATTATAACTGTGTATGCACCATCTCCAGTTGTCCCACCGCTGGTTGTCGTCGGAGTGTACTCTGCACCCCAATCTTCATCACCACCCGTGTAGGACGTGAGGTAGGCCGACACATGGCACGGCACAGTAATCCCAGCCGGAACCGTCACCTCATATCTAAGATGTGTTCCCGACTGACTAACAACTGGGTCGCTCGTCACCAGTTCGATGGCAGTTTTCAATTGCGCATCCGTCAGCGTGTTCAGCGCGACCCACTCCGAAACACCGTTCCACACGTACCCATCCGAGTTACGAGTGAATTCGCACACGTACTCACGCCCGGCAGTTGAGTCAGGAAGACGTATAGTTTCCATGATTCACCTAAAATGCAGTTCTTCCGATTCGCCATGTTGACCCAGTTATTCCAGCATAAAACAATACATCTCCCGCCAGTGACCCATGGTATATCTGGGAGGTGTCCCACGTTCCCACTGCACCACGCGATAATAACAGTTCAAAATCCCACTCGTCACCATCCAGACTTGTTGCGTACCACAGAGTCTTATCGTTTGCGTCAGAATAAGTCGAGGTCGATGCGATCATCTTCCACGGAATAGCCGAAGTGTCATGTGTGACACTGATATGCCATAACTCTCGCCCCGGGGGTGCATGCAGCAGGCATACGGATGGCGTGCTCCACGGACCTGTGATTGCAGATGCTGTTGCATGATACAGGGCCGATGGAGTAACATCTGTTCCAACAAAAAACAAATGGTACGTGTCATCCACCTTTGCAATAACGGGGGACGCATCACCACCAGCCCGACTCCCCAATACCACGCCTTCATCGGTCCACGTAACACCATCTGTCGTACTGCGATACTTGAATATTGATGTAGCTCCTGTGTATTCCCTCCAAACGCAATAGAGTGTATCGCCATCCAGAAACAGACATGTGTCGGAATTGTAGGCGGGTGAAGTCGGTGCCGGATCTATTGGATCTGTGAGTCCGTCTGGGACGACCCAAGTCGTCCCGTCCTGAGAGGATACAATTGATGGATTCTCTCTCTCGGCTCCAGGAAATGGAGTAAAAGCCATCCAGTAACGGTATCCACCAAATTCCTCACCGATTCCCATATCAATAACGCTCGGATGCATTACATTTGTATTTGCATCGAAAGTTGGAATTATAAGAGCGGATGCAGCGTTTTCGGCCAGAGCCGTCCATGCCGTTTCATATACTCTAAACTGGTTATTCAACAATGCGTCAATCACTGCTGCGGATGCTTGCACCGCTGTGTAGACAATTGCAAGCTGCATTGAGCCTTCCAAATACGCTGATTCGTGCAGCCCCCTGCCAAGATAGATCGCTCCAGCACGCGGAATAGTAGTCTGCGGTGCAGCCAGAGGTAGGCTTACACCGTCCTGATGTATTGACGTAGTTCCGTACGTAAATCGAAACAAATGCCGATCAGAATTTGGGCGATAACTTGTACTGGCTATAGTCGATGAGTCATTAATGTATAACAGTGCTGCGGATGCGACAAAACCGTGGTATGAGTTGTTCCCGTACGCAGACGCCAGCAGCACACCACTTGCAGCAGCCCCCGCGAACGACCCTATGATAAATGACTGAGCCAGAGTGGTGCTTTTGGCCGAAATCAACAAATTTGACGAGCCGTTAAAAACTAATTGTGCACGGCCATCATCCGCAACATCCAGAACGCCGGCGTTTACTATCCGTGGTTCATTTGCATCAGTGGCAGCCGTTGCGTGCGATTCGTTGCCGGACTGATCGTACCATGTGACCACGTATCCGCTGCCTGCACCGACATGAGCCAGCAGAGCCGCAGTATCGAGTTCATTTCCAACCCATCCAATATCAAGTTCTGCATTGTCGCTCGATCGTCGCACTTTCAAGCAAGGTCCGGTGTAGCTCTTGAGAAGCCGACAAACAGAGTAGATTGATGCGAGATCATCTGTGTATGATGTTAATATCCCATATCCGCTATTTGTCTGAGTTGCAGAAAGCCACATCGTCGAACCATCCCACGTCCAACTGATTCCGCATGTTTTGCTTGCGACTGTGTAGTCAGGCTCATCGCCGAACCAATCAATACTGCCAGAACTGCACGCCCACAAAGCCCTCCTTGCAGTTGTGCCTTGCCTAAACAACAACCTCCCGGCTGACGGTCCAGGCGGGACCGTTAATATCACGACCAAATCAGAATCAGCATCGTCAACCGGAATCGTCCAGTGATTTCCGGCTGACAAATCAACGGTGCACGTATTGGCACTGACAACCGCAACCATTTCGGCAGACCCGAAACGGATCGTGTGACCGCCCGCATCCAAATCAACACCGGATATGCTACCACCAGTGATAGCGGCAGCGTCCGCGTTTTGCGATCCGAGAGTTCCGACTGGTCTTTGAAAACTCATCTCAACCTCACGGTGCCGTTGGTTGCTTCAGGGTAATCGCCCACTCGGGAATATCGACCGTCCCGGTATCGACCAGAGCCTGACTGGTGCATGGAGTTACGTACAACAATCGCGTGTCGTCGATCAGGCAAATATTTGTCGCCGTACCAGTCACATCGATTGCCACCGTGGCATTCGCCGCAAACGTAATCACTTGGTCGGCACCATCGGCACCAGACAATGAAACGGCTGGAGAATCCACTGTAGCCAACGCCGCAGATACAGCAGCAGCACGATCCGCCGGATTATCCGCACCCGAGCATACGAGCATTTTGCCGTTGGCTCCTTCCATGAGTGTTTCTAGATCAGTCGCACCCATCTTGAAGAAGTCGGCGTCAGCCCATCTTGTAATTGCCATATCCGCTCCTTAGCAAACCATAAACATCATTGGCTTGTATGTGGTGACGGTCCACGAAATTGTTGGTGACGTAACTACGATGTTCGACTCGGGAACAGCCAGAACGTGATGTTGAATCAGATCAACGGTAGGTGAATTGACAACAACGTTCGACGCTGGAACTGCAATGGCGTGATGCTGGACCAGTGCCGGACTTGGCGAGGTAACAACTACATTCGATGATGTTCCTGCCAGTGCGTGGTGCTGGATCAGCGATGGCGACGGCGATTGGACGACTACATTCGATGCGGGAACTGCTAACGCGTGATGCTGGACTAACGCGACTTCCGGTGATTGTACAACTACATTCGATCCGGGTACGACGAGTGCCGTCGATCCTCCAGCAGTTATCACTTCCGCCGGCAACCCAGCCGACACAAATGCCGTTTCCACACCCGAGGCAGGAGACTGCCCTGAGTTTTTCGCGACAGGTAGACCGGCGGATATGTATGCTGTGTTTGCCATTACGGAATCGGTACTGCGTACGAGCGAGTGTTTGCGGCTTTGGTTGCGTCCAAGTTGAAATCACTACCGGCCGTCACGTAACCGTGATCAGTTTCCGAGCCAGACAAGACGACATGATCCGTGCTGCCATTGATCGACAGAATCTCGTACAACCCGGCAGTAATTGCACCCGCCGCATTGTTTCCAAAGTAGCAATGAGCCAGCCTTGCTCTCGCTGCTGATCCGGCGGAAATGCCGTATTTGCCAGCCGTAGTGTGATTCGTGAATCGGCATCCTCTGGCGTCAATTACTCCAGCTGGCAGAGTCTGGT
>Ga0172381_10008102_pt1 | contig 10310 bp, 11 predicted proteins | sample Leawel6488metaG_FD_119754 | JGI IMG/M metagenome (GOLD analysis project Ga0172381, IMG submission 119754) | Leachate microbial communities from a municipal landfill in Southern Ontario, Canada - Leachate well 64-88 metaG | ecosystem: Engineered > Solid waste > Landfill > Unclassified | place... | reverse complement strand
CTCTCTTGAGATAGTGCATTCTCCCGTGCATGTAGGGACTCACCTTGATTATTCCTTCCATTATGGGACTCAATCTGAGGGGAGGGCATCTAAGACTGCTGATGAGATACCTCTTGAATACTGCTATCAGAACGCCGTGCGCTTGGATTTACGCCACAAAAAAGCAGCCGAAGAGATAACCGCTGAAGATTTAGAAACAGCGCTAAAAAAAGAAGATTATGTTTTAAAACCTCTTGATATCGTATTAATCTGGACGGGTGCGGATAAATTTTACGGGACTCCCAGATATTTTACGGATTATCCCGGGATAGGCACAACGGCGATAGATTTTTTTATTGACCATGGGGTTAAGGTTTTTGGCGTTGATACTATGGGCATAGACCGTCCTTATAAATTTATGCTTAAAGAATTTATTGATTCAAAAGACCCCGCAAGATTTTACCCAGCGCATTTTTACGGCAGGAAAAGAGAATTTATCCATATAGAGAGGCTGGGTAATTTAAGCAGCCTTCCTCAGGCAGCTGGATTTAAGGTTGCATGTTTTCCGGTAAGGATACGACAGACCGGAGCTGCCTGGTCAAGGGTAGTTGCCCTGGTGTAAAATTTGAACCGGGGAATGTGCGAAAAAGGAGGATTGTATGGGACATACCTGTAATTCAATTATAATTAATGCTCCCTATGGCTTAGTTTTTGACATATCCAATGATATTCCCCGCTGGATAGAGTTATTCGGCAGTGAATACAAGAAAGCTGAAATTATCAGTAAGGAAGGGGATAAGATTACCTTCCGCTTAACCGATGATGAGGATAAATCATGGGTCTCCTGGAGGCTTTTATTTAAAGATGAATATTTTGCCTATGCCGAAAGGTTTGAACCTAAGTTTCCCTTTATATATATGAAAATCGTCTGGCTTTACACCTTGAAGCCTGAAGGGGTAGAGCTTACCTGGATCCAGCATTTTGAGATGGATGAAAAGGCAAAGTTCACCGATAAAGAGGTGGAGGGATTTATTAATAAACATTCCCAGGAGAACCTACTGATTTTTAAAAAGGTAATCGAAAAAGAAGCGCAGCTTTGAAAAAAATTACCTTTCTTATATTATGTTTAGAAGGCGCGGTTTTATCGTTTAATGTCGCCGCAGCCGCAGCCTTAATTCCTTCGATAGCAAAGGAGTTTGCTCTTTCTCAGTTTGTAGTTGGCAAGGTCATATGGATCTATATGCTGACTTACGGCTTGGCTGCTTTAATCTACGGGCCTTTAGTGCGTAAATTCGATGCGCGCAAAATAGAGCTAACCTGCATGTTTTTGTTTGCCCTTGCCAATCTCTTAGTAGGCCTATCAGGGAATATAAATATCCTGTTTATGGGAAGGTTCCTTATGGGGCTATTTGGGGCCTCTGTCATCCCTCTTGGTTTAATCTTAATCGGTAAGCACAAGGCGAAAGAAAACAGAGGTAAATATATCGGGATATTCTTCGGCCTGACCTTTATTGCCTCTCTCTTAGGTTTGTTTCTAAGCGGGGTTATTTACTGGCGCTGGATATTCTTGATACCGGCCTTATCAGGATTTATTCTCTGGATAGTCATGTATTTCTACCTTCCCAGTTTTAAGGAGGATACGGGCGATTTTAAATTCAATTACCTAAGGGCGTTTAATGATAAGGCGATGCTTAGGATACTGGCCTACATATTCTTTATCAGCCTTATTTATCATGCTATACAACAATGGTTGGGAGTGTATTTTTCTACTCAGCTAAAGTATACCCAATTCGTTATCAGCATGCTGATAACCTTAACCTCCCTAAGCGGCATAGCCGGTGAATTCTGGGGAGGCTTGCTTGCGGATTCGCTGGGGAGAAACAGGATCGTTAATATCGGCATAATCTTTATGGTGCTCAGTATTTTTGCGCTCATTTTTAAACTGCCTCTTTTTGCCCTTGTTTTGATTATGGTAATCTGGGGTTTGGGATGGACCTTTAACCATGTGGGTTTAGCGACCATGCTTACGGACTTGCCTAAAGAATTTTTAAATGAGGCGGCAAGTTTAAACAGCGCAGTGCGTTTTATCTCCGGAGGCATAGGGGTGAGTTTAGGCGGTTTTATTATGTCGTACAGCTTTAGCGCAGGATTTCTTATCTTCGGTTTTGGGCTATTGTTTTTATTATTTTCGGGAAGGTCAATTAAAGCGAATTAATGATAGGGGGGAAGTAGCTATGGGAGAAGGGCTTAAGGGAAAGGTTGCTATTGTTACAGGGGCTAGCCGAGGCATAGGTAAGTCTTTAGCCTTAACCGCTGCCAGTTTAGGTATCAATTTAACGATAGCAGCACGTAATGAAGGCCCGTTAAAAGAGGCTGCCGCTGAAATTTCCAATAAACATAAGGTGGATGTTCTTGCTTTGCCTTGCGATGTTACGCAGCTGGTAGATTTAGAGAATTTAGCCAATAAGACAAAAGAAAAATTCTCACGGGTGGATATATTGATCAACTGTGCAGGCGTCTCCAGTCAGTACCCGTTCCAGAATCAGCCGATTGAAGATTTAGAGAAACTTGCGCATACTAATTATTTAGGCTATGTGCGCCTTATCCGTTTGGTGATCAATGATATGATCAAGCAGAAGTCCGGGGCAATTATTAATATCGTTTCCGGCTCTACGCTTGTAGATCCGGTGCCAAGAAACTTTATAGTATATAGTTCTTTAAAAGTAGGGTTACGCGCTTTCTCCAAGGGGTTATTTTGGGAATTACGCGACCACGGGATTAAGGTTACTTCGATTCTCCCCGGGGTAACGGATACCGACCTTACCGGTAAACTGGAGAATGTTACCAGCGATACCTCCAGGCTAATGTCGACTAAGGCTATTGAAGATGCCGTAAAGTTTGCATTGACCGTACCGGCTAATGTCTGTCCTTTGGAGATATCGGTAATTAATCAGCAGACGCCTTGGGTGGCGCCGATTATTCCGTTTAAACAGCAGCATCCGGATAAATAGGTTATTTATTATATAAAGTTTTTAAAAATAGGAGGAAGAATGAAGAAATCTCTCTTGCTGGCGGCGTTAATTCTGGCTTTTTCCGTAGTTTCGTTTGCTCAGGGTGATAATCTTATAATTGATGATTTTGAAACCCCTATTATCGGAGGATTGGACGGTACTATTGATTTTGGTTCGGGAAACGGTTCTTCCGTAGAGGTATCATCGGAACCAGAGATAAAATATTCTAATGATTCATCTTTAAAGGTTGTTTACGATGCTGTTGCCGGAGGATATATGTGGATTGCCCGCGGTTTTGACCTGGATGCCCAGAATGCCGGATGGTTAGTTGACCCTCAGGATATTATCTGGGATGACTATAGCGGCCTAGCCTTTTATATGTACGGGTCAGACTCAAAAAACAGGATAGCCGTTGATGTTAAAGATAGCGGTAATGAGGTGTGGCGTTTTATTATTAACGATGATTTTAACGGTTGGAAAGAGGTAGTCTGCTTATTTGACCAGTTTGTGGTGCGCGATGACTGGCAGCCGGAGTCATCGGATAAGAACTCGGTAATAGATTTTCCTCTGAAGAGCTATCAGTTTGAGCCGTTGCCTGAATCAAGCGGAACCCTTTACTTCGATAGGGTGGAGCTGATAAAGAAATGATGGATAAGAAAGAGGTCAAGAATTTAAAAAAGCGTTATCTGGTATGGTTCTATAAGAATACTAAAGAATCATTGGATAAGATCGAGCGTAAATTTACCCAGGTTGAGGTCGACCGGTTTATACTTAAAGAACTCAAGGCAAGGGTGAGGGATGGCTCGTCGGCTAAATTCATACGACAATTTGAGGAATATATAGAGAAAAAAGAAAGGGATGGCTTAGGGCTCAAATTTGAGGATAAGAAGCTTAAGCCTGATTATCTGTTTATCGTTGCTAAATTGCGCGCTATTGAAAAGGCAATTGTAAAAGAATTAGGGAGGAAGGCGCTTGAGGAGATCAAGCTTCTTTATGAGATAGAGATGACTGAGCGCATATTAGGTAGCAGGGAGCATTAATGGTAATTGATGCGCATAGCCACTGGCTGCCGGAAGGCATTATTAATAATGCCCATTTTTACCATAAAGGCTGGGGAGAGATAGAATCCCAGCTTAGGGTTATGGATGGGGCAGGTATCAATAAGGCAGTTTTATCATATCCCACATCCGATGCCCACTTAAAATTAGGGAGCATATCCGAAGTTGTCCGCATATTTAATGACCACGTAAGCAGGATAATAAGAAAATACCCTGACAGATTTATCGGGGCTGCCATACTTCCCATTGACCATGAACCGGATATGATTAAGGAGCTTAAGCGTTCAACCGAAGAGCTGGGCTTTAAGGCAATATCCCTGGCAACCAGTTATAACGGAATTTACCTTGATGATGCTAGGTTCCTTCAGGTTTATAAAATAGCGCAGGATAAAAACATTCCGGTGTTTGTGCATTCCCAAATTGTAAACCCTATTGGTTTTGAGCGGGTTAAGGATCCTCTTCTGACCCCGGTAATCGAATATATTTTTGATACCACCATTTGTATCGGCAAACTTTTGATGTCCGATATTCTGCGTGATTACGGGGTAAAATTCATCTTTGGGTACTTCGGCGGAGTAACGCCTCATTTAACCGGGAGGTTCGATTCAACATATCAGATGCTGCGTTCAGTAGAATTTGTCAAAGATTTAAAAGGAAACCCTACGGATTATTTAAAGAATATTTATGTGGATACTTCGGGAGATAAAACTGAGGCAAATTTTAGCGCAGCCCTTGAATTATTAGGTCCGAGGCATATTTTATGGGGCAGCGATTATCCGGCAAAAAAAGACCCCGCTGTCAGTATGCAGGCGATCAGGGATTTGAAGATATCCCAAGAGGATAAGGAGAATATTCTTGGGATTAATTTGTCAAGGCTGTTATCTTAAAAGGAGAAATTAATATGCAGATGCAAAAGGAGGTACATCTAACGGGGAAGGATTTAACGGAGATGGTGCAGCTTAGGCCGCAGGATGTAGGCAAGTATGCAATCGTCCCCGGGCCAAGGGACAGGCTGGATGTTTTATTAAAGAAATTTGATAACCCGGTGAAGAACTTTACCTTTATGGAGTATTCTATGTACACTGGCACGGTTGAAGGGATAAAGATAACCGCGGTTAACGGAGGAAGGTTTTCTACCGATACCTCCATTACTACCGAAGTTATGTGCAATGCCCAGATTCAAAATATTATCCGAGTCGGCACCGCTGGTTCTTTGGATGAAAATATTAAAGTCGGAGATATATTCGTAGTAGATGAGGTTATCCGCGGTGATGGGGTTACGCCTTATTACGTTGATAAAGACTTTAAGACGGTTGCCGATAAAAAGATCGCCGATACCTTATATGAAGCAGGAAAGGAAATGGGTGTTAATATCCATCGCGGCAAGGCCTGGACCACAGATGCGCTCTTACGGGAGACCCGCGAGATAGTGGAGGCAAAGCGCAAGGAGGGGGCCTTGGCAGTTGATATGGTTTCTGCAACCCTTCTTACTATCGCCCAGATTTACAATATTAAAGCCGGTTCAATTTTAGCGGTGAGCGATAATGTGGTTACGGGAGAGATGGGCTTCATGAACCCGATGTATTATATGGCAGAGGCAAATATTTTAAAGATTGCCTTAGAGACAGTAAGAAAACTAGAGGGGAAATGAAATTTTCGCCGTTATTCTGGCCAATCCAGCTAAAAGGAAAGATTATCTATATACTCGATGAGACTAGGCTGCCGCAGGAGCTCGTTTATATAAAGGCGCATCATTACCGGCAAGCCTGCAAGGCAATTAAGGATATGAAGACGCGTGCGGTTGGCCAGGTGCTTCTGGTGATGTATATTTTCCTTCAGCTGCTTAAACAGGGAAGAGGCAAGGAATTGGCAAATGTTGCCGCAGAGATTAACAAGACCCGCCCGACATTATCATTTAAGTCTTTAACCGATATGGTATTAAGCTGGTCGAATGGCAAAGCGCCTTTAGAAAAATGTATATTAGGTTTTCTTGAGGGTTTAAAATATAGCAGGCTTGCGCAGGCAGAGGAGTCGGCAAGGCTCTTAAAAGACGGGGATGTTGTTTTAACCCACTGTAACATAAGCGGACTTATGCCCTTAATCGCAGCTATAGCTAAGAAACAGCGCAAAACCATAAAATTCTTTGCCACCGAGACGCGCCCTTATATGCAGGGTTCCAGGCTTACTGCCTGGGAGCTAAAAAGGGCGGGTTTTGATGTTACCTTGATTACTGATAATATGGTGGCTTCGGTAATGTCGCTTAAAAAAGTAAATAAGGTAATCGTAGGGGCAGACCATTTGGCTTTAAACGGAGATATTGCCAATAAGATCGGCACATATCAGATTGCGGTTACGGCTAGGTATTTTAAGATCCCCTTTTATGTTATATGCCCTCCTCCCTCGGATAAAAAAAGCGGTAAGGAGATAAAGATAGAAATCCGCCCGGATAAGGAGATGCTGGAATACCGGGGATTAAGGCTGGCTCCGAAAGGGGCTAAAGGATATTACCCTGCCTTTGATATTACTCCCGGTAATTTAATAACTAAGCATATCCGTATGGAGATTAAAAGATGAATTTTGGAAAAGAACTTAAGTTAAGAAAAGAGATTATAAGGGTAGGCAGCCGGCTTTATCAGGCTCGGCTGGCGGTAGCTAAATCCGGGAATATTAGTGCCCGCCTGGATGATGAAAATATACTTATTACCGCAACCGGCACTTCTTTGGGGGAGCTAAGGCATAAGGATATCGTGAGGGTAAATTTAAATACCGGAAAGGTATATTCCTCCATTAAGCCAAGCTCAGAATTACCGCTGCACTCTTTAGTTTATAAAAACTTTAAAGCGAATGTAGTAATACATGCCCATCCCCCCTTAACTAACGGTTATTTTGCAGTAACCTCCGACCTCAAGGCACTGACCTTTGAGACAAAGTTTTATTTAGGTACGATTCCTGTGATTGAGCAGGATACCCCGACAGTGGTAAGCCCCCAGCCGGTTATTGCCGCGCTTAAAACAAATAACCTCGTGGTATTAAAAAACCACGGGGCTGTAGCCTTGGCAGATAAATTTTGCGATGCCATGAGCCTGATTGAGGCCTTAGAGGAGGCAGTGCGCACTACGGCTATAGCAAGGATTTTCAAAAGCGATATCCTGGATGATTTGGATAAGGCCTTAAAATCAGATTTATCGCTAAATTTAAGCCTGCCTATGTTTTCAAGGGAACATATACAGGCAATAGTTGATTTGGTTAATAAGGATGAGCTGATTGCCAGAAAAGGCGAAGAACTGAATCTTACCGTCAAGCTGGCTATCAAGCTTGATGGCTCGGATAAGGTTTATAAATTTAACTTTGAAAAAGGAAAAATTGTGAGGCTTGACCTGGATGCAGACGCCCCGTTTGTCATTTCCGCGCCCCGGGAAGTTTGGGAACAGGTATTCTTAGGAAAATTAGATTCTTTTGTTGCCGTAACCCAGGGAAGGATGAAATTATCCGGCCAGTTAGGACAACTCTCAAAATGGTATGTGCCCTTTACCAGGCTTTTTGCTTTATTTAAGGAAGTTAAAATACGATGAATTGTGCCCCTTTATATATAAACGGAGAGTTTGTTGAGACTAGGGAGAGGCAGAATGTCCTCAATCCTTCTACCGGCAAGGTTATTGCCCAAGTTTTCCTGGCTTCAGAAAAAGAAATTGACCTGGCTGTTGAGAGTGCCCGGAAGGCTTTTGATAAAGGAGCCTGGAGGGGTTTTTCTCTCAAGGAGCGTAAGGCTGTTATTCTTAGGATCGCCGAGGGTATCCTTAATAAGGCAGAAGAGCTGGCAAGGATTGAAACAGAGAGCACGGGTAAGCCTATAAAAGAGACGACCCTTATGGATGTGCCTTCTGCTGCTAAAACTTTTGAGCATGCTGCTAATAATCTTGAGAATTATCTTGTTAATGAAACTTTAGCTCCTGCGCAAGAGGCAGGGGCAGTTTTGTTGCGTGAGCCCGTAGGGGTAGTATCTTTAATTATCCCGTGGAATTACCCGCTTTTAATTGCTTCATGGAAGCTGGCTTCTGCCCTTGCAGCGGGCAATACCGTAATATTAAAGCCTTCCAGTATAACCCCGCTTACTGCCTTTGAATTGGGCAAGATTATTCATGAGGCAGGAATGCCTCCTGGGGTGGTGAATATTATCAATGCAAGCGGGGCAAAGTCTGGGCAGATACTTTGCTGCGATAAGAGAATAGACATGGTTTCTTTTACCGGTAGCCTGGAAGTGGGCAAAGAAATCCTCAGGTATACATCTTCAAGCGTTAAGAAGCTTCTTTTGGAGTTGGGAGGCAAATCTGCAAGCTTGGTTTTTGCGGATGTTGATATCGAAACGGCGGTAAACAGTTCTCTTTGTTCGGTTTTCTTAAATCAAGGACAGATGTGTACAGCTATGTCGCGCATCCTTGTCCAGGAAAAGATCTATGACCAATTTGTGGCTAGTTTTGTAAGCAAGGCTAAGGCTATAAAATTAGGTTTATCGGATAACCATGAGACCCAAATGGGCCCTTTAGTTACCGATAGCCAGCGCAAGAAAATTATTGCCTACCTGGAGAAGGCTAAGACAGAGGGGGCAAGAATTTTGTGTGGCGGAAAGATTCCTCAGGATGCGGAGCTTAAAAACGGGTATTTTTTTGAGCCTACGGTTATCGGCAATGTCAAACCGCATATGCATATATTTAAAGAAGAGGTTTTTGGGCCGGTAGCTATAGTTGGAAGTTTTTCTGATTCAAAGGAAGCAGTGGAGTTGGCTAATTCTTCCGATTTTGGCCTGGCGGCTTGTATCTGGAGTAAAGATCTAGGGCTTGCTGAAGAAGTGGCTAAAAAGATTAATGCCGGGACAATATGGATAAATACCTACGGCATGTTTTATGACCAGCTTCCTTACGGTGGGTTCAAGCAGAGCGGTTTTGGCAAGGAACTTGGCCGGGATGGCCTTTTAGAATATACCCGGCTTAAGAATATAATAATTGATCATTCAAATGAGGGTAAGCCCCTAGTTAACTATTGGTACGGTTTTTAAAATACTATGCTTAAAATATTCCTTTCTATCGCCATTTGGATCTACAATATAATATTAACTATGGCGCTTGCTTTTGTAGTCTTCTTTTTGTGGGCCGTTCTTTATACTATTGATAAAAAGAGAAAAATCGCCCACATGCAGTGTTTTTGGTGGTCGGATGCCATTATCCGCTTAAATCCATTTTGGAAATTTGAAATCAAAGGGCTTGAGAACATTGATTACGGCAGGGTTTATGTTGCTATCGCCAACCATGAGAGTATGGCCGATATCGTTGTTCTCTATAAGACAAGAATGCAATTCAAATGGGTTGCCAAGGAGAGCTTGTTTAAAGTGCCATTTATCGGATGGTGCCTTTCGCTTACCCAACATATAAAGCTTGCCCGCGGGGAATATTCCAGTATTAAAAAGGTTTACCGTGAAGCGGCTGAGTGGCTGAGAAAAGATATGTCGGTGCTATTTTTCCCAGAAGGCACACGCAGCGAAACTGAGGAAATGAATGTTTTCCAGAATGGGGCATTTAAGCTGGCGATAAAAGAGAAGAGGCCTATTCTCCCTATTTGTATAAAAGGGACCCGTGATGCAATCCCCAAAGGAAGCTGGATATTTAAATCAAAAGTTTTAGCCAGTGTTACTGTCTTGCCTCCCGTTGAGACATCTTCCTTTGGGCCGGGAGATTTTTCAGAATTAAGGGATAAGGTTTTCAATAGTATAAATAGCGAAAGGAAATAAAATATGAATACCTATATTCTTCTTTTGCAGTGCAGGGACCAGAAGGGAATAGTGGCCAGGGTCTCGGATTTCATATTTAAATCTACGGGCAATATTATTACCCTTGACCAGTATTCCTCTGACCCCCAGGGAGGTTATTTCTTTATGCGGGTTGAGTTTATAACGGAAAATAAGACATGTAACATAGGCAAATTGAAAGAAGGTTTAGGTAGGGTTGCCAGATATTTTAAGGCCAGGGCAAGGCTCTATGAAAAAGGAATACCCTTATCTATGGGCGTACTTGTCTCTAAGCCTGACCATTGCCTCGCCGAGATACTTTATCTTTATAAGAGAGGAGAGTTGGGCGTTAATATCCCTTTTGTAATCAGTAATTTCGAGGGGCACAGCAGGTTGGTAGAGCAGCATAATCTGCCTTTTTATTTTATACCGGCAAATAAGAGCAACAGGAGGGAAAAGGAGATAATATCTTTAACCAAGGGT
>Ga0172381_10008101_pt1 | contig 10311 bp, 6 predicted proteins | sample Leawel6488metaG_FD_119754 | JGI IMG/M metagenome (GOLD analysis project Ga0172381, IMG submission 119754) | Leachate microbial communities from a municipal landfill in Southern Ontario, Canada - Leachate well 64-88 metaG | ecosystem: Engineered > Solid waste > Landfill > Unclassified | place... | reverse complement strand
GGCTGTAAGTGTCCTTGATTTACCCTCAACTATCGGGGCTATACTTTCGATAGTGCCTTCAAATTCCACTCCGGGATACGTGTCGACCGTAACCTTCGACTTTTGGCCCAACGCGATCCTATTGATATCCTTTTCAATAATACCCATCTCCGCGATAACAACGGATGTGTCGTATAGCGAGCCTATCCTGATACTGGATGTGACAAATTCCCCCACATCAATGTCCCTGGTCCCCATAACACCGTTTATCGGAGAATACCTGTATGTCTTGTCAAGCTCGGAGAGGGCGAACTCAATCTCCTTTTTGGCCATATGAGACTGCCCCTGGGCGGTTTCGTATTCGATCTGGATCTCTTCTAACTTAGACTTAATTATTATGCCGTCATCAAAAAGCCGCTGATGGATCTCAAGCTTTTTCTTCACCCCTTCTTCCGCCAGTTGTTGGGTTTTAAATTTCTCCTTCGCGTATTCCAATTTCAACAAGGCGTCCTTCTGGGCAAGCGTCGCTATAATATCCCCTTTCCTGACCAAATCTCCTTCAAAGAAGTTTATAGACTCTACTATACCGCTTGATTCAAATCTTAACTCGATTTCCCTGTCTCCTCTGATTGTACCCATACCTGACAATAGATCTACGAAATCCCCCCTAACAACACGATATGTCCTAACAGTTACGAGTTCTTCTACCGCCTCCTCTTCTGGCGTGATAAGAAGACCGTCCTGGGGCTTTTTTGAGAATGGCAAAACCTGCCTGAACCTATCTACGATAGAGATCCGGCCCGCTCCGGGTTCGTGCGAACGGTTGATTACAAAAAAAACAGCCGCCAAAAAAAATACAACAGCAGGAAGCCATATAAAAGATCTCGGGAAAGGCCGGCCGGGAATACCTCTTCCTTTTTCGCGTTCATTTTTTATGATGTCCTTCATTTGGCCCGTTATAGCCCCCTCTGCCTGCTTATCGCGGTCTTGAGCAGTTAAACCTTCGGGCTCATTATAAACGGCACCCTGGGACGCGGATTCAGGCCCAGGCACCTTGGGTATGCGAACAGATTTTTTCTTGCCGAAACTAAAATTAAAAACACCCATTTTGCTACTCCTTGTTTAACATTTCTTCAAAGCGCGTTAAGTCCGCGGCTTCTAAACGCTGCGCAGGCATAATTAAAAAAGATCCAGAAAAATTTTAAAAATCCTATTCCGCTTTGAAATAATCACTAATACCTACGGCATTATTAAGTTTTACGATAGCCAGATTATAATCAGATACCGCCTTAATATAAACCGATTTTTCATCTGCAAGCTGTATAAGAGAGTCTAAAAGCTGTGATTGCATGGCCTCGTTTAGCTCCGCCTGGGCCCGGACCTGCTTCACAGCCTCTTCATGGAAATGCACCTTTTCAAGCGCGTTCTTTACCTGTATAACAGCCTCCTGATAGCTGTAATAGGCCTCTTTCACAGATAAGGCCGACTGGCGCCTTGTATCAATAAGATCGTTTTCCGCTCTCTGTCTGACTATTTTTGATTCTTCTATCTCCGATTTTACCGCCAGCGAATCTTTATCAAGTATAGCTATCTCTGCTGTATTCGCGGTTGTGCCTGTCCTATCCGTTTGACCGACTTTTCTGCTGGTCTTCTCCTTTGTAAAAGAATATGAAGGCGTCGCAAACCAAAAAGGCTTGCTTACCTTAACACCTATGTTCCAGTCGGGCTCAAGGTTCTTTGATTCTGTGTTATAGTATGAGTCGGCCGCGCCGTAAAATCCGGTAAGGTCCACCCTGAAACCCTCTTTGCCCTTCACAATTCTTTCTCCATACTCATTGGATTGGACTATAAGCTTATTAACGAGGATATCCGGGTGGTTATTCTCCGAGATATTAAGGCACTCATAAAGGTCTATATCTATAATATTGAATGGCAGTTGAAGGTCAACTTCTCCTATATCTATGCTTTCATCAGATATGTCAAGGCCCATGGCCTGCTGGAGTTTAAACCTGCCGAGGGCCAAGTCTCTTTCGGCGGTCGCTATCTGGAACTGGATCTGATTATAACGCGTACGGACATTAAGGATCTCGAGTCCAGTGCTCAATCCTGCAAGATGTCTTTTTTCAGCAAGCGCTAATACAGGTTCAGCGTCGTTTAGAAGCTGCTGCTGAAGCATTAGATTCATTATAGCGGAAACTATATTAAGGTAGGCCTCGGCGACCTTAAAACTAACCTCATGCTCTATCTTTTTATATTTGGCCTGCGCGAGCTCCACGTTAACCTTACTTTGTTTATACGCATTCATGAGCCTGCCCCCCTGATACAAGGGATGTTCAGCCTCGACACCATAAATCTCTTCCGTAAACCCCTGATCTCCATAGACATCTCCGGCAGTATGCGATGCCTGGAGTTTGACGTTTGGAAAAAGCGCCCTGAAGGCGTCCCTCTTTTTAAGCATGGACAACTTTATCTCCTCTTCAGCCGTCTTTGCCTGGGGATTATTTTCAAGGGCAATCAGGCGTGACTTACTAAGGCTAATCGTGCCTTTGCCATCCACAAAAAGCTCTTTTAGCACCTCTTTTCCTATGCTCTGGGCCTTTTGACGCGCCTGCCTCTTTCTGTTTTCGAGTTCTGCCTTTTTGAGCTCGTCAATCCTTTCCTGCTTCACAAGGCTTTCTTTCCTTATCTCATCCCTAAACATAGTGAGCAATTCTTTGCGCGCTATCTCTTTCAGTTCCTCTTCTTCAGTCCGGCTGACGGCTGCGGATTGTGTAGGGCCTTTCGCGGAGGCAAGTTCAACCTTTTTAGCAACCGGCAAGGTTATATCTGCCTGTTGTTCTTCGCCCATAACCTGACCGAACCCGTCTATCGCGGTCTGCGGTCCCCGCGCCTTACTTCTTGATTCATCCTGCATCATACTAATTACCGGCGGGGATAATTCCAAAATCAACACCGTCTCATCATCATTAGAATAAGCAGAGAGGGATAAGCTGTCATCCGCGTCTATGGCAATATATTTAACGGGATAATGATACTTATCGAGAGTTTTCGGCACAGAGATAGAGCTGTCTTCGACGATCTCGATCGACCGTATGAGACTTGAGTCAAATTTTACCAAATTCTCTATATCCGTAAAGACTGCGGTTTTTGGGGTAATCGTTATATTATGGCCGGGCTTGGATACCTTTTGTATTTCAAACAAGGCGGGGGTCCTTGTTGATAATATAGTCAAAATAGAGTCATCCATATTCTCAACACTGACAATGTCAAGCACATTGTCATCGGTTTCAGGCGCATAGCCGCGTTCTTGCCTTTCAGGCGCCTGGCTTCCTGCTACTACAGCCCCCGCGGGGACCACGGCGTCCATCACCGGCCGGATATCCGGCATAACCCGGGTGCTTTCCTCCTGCGATAACGGCACTTTCATGTCTTTTCCGGCAGATATATCAGTTCCGATATCCAATACTATGACCTTGCCTTGATCAACAGAATTTACAGAATAGGGGGGTCTTCCATCCGGGGTAATAATAATGTAGTCCACCGCGTAAAAATACTCATCAAGGCCTTCAGGTTTTCGCGTGTAAGGAGTCTCAACAATATCTATTGACCGGACAAGACCCTGGTCATATTCAATATGTTCCTGGAGTTCGCAAAACGACACCCCTAAAAGATCTATAACAATCCTGTATGGCTCATACAATTCGTAATGGGTAAAGCCTATTCCATTATTCGTGGAAAAAATAATACGGGAGAAATCGTGGTAAACTTCATATTGCAGGTCTGACAACACATACGTTGATACGGTATCAGATGTACCACCTAATACATTACTATGTATTATTAGTATAAATACTAAAAAATATATAAGTTGAAACGCCCACCGTTTCATTTTTCACTTTCCTTAATTCGTATACTCGACAAAAAACCGTATCATATGGTTTAAATTTAACATATGATACGGTTAATGTCAATACTTACAGCCAAAAAGGAGTAAATATCTCACGGTAATAGATACTTAAAAAAACCGCATATAGGAATACTGCCAGCTTCTATGGGTATTAGATTTGAGCAAATATCTCTCTCATTACAAGCGCTGACGCGCCAAGGGCGACCGCGCTGTCCCCAAGCCGCGAAGGCACAATCTTGACTGTATTAGCCGGTTCTTCAAAGGCAAGGCTTCTTACAGCTGTCCTTACAGGCCCTAATAGGATCTCTCCAGCCTGTTCTATGCCGCCGCCTATGACCACAACCTCCGGATTAAATAGATTAATAAGATATGCTATACGCACCCCTAAATTCAATCCGGCATTCTCTATTATTTCAATAGCGATCTTGTCCTTGGCCTTTGCCGCCTCTATTATAATTTCAGGTGTTATATTCTCTATATCCCCTCCAGCGATTTGGAACATCTTGGAGTCAGGCTTTTCCTTTAAGAGTATGGCCTTGGCGGCCTGGGTTATGCCTAAATCAACACCCCAGGGCCTTAAATAAGATGGATCCTTACCCTGCAAAGGAGAACCTGGATTATCAACCATTAACTGCATCTCACCGGCGCTTCCTCCCGCGCCACAATATATCTCACCCTTGATAATAATACCGCAGCCCACATCGGAATAGACATAAAGCATATCATCTATCTCTTGTTCCAGCCCGAGCCTTTTTTCTCCAAAAGCGGCTACGGTAGCGTCGTTACCGACAAAGGTGGGTATATTAAATTCCTTCTGCACAAGGGACTTTACAGAGGCATAGCTTCCGGTTGTCCTGCCTCTGGATGCGTCCGTATCCCTTACAGTACCCGCTAAGGCATCTATCACGCCGGATATGCCTAGGCCTACCCCCTTTACCTTGTTCTTATCGATCTTGGATTTCTCCATGATCTCATAAACCATTTCGATAGAACTTGTTATAACTTCATTCATCGGGCCCTTGGGACGCTGTCTCTTTGTCTTACCGATAACATTGTTTGAAAGATCCGTGACAACAGCAACCATGTTGACAGGGCCTATATCAACACCAATAACATTACCCATCTTGGCATTGAGCTCAACCAATGTAGGCTTTCTGCCGCCCGACGATACATCAAAACCTTTTTCTACCACAAGGTTTTTATCTACATAGCTGTTTACATAATTAGAAACTGTAACGATATTCAGCTTTGTAACCTTTGATATCTCTGTCCTGGTTACAGGCCCGCTCTTTCTGATAACATCAAGTATGGCAAGATTCTTTCTTTCCCTGTCTGAAAGAACCTGGTCCCTGAATAATGTCTGCCTGACAGCCATAATTGGCCTCCTTTTTATCTCATAGTTTAAAAACTCTTTTAAAATAATATAACAAAAATTAATTTAGTAGTCAAGTCATATTTGACAGCAACGCTGTCAAGATAATTGTGCACTTTCATATTTAAGTTCAGGTTGAATCAAGCTTTTAGGTACATCCTCAGGTATTGTTATGTTAAGGTGTTTAATAATACCAAAGATCCATAAATTTAAGCTTTGTTCTGTTTTAAAGTAACCTTGTATCTCTGTACGTCTTCTTATCTCTTCTATGTAACGTTCCAAGTGGTTTGAGGTACTTATAAAACCTTTATCAGCCTCTGGGAAGTCGTAATGGTTTAATGTGTTAATAAAATTGTTTTTAAAATTATTACAAGCCTCCCCACGTTGGACTCGAGGCGTAATTGGGCAAAGCCCTCTAAGTGCAAGGAAATACGTATACTTGTGAAGATGTACCGGCGCCGCGGTCGCGGCACGGCCATCAGTTTATACAATCCTTTGCCGCTTCTCCCACAAGCGCCAAGGCCGGTTTACAAGAACATCGTGGCCATGGCCATCCAAGTGCGGGAATATCTGATCGAAAATCCTCAAAGAACACAAACTGCCGCGGGCAACCCTCCCCGGGCAGACGTCTGACTGCGCCTCGATTCGCTATGAATTCCGCATAGAAGTCCTTAGAACCATCCGGAACCACGCCAGAATACGCCTGATTTCGACGGATTCCGAGGATCCAAAGCAAAGCTCCGCCTTTGCCCTTGAAGCCCAAGGGCCTCAAAACTGCCTTAAATACGCCTTAAAATAATGAGAATTTTTGAGGGATTTTAAGCCCGGAAAGGGCTATATGCTGTTTAGAGGGGTGCAGTTAATATGCGACCGGTTTTTAAGGTAGGTAAAGTCGCCTAACTTGTTGTAGAATGGATACTTACTCAAAATAACACTTTTTGCCATGAAAGGAGTTTTTGTATCATGAACCACACCCAATCTTATACCATAAACGGCTGTATATTCCAAGAGTTTTTACTGCTTCTGGGCCGGATTGTCCACAGTGACCTGATCCGGCAGATGGAGTACCTGAAAGTGGAGAATGAGGTCCTGCGAACCAAATGCCCGAAGCGGATAACTACCACTCCGGCCGAGAAACGTAAACTCATCAAATACGGCCTTGCCTGTAGAGGCAAAATTAAAGGCATTATATCCATAGTCAGCTATTCCACCTTCAGGCGCTGGGTTAATGGCGATATCCGCAATAAATATAAGCCTGTCAAACAAGGCAAACCCAGAAAGACCACGCAGGAGATAATAGACCTTATAATCCGCCTTGCCCGGGAAAACTGCGACTGGGGTTATGGCCGGATAATGGGCGAACTAAAGAAACTAAATATTGTCAGGCTATCCCGTAATACCATAAAAGCCATAATGCGACAGAACGGCCTTGACCCGGCACCAAAAAGGGCACATGACTCATGGGATGCCTATATTAAGCGACATTTCGAAACCTTATGGGCGTGTGACTTCTTTACCAAAACCATCTGGACAGCCATGGGGCCCAAGTTATTTCATGTACTGTTCTTTTTGAATATCCGTACCCGGAAGGTCCATATAGCCGGTATAACAAAAAAGCCTAAAAAGGAATGGGTAATGGAAGCGTCGAAAACGGTATCGTTTCTCTTTAAGGATAAGACCAAAAAGCTCCTTATTCGGGACGGTGACGCTAAATTCCCGAAAGAATTCAATAGCCTTTTCAAAGACTGTAACACAAAAGTTAAAAAGATACCTTACCGGTCACCGAACCTGAATCCTTACGCTGAAGGCTTCGTGGGGACCATAAAAAGGGAATGCACGGATCACTTCTTTGTGTTCGGAGAGCGTCACTTCGAATACCTTGTGCGGGAATACGTCAAATACTACAACACCAAACGCCCGCATTCCGGCCGGGATAACCGGCCTATTGAATATCATTCGGATAAATCAACCGGCAAGCTCAAATGCGACTCACGCCTGGGTGGGATGATAAAACATTATTATTGGGGTTGAAATCTCTAGGAAATATTATTTGAAAGCAGGAATGTCAACCGGCAGATCATTGAAGGCTGAACTATTCTAAAGATTTAATGATATTCTCTATAGCGCGTTTGGTTTGAGATGGACTTTTAAATACGTGCTCCCAAATCCGCATCACCTTTACTGATTCTTTACGTAACTTTGATCTTACCATTTTGGCCCGAGTTTGATTACGTTCAATTTTCATTTTCCAAAAAGCAGATCTTGTCTTCGGAATGTGCCCGCATGTTTTGCAACCGTGCCAAAAGCAACCATCAATAAAAATCGCCAGTTTTTTCTTCGGAAAATAAAAATCTGGGGTGCCAAAAATGTTTTTGGGATGACGTTTCCAGCCTTTTATTTTATTATTAATTAGTAAGGTCCGTAATTTGAGCTCCGTAGCTTTATTATGTTTGCTACGAATATGCGCCATCATTTCAGAACGCTTACCACTAACCCCTAAAAACTTTCCTCCTCGAAGTTTTGACTTAAGAATTTTTTCCACAAGAACTCGCTGTTTATCGTTAATTACTCGTAGGGTCAATAATTTTGAACTGAATAAATGATGACCCTCTTTCTTCCCATGCATCCTTATGCCGCTGAAAAAAATCTGTTTGAGTTTGTGTACATTTCGCGCCATCATCCCAGCACTGGAAAAGCTTACTTATGTAAAAACGCACAACTGGCTCGACCGTTTCTATCTCATAACCATGCGTATAGAGACCGAGTGGAGGACAAGCAAAAAGACAACTGTTAACTCCTCGGTGAAGGATAAAATCTTCATTTTGCAAATTAGGAAATTCCTTTGCAAATAAATCTTGTAATTCATTAGTATATAAATTTTCCATAACACCGGCATTTTCATAAATCGAAATGTCTCCAACCGACTCTTCCTCAACGTCTAATAGATCGGCTGCATGCAGCTGTGCTCCCTCAAAAAGTAATCCAACCCTTGCAGTTCTTTTTAGCACAAAAATCAGTTTGGGAATATTAATTAAGTCAGTTATGGGACTCAATAGTTCTTCAAAAAATGATTGTTCCGTTTCCCCTAGAGAAGTACTAAAAGAAGGCATGGTTACCCCTGTAATCCAAGATTTCACAGTCAAGGCATCCAATTTAAATTCTTTCATTGGAATAAACTTCATAAAGGATGTAAAATTATTAGGGTTTGCTGTATTTTTTTCTGCAACCTCATAGCCAGCTTCATGTTCGCCTTGACCCGGCGCTACCAAAACGCCGTCCCAAAGCTCCCCGTTTCTATATTGATCGTGGGCAACAGTAGTCAATGCGCACGAAATCAATTCGGCATTTTGCCTAACAAGAAAGGCAGAACACTGAGTTCCAGCAACTGATACACTCCCAATCTTCCTATAACTACTAGAATTACCTGTTCGCCTTATAAACCAAAACTCAATCCTCTCAGGCCATATATCAATAACCTTTATTCGTGCGGCTTGAATATAATCCCAAACATATTCTGCCGCTCTTACCTCACCTTGATGTGAATTCCAAATAGGGACTACATATGGCCCTTGTCCTCCTGATTCAAAATGGTCAGCAACAGCCTTAATGTTTTCTCCGCATTTCTCGATAGTAATTCTAGAATAGCGTTTTTTCACTGCTGTCCCGGTCTGGCTTTCAGACCCACCAGGACAAAAAATAGAAACTGGGCTCATTTTCTACCAACCTTAGATTTTTTTACTGCTAACACTGAGAGTTTAAGCAGATATTCTCTTGCTTTTGGTGTTATATCGTCCACATCCTTTAGCCATGATAGAAAAAGGCGTATCTTATCTTCCGCCTTTCTTATCTCTTTTTTTTCATTTATTATTGAAACAACTAGATTTACCTTTAATCCCTTTGAATTCTTTAAAATTTTCCAAGCAGTCGGATCCCTTTTTGCCTGAACAAGAGGCTCTACCTGTTTTACATTCTTAATGGGGTTATCTGGCCCTTTGGCCATCATTTGAAAAAACATTGTTTTGACATCTTTAAGATCATCAGCGTTCTTGTAAGTTCCGCGCCCTTTCATCGCTTTATTTCGAAACTCCCAAAAATAAACAAATTTTTCTTCTACAATTGCTCGGCGTCGGATTTTTTCATCTTCCGAGGCGCCCTCTTTGATAAATTCCTTTGTCAATGCTAATGACTCCATAAGATCATTGGCCCGTTGACTGTTGATTCCAAATACACTAGTCACTTCAATAATTGCTGCCTCATGAGTCACTTTCTTTTTTTGCTTAAATTGTTTGTAATATCCATCAACTGCCCGCGCTTGAGCATCCAACGGCCATGGAATTTTGAGATCCGGAATGAAATTTGCCTCCGCCAATATTTTACGTTCAAGCGTTTCTTCTTTATCGAGGTCGATCTTACGTATTACTTGAACAGGTATTCGGGTCAAAGCTTCAGGCGGTTCTGTGCCGCGTTTCTTCGACAACATTTTAAGCCATTGGCAAGCAAAGTAACGTCGGTTTCCATCTAACAATTTTCCGTCATCTCTAATTATAAGGGGAACTTGTACTCCATTTCTTGCAATAGAATCTGCCAATATTTCTATTTTATGCACACCTTGCTCAGCTACAAATTGGGTAATATCTTCTATCGAAATGTCTCCTAAACTCTCTTTGCCCTTTAATCGACACAATCGTTCGAACGTAAAAATAGTTCGATTATTTTCGTTCCAAAAATGAATTTGATCTAAAGCCAAATACGTTGGGTAAACATTTACCCATTCATTGTGAAAACGTTTTTTCTCAGCTTTATTGTCTGGTGTAATTATTTTTACCATTGCCTTGTCCCTCCCGGCCAGTATTATTTGGCCAGCTTTTCTTGAATATTTTATGATTCAGTTTTATTCTTCGTATAACTCCTTAAAATGGCTTTTCCTATTACAGTAGCAAGCTTTATAGGGACTGCATTGCCGATTTGTTTGTATTTTTGGCTTACGCTACCTACGAACTGCCAATCTTCCGGGAAACCTTGGATCAAAGCGCACTCTTCATAAGTCAATGGG
>Ga0172381_10008098_pt1 | contig 10315 bp, 11 predicted proteins | sample Leawel6488metaG_FD_119754 | JGI IMG/M metagenome (GOLD analysis project Ga0172381, IMG submission 119754) | Leachate microbial communities from a municipal landfill in Southern Ontario, Canada - Leachate well 64-88 metaG | ecosystem: Engineered > Solid waste > Landfill > Unclassified | place... | reverse complement strand
CGCCCGTCATCTGCTATTGATTCTATTGTGCCGATTACGAGGGGTGGAGTGCGGTACTGTTCCAGTTCTGCTTTATATTTTTTTGTTTCACGTTTATACTGGTCCCGTTCTGATTCAATTGTCGCAGCTTGTAGTCTAAGCAGTCTTACTGTTTCACGAAGCTCATAGTTACGGCCTTCCAGAGTTATATTGGTTTTCCTGAGTTGCGCAAGCTCCTCTGATGATACAACTGATTCAACGGATATGGTCGGGAGGATCACATCCGGATTATCGTCTTGTCCTGATTCAGCCATAAAACCCCATAATGGGTATATCGGATGAAATCATTAAAGTAGCTTTCGGAACATCATGCCGCAAAACAGAGGAAAACTTTGTGAAAAGCTGCCTCATCCCGAGATAAGAGTTGTGCTTTTTTTGATGCCTATAGGAAAAGGGTTAATGTATGCGAGGGAAAATATGATTAGCGATACTACCATGCAGACAGAATATTGTGAGTTATGCGGGGCAGCACTGGCGAAACCAGGAAAGTTAGTGCAGATTGAGGGCGCAAAGCCGATGCGTGTTTGCGATAAATGTGCCAAACTCGGTACCGAAGTTCAGGCTCCCCGTGCCCCCGTGCAGTCGTTTGGCAGAGCGGTCATCACCTCCAAACCGATTATCAAAGGTGGTCAGCAATCCATGCGTAAACGGGACATGTTCGATTATCTCGAAGGAGAGATCGTTGAGGATTACCCGCAACGGATCACCACGGCAAGACTTGGAAAAGGATTCACCCAAAAGGATCTTGCTTTCGTTTTGAAGATGCAAGAGGGCGATATCAAAAAATTCGAGCGTGGAGATCGTATGCCGACTGAAGCGGAATGCAGGAAGCTTGAAGCTGAACTTAGCATCGTGCTCATCGACAAAGTTGACGGTGAGGAAAAAATCACTGCTGGCGGCGTTGCAGCAACGACCCTCGGTGATGTTCTTCAGGTGAAAAGAAAGTAATGACATCTCCCCTCATCCTCATTAATTTCAAATCATACCGCGAAGGAGCCGGAAATAATGCAGGTCAGATCGGAGAAGCTGCCGAGATCATTATGCAGGAGTCGGGGGTTACTATTGGTGTTGCCCCACAGTTTCTGGAGCTTCACCCGTTTTGCAAACATTATGAGATCCCTGTGTATGCCCAGCATATCGATGCGGTGGAAGGGGCATTCACTGGAAGGATCCCTGCATTTACTGTGAGAGCGGCGGGTTGCACGGGTTCTTTGATCAATCATTCAGAAAGGAGACTCACGATTGCTGATATCGAGGCATGCGTGGAAGCGGCGAAGTTTAACCATCTGGAGTCGGTTGTCTGCACAAATAATGTGGGTGTTTCTGCTGCGGCGGCAACTTTTGCTCCTACATATGTGGCAATCGAACCGCCTGAGCTGATTGGCTCGGGAATTTCTGTTACTAAGGCTGATCCGGATATCATCAAAAATTCCGTGGCAACAGTGAAACGAATCAACCCGGATGTGAAAGTTCTCTGCGGGGCAGGGATCCAGTCAGGCGAGTGCGTGAAAACTGCCATCGATCTTGGTGCTGACGGGGTATTGGTCGCGTCAAGTGTCGTGAAGGCGAAGGATCCGGAGGCCGTGCTCCGCGATCTGGTGTCTTTACTATAAAATAATATGATATTATTCTTTTTTGCAGGGATCACGTTTGCGGGATATATTCAGGCTGTTCGTCCATGAAAAAATAGGTAGGGGAGATAGTTATTCTGCGAAGAGAGGTGCCAGTTCAACTTTCTGCCAGTTCATATCCACTACTTTGAACCTGAGTGTTTTATTCTCCGGGACGAAGACGACCTGATGGTTCGATGAGCAGGGGATGCCGTCAAAAGTCGTGTGCGTGAACGTTGCTCCTCCATTTTCATATTGGACATCACGGATCGTCACCATTTCCTCTGCATCGATGCTGCCTTTTGCCTCTTCTGCCTGCCTGAGAAGATTGTTGTACCGTATGACCGAGTTTTCTTCCGGTATTATTCCTGTCCATGAGGGGTCGGCAAAGTGGTTTGCGGCAGCAATGACCCCGTCGCCGGTCCGCTGTCTCGTCTCGACGAGGCCGACTTCATAGACGTATGCGCCGGTCGGTCCGGCGGCATCGACGATTACGGTCCCACCTGGACGAAGTGCCCGAATTCCTGCATCGAGTCCGTCAAGATCCGAGTAATCGAGCATCAGACCAAAGAAGGCTGCGAGAAGGTCCTGATGGTTTTCCGGGGCGGTAAGGGCCAGCCCCGAGGCATCGTCGGAGATGTAGAGACCTTTGCTATTCATCAGGGTCTCTGAAGCCGCTCCAGCCGGCGAGAAGGTCGCAACGCCGTTATTTCCGTCGGTCGGGTTGTAGACGGCAAGAACGTAGTATTGGTTGAACGGTTCAATCTCATCAGGAGTGTCCCAGTTTCGTGAGATAACGACCGATCCGTTGACGGTGTAATCGTCCCATGCTGCAAGGTATGAGCAACCTGAGGGGGTGGTCAGGTAGAGGACCGGACCGTAGCAGAGTACGTATGCATCTTCTTCGGTCAGACCCGTGGTTTCTGCTATCCCGCGGTAGATTTCCTTGTTCCTTTCCGGCAAATATCTGGCATTGTCCATTGCTGAGGAGTGGATCTCTTCAATGGTCAAATTCCTGTCTTTGAGCGAGGTCGTGATCATCGAATACTCGGCGAGCAGTTCATCTTTCATGAGGCCGCCGTACTGCCGTCCCATCTCGCGGTATGTTCCTTCGAGGACGATCACGGTGTAGTTCCCGGCAAGATACCGGTCGCCGTTTTCAAAAGAGGATACGAACTGCAGGGAGGAGTTCTCCGAAGTCGCCGTCTGGCTGATCAAGGGGGCAATGCAGCCCGAGACCAGTATCGCCGCAAAGAGTCCGGCGATGAGGAAAGTCATGGTATATTTCGTGGAAATGATCGCACCTTCTGTGGATATTTTGCAGTATTTTCTTTTATGGTATTTACGGGTTGTGATGGCGGGACGAACGCTGAAAGCGGACGCCCTCAGCTGAGCAAGGTTTTTCCTTGTGAGGGCGGGTTGTCAGGTCTTTCATAACGCTCGTGATATGCCTGATTCAATAAGACAAAAGCTGCTGAAAGTTACCATACATACTACACAACATATGGAGAGAATGTACTTTCAGTAAAAAACGGGTTGATAGATAGAAAATGCAAGAAAATAATTAGCATATAAAAGAGTTGGATAATAATACTTATTAAAAAGAGAATCGTATTTTAAAACAACTACCCCATGAAATCAACAGTTTCTCTTCTAATCAAAGCATCGTATCAGGGAAATGGAGATATGCTCTACCGTCAGGTTCGCCATATCGTGACAATGCTTGAAAAGAAGAATTTCTGTGAGGTAATTCTGGTCTTTGATTCTAAAGAGGGTGACTTCATTCGCCAGTATGCAGCCCCTCATAAGCAGGAAAATATTGATACGGCAAATCTCCTTACAAACGAAGGATATCTCGATAGGTGGGTGGTATCTCCGTCCAATGAGAAAACAGTTCGGGAACTTTACCAAAGATGGTATGGTTCAGAAACTACAGAAACCCATACTGCCAAAAACGCTCCAATGATTCAACCTATTTTCGCCTTTGAAATTACGAAAGGGGAATACACATTACAGGCTGATGCAGATGTCCTTATTTGCAGGCGTGACTGGAATCACAACTATTTGCAGGATATGATTGATGCTTTGAACTCTGCTGAGAATGTTGTTTCAGTTGGATTCAATATTGCTCACAAATCAAATGATTTCAAATCATATTCATCACCGTGTCTTGGAGAGTTCGTTCCGGAGGTAAGAATATGTCTGTTCAACAAGGAACGGTTCCTTGCATTAAGACCGTTCCCTAATGAGATTATTAACGGAAAATATGTTCTGACCTGGTATCGCTCTTTACAGAAACTGCAGCATGATAAAGGAATGGTCTCACTTCGCGGAGGTGATGGCCGAACATTCTACATTCACCCGCAGAATGATGTAAAAAAAGACAAACCGTTCCTTTACGGTGCTATGAGGGAGATTGAACACAACCATATCCCGGAAATCCAGTTTGAAAAAGTTGATCTGATCGGAACACCGCAGGATTGGAATTACAGAAGAGAGACTGATTCCGGATTTCATAAACTATCTCATCTCATCAAGGCATCCAAACTTGCATATTGTCTGAAAGGTTCTGAATTTCCGACAAATCTTAACCGGATAGAGATTGACATTACGTATGACTGCCATCTCCGTTGCAGGAATTGTGCTCGCTCCTGTTCGCAGGCACCCGATAAAGACTCGTTAATGTCTCTCGGACAAATAAAGAGATTCGTAGAAGAATCCATTGCAAATAACGTACATTGGGAGAACATAGGACTGCTTGGAGGGGAACCATTTCTTCATCCACAGCTGAAAGAAATATGTTCAATTCTTCTTGAATACAAATTAGTGTATTCTCCGGAAACACTAATTCAGATAACAACAAGCGGAAATGGAAAAGAAATCACATCACAATTCTCAGAAATCCCGGCAGGTGTATCGATAATTAATACGCATAAACAAACACCTCATCAAAGTTATTTTGAGCCGTTCAATCTTGCACCAATCGATCAAAAACAATTCATGTTTTCTGACTACCGGAACGGATGCAGTACAACTTCTGACTGCGGTCTTGGATTGAATAAATATGGTTACTATGTTTGCGGGGTTGGAGGAGGAATTGACAGAGTAATGGGTTTTGACATTGGACTGAAGCATCTTCCGCTTTCACAAGAGGAACTGATGATGCAGCGTTCGATGCTCTGCCGGTACTGCGGTCATTTCTGTTCCAGACATTATATCCATCCTGAAAACCGTAAAATCCTGACAGGCGAACCCCGGTCAAAAAGCTGGGTTGATGCATACCGCAAATATAATCAGAACAAACCAAACCTTACCATATATTGATACCATGGATCCTGAAGCAACTGTAGTTATTCGTTGCAAAGATGATGAGCGTGTCTTTGACTGCATCAAGAGCATTGATGAATCTGTTGAAATTATTGTTGTGATGAATCCGAATGAAGGTCTGGAAAGACGTCTGGGAGAAATCGGGGTGATCTGTAAGCATTCGCCTCCGGGAAATCTGTCAATTGTTTCCAATATCGGTTTTGAATCTGCATCAGCAGACAAAATCATCATTACGGATTCTGACACGATCTTCGGGGAAAAATGTATTTTTGCCATGATTGAAGGACTTAATGAATATGCTGTCGTCAGGTCTGCTCTTCGTTTTGAAAGAAAAGATGAATTCCTTTCACGTGAACTTGCAGAAGCCAGAGATTATGTGAATTCCCTCCCGGTTGTTTACACCCCGGGAATTGCTGTCTCGCGAAACTTACCGGAAAAAATCAAAGGTTTTCTCTTTGATGATGCTATCCCTTTTGCCGTTGATGCAAATCTGAATTTCAGAATACAGCAAGAAAATGTGTCAGTGTTGTATCTGGAAAATGTCTGGATCTCCCATAGTGCTGAGTCAGTAAAACATGATTTGAAAGCGGCACGGAGAATCGGCTCCGGATGTCGGGAGAGCAGTAAACGCCTCGTAACGTTATACCCTGAGATTTCAGAGGCTGAAATTGGCCATGCTCTGAAAGGGGTTAAAAGAAGTCATTATTACGATTTATTCAAAAAGAAAGGATTCCGGGTTTTTCTGTATCAGCTTCTATGGGATATTGCATTCTATCGCGGGTATTACTTAGATTAAACCCAACTGTTCAAGGCGCAGTGTATCAATCTTTTTCATATCAGCATCAGCCAGAACTACCTTTATCTGTGCCGACAGATTCTTTTTGAAGCTAGGATGTTCTTCCAGATACTTCGGAACTGTAGCCGAATCATATCCGAAGTTTGCAGTATCAAATCCGAACTCTTCAAACGATTTCAGGAACAGAGGGATTTCTCCAAGGGAGTGATTCGTAAGCGTCATTCTTCCGTTGATCGAAAGTGATGTTCCAGATTCCTGCCGATATTTCCTGACACTTGCAATGTTTTCGAGTACCTTTTCCCATGATGAACCTTTATTCACTTGTTCGTGCGTATGTTTGGTTGCTGCATTCAGCGAGATGCTGATGAGAGCCGCATTCCTGGCCAACTTTTTCGCCATAGAATCTGGAATCAGAAGGCCGTTCGTGAGAAGTGAATATTTCTTTCCAATGGACGAGAGATAATCCATAAATTTCAGACACTCTTCGATATAGAGCGGTTCACCGCCCTGCAGGTAGATGTGTTGGAACGGCGAGTAATCAATATTCTTTTTCAGGATAGCGCAGGTAAGGCCGCGCTTATCTGTTTTGTATTTCTCACGCTGTTTGCACATCACACAGCAGATATTGCATTTCATCCCGAAATCAACATAAAGGTCAGTGAGACTGTTATAATCACATACTTTTGTAATGTCTGACGCTACATCACATGGTTTTCTGATGAGATTGCAGTCAGCATAGCACGGCAGCGTTCCATGAAGGGATTCTTCCCTGACAGACTGTATTTCAGGGATGTTGAGAAGTTCTGACAAATGCTTTTCGTAGATAGAACCAAGACTCAATGGTTTGATTTTGCAGCAGTGGAACACATCTCCCTTATGATCTATGGTGACGGTTTTCCAGAGGTGAGGGCAATATTCGGTCATGCTGATTCCTCAATATCGACAGAAAATAATTTTGATGCACGCTGTTTGAAAGCATCTTTTTCCTCACTCGTCATATTTTGGGAGTATTTATGATAGAATGCACGCATACCGTTTACTTTTTGCACACATCCGGGAGCAGAGAGGTGCGGGTGGTCGTCAATGGCATTGTGATGTACCAGATGATTGTTCAAAACCGCATACGATGTGTTTGCTTTGCACAGTCTGATTCCGACATCTCTGTCCGTTGTTGACATAAGGTTTTCATCGAATCCTCCGATTTCAAGCATCTTGGATAATCTGACAAATAGATTGGAACCCTGGATGTTCGGATTGGATATGTAGAACATGTCAGCTTTCAGGGTTTGCGGAACCAGCTGATGATACCCGTTCGGATTTCTTTCATCATGGCGAATTAGACCTGAAATGATCCAGTCAGCTTTTGTCTCATCAGCATATTTGGAAACGTTTTGAAGATAGGAAATATCCCACCAGTCATCATCGTCCAGATTTGAGACAAATGTATTCTTTGTATCTGGGAATTCCTTTTCAGCCTGTTCAAGTGCTGTGTTTACGGCACCGGACAAATTTTTAGTATGGCTGTTTTTTAGAACCGAGATGAATAGTGATGATGAGAATTCTGATACTATTCTCTCAATTTCCTGATAAGACGAGTCTCCATCATCGTAAACAATGTATACTTTAGATGGATGCTTTCTCTGGTTTGCCACTGATGCAATGGCTTTTTGAAGATATACTGGGCGGCTGTGTGTAGGAATAATTGTGATTATTTCCGTCCGTGATGTTTTTTTTGGTTTCTGCCGGAGACTGTTGTTTACTGTTTCAACCGCCTCCAAAAGGGTGTGTTTCCCTCCGCAGTTCATCAGTTCCTTTGTGTCTTTTGGTACACATTTACCGCTATACCCTCCAAGATACGGTGTAAGATGCTCCGGACAGTTCACTCTTCTGTCGGTCCAGACAAGATGCATCACATCATACGGGTCCGCATCATGCATGAGAGAAAGAGCTTCTACTTCATTGGTGAAACTGACCTTTGTTGCAATGTAAGCATTATGAGCAAGTTTCCCAATTTCAGCGGAACGCCATGACATTTTCAGTCTTGGTACGGCTTCCGGAACCCAGGTGAAATATGAGAGTACTTCTTCCATGTCAGTGTCATTTCCGCTGACAACTATTCTGTCCGGTTCCATGCACCAGGTAAAAGAAGAACGTTCCCGTAGAAATTCGGGCATGTAAACAAGGCGGAGTTCTGGATGCATTTCTGCTGCTTTATCCATGAACCCGACAGATAACGTACTTTTGACAACGATACAGTTTTTATAACCTGCTTCATCCAGCTGTGATAATACTTCATCTACGGCAGAACAGTCAAGACGATTTTCCTGCGAAAGAGGGGTCTGTACGCAGATGAAGACAATATCAGAGGATAAGATTGAAGAGAAATCATACGAATCTGCTATGTCATACCCGCAGTATTCGTATGTTGGAGATAAGCTGTGGATGATTGCCCATCCTACCGACCCAAGACCAATTATTCCAACTTTTTTACTCACTCATGCTCATCCCCTAGAATTAGGAATAGTTTTTGAGAATAAGTACGTAATTGCATTTCATCTATGTTTCTGTTTTCGGTATGCAATGCTGACACCATCTTTGCAAGTTGTGGCGAGTCAGAGTAGTATGTTGTAAGAAATGCCCGTTCCACCATATTTTTGAAGAGTGAGTCCGTCAGCGGAACCACATCTCTTCCCACGTCAATGAGTTTCAGGACATTTCTTTCCGAGTACATGAGATTTTCAGGTTTGAAATTGGTATGGACATATCTGTTTCTGTATGCGTCCTCGAGAATATGGAGCGTTCCATTCTCATCACCGCCTTTGTATGGAGAACAATGCATGTTTGGAGAGACGAACACAAGTTCTGCCTCGGTTTCGAGAATGTCTGTTATTCTACGCAGACCATGAATTTCCTGATTGTCGAGAATGTGTTCTTTAATGAAATTTAGTGTGGTTTCCGGGATTATTGTCTTATCTGGGAAATATTTGAAAATCAGTTTTTCTGTTTCAAATGTTTGCCCTTCTTTGCCGGTTCCGATGCATTGCAGATTTGCCGAATCATAATTGTGCTTCTGCAATGCCGCCACTATTTTTGTATGGTTTTTAGCTTTTATCATTCATTAGTATCATTTAAACTAATATGTAGTGGAACAATTTTATGAAAAAATGAACCACCAATGCTCAACTGTGATTTGTGGATATCAATTCTATTGCTGATCCTTTCTTCTTTCCAAGATAAACGATATGATCTGTTTTGGAGACAGGAAAATCTAAATAAATTTCGCAGAACTGGTTGCTGAAAGAGTAAGACATTTCTAAATGGTTAATTTTTCTGATTTTCTCTATCTGTATCTACAAAAAAACAACATACGGATGCGTCTTATAATTTCATAAGAACAAGCTAAATTATTGTATATATACCTTAAGAGTATATATACATGAAAACGAATCATTAGCTCTCATTATTAAAAAATAAGTGAAATATCACCTATTTTTTTGCAGATTGATCTCTAGCTGCAACGCTCTGGGCACGTGCTTTGAAATCAGCATTCGTGCCGGTTCTGTCTGCATTAGACTGGATGCGGTTGGCAGCTTTTGAATCCATAGGACTCTTTGCCATAAGGGATACACCTCCTTTTTTTGGTTAGTCAGGCCACGCCGAGCATTGTTATTCACGCGCTTCGTTCTGTGAAGAACATATTCTCTGCCAATAAACGTGTTGGCCCCGGTCGCACGAGTATTGTGATGGTTGAATTAGTATCACAGAAATGAATCATCTCCGTGAGTTAATAACTCGATTCTAAATGCTCGAAAGAGAATCATGCCGATTAACAATATTAATGTGTTTTATCTCTATATAGTAATTTTGGAATAATATCTGACCTTGACTGTAGTAACATCCATATTTTTCCCCGATTTAGCAACTTCTTTGGGTTTGCCTACAGTCGCAAGTATTCACTTACGTTCATACTTGCTCCGCTGAGGTCAACCTTCGGGTCAACCCGCAGTCGCAAAACCCCTTCGGTGTTTTGCTCCGCCAAGGGCACTTCGTGCCCCGCATTCCAAACCATCATACCCTATCAAGAACAACATATTCCCAATATGGTATCTCCAAAAAAATACACTCCTGCAATGGAACAGGTTAAAACATTCAAGGAAAAGTATCCTGATTGTATCCTTTTCATGCGAATGGGTGATTTTTACGAGACATTTTTTGAAGATGCTGAGATATGTTCGCGGGAACTCGACATTGTTCTGACCTCCCGCTCCAAAGATCCCACTGGTGTCCCCATTCCTCTTGCCGGCATTCCCTATCATGCAGTGGACCTTTATCTGCCCCGAATGATTCGAAAAGGATACAAGGTCGCCATCTGTGAACAGATTGAGGATCCGAAAAAGGCAATAGGCGTCGTAAAGCGTGATGTCATAAAAGTCGTCACTCCGGGAACTGCGATTGATGCCGATATTATTCCCGGATCGACCGCCCACTATCTCATGGCACTATGTCCTGATGCGAAAAAAACCGTTATCGGTCTTGCCTTCCT
>Ga0172381_10008097_pt1 | contig 10316 bp, 7 predicted proteins | sample Leawel6488metaG_FD_119754 | JGI IMG/M metagenome (GOLD analysis project Ga0172381, IMG submission 119754) | Leachate microbial communities from a municipal landfill in Southern Ontario, Canada - Leachate well 64-88 metaG | ecosystem: Engineered > Solid waste > Landfill > Unclassified | place... | reverse complement strand
TTTGCCCTTATTAATTCCTTCGTTGGTTTTTGCTTTGGGCCAACTTTATTTTTTTAAACCGAAATTAATTTTTCTGTCGGCGGTTTTGATTTTATTATTATTATTTTTCGTTGTTTGGCAATTCGGTCGAAGTAGTACGGTTGACAGTCGGTGGTGGAATTATTTGATTTTGCCCGCGCTTTCGTCCTCCGGCCTGATAGCTTATTCGGTTTTTTTAAGCAATAAGCCAGTTATCCAACTGCTGTTTTTTTTGAATTTGTTATTTTTATATTTTTATTTGCGTTACGTTTATTATTATCTGCTCATGCCTTCGGCTTATCAGGCTTTCAGTATTGAAAACATTTCTTCCGGCGTTGATTGGCTGGCGTTTTTTTTGGTTGCGGCCACGGTTTACGGTCTGCAGTCTTTTCTCAATTGGCCGACTGGTTATCTGGTGCTAGTGATTTTAGCCGCGGCAGCTCTTTTGGTTTATCAGGTTATTTGGGTGAATAAAATTGATTTTAAAATCAGTTTATCCTATATTTTAATTAGTTGTTTGCTTTTGGTTGAGTTAGGTTGGTCAATCTCATTTTTGCCCTTTAATTACAATGTCGCTGGGCTGATACTGGCAATCTGCTATTATGTCATAATCGGTTTAGTTAAAAATCATTTACTTGACAAACTGGACATCGGTAAGGTAAAAATATATCTAATCTTGGGTGGCGGTAGTTTACTATTAATTTTGTTTACCGCCAAATGGATTTAACTTTTAGAAACTTTTTCAAAAATATAACATATCAAATAAAAATATAATATGAATAAAATAAGAAATTTTTTAAAAAAACATAATATTTTATCAATTATTGTTGTCTGTTTGGTTTTTGGTGTTGGCGGCGGATTAGTCGGAACAATAATTGCTGTAAATTATTTTATCAGTTCATCTTACAGTCTTTCACCTTTTGGCAATATTGATCTATCTCAAAGTAAATACGGCGAGCAAGGGTTAGTAATCGGTAATGCCAGAAATGTGATCGTGCAGCAGGATGCGAAAGTAAACGAAACCGTTGGCGCCGTTTCAAACAGCCTGGTCGGTATTTATAAAAAGCAGGCGGCGCTGAAATTAAGCGATAGTTTTGTTCTGGAAAATTTTTATAAATTAAGCGATGCGGCTGGCCAGGGTTTTATTATTACTTCCGACGGCTGGATCGTTACCTCGATGTCGTTGGAGAAAAATTACAGCGGCTATGTGATTATAACTAAAGACAAAAAAATATATTCAATTGACAAAGTCGCGACCGACAAACTAACAAATTTTAATTTTATTCATGTCTCGGCCAAAGACTTGCCGGTTATAAAATTCGCTGAGAAGTCGGAGATAACAGCCGGTAGTTTGGCTGTCGGTGTGAATTGGTCTGGTTCCAGCTGGCTGTCCGCTTTGCAGGGTTTTCGCCGGAAAGGCTTACTGGTTGAGTCCAGTGATAATTTTTCCGATAAATTGATATTGAATAATAATTTACCGCAGGATTTTAGCGGTTCGGTTATTTTTAATCTGGCCGGCAACGCTTTGGGGTTAGCTGACGCTAAGGGCGAAATTGAGGCTATGTCGCGTTTAAAAAGCGCGGCGGATAGTTTATTCAAAAATAAAATTATCAAGCGTCCAAGTTTGGGAATTAACTATATTGACTTGACCCAATTAGCCGCAGATAGTATAACGGGCAGTAAATGGCAAAAGGGAGTTATAATTTATAAAGATCAAAAAGGCGTGGCGGTGCAAAAAAACAGTCCGGCGGAAAAGGCCGGTTTGAAAGAGGGGGATATTATAATTTCAGTTGATGATGTAAGTTTAAGCCAGAATAATGATTTGACGGATTTAATCCAGGATCATGCTTTTAATGATAATATAATTTTGTCAATCAAGCGCGGCGGTGATGAAAAAAAGATTACAGTAACTCTCGCGGAGCAGAAATAAAAGTTCGTCAGCTAGCGGTAATTAAAACTAATTTAGCCTATTTAATGAAAATTAAATAGGTTTTTATTTTTGAATTATTATGTTATAATATCAATAACTATTATGATGGTTAAATCAATCAGGCAAGCGAAAAAAATAGCGGGCAAAACCGTGTTGTTGCGCGCCGACTTGAATGTTCATATAAAAGACGGTCTGGTTAAAGATGATTATAAAATTATTACTAGTTTGCCGACCATTAGGTTTCTATTGCGACATAATTGCCGTATTATCGTGGCCACGCATTTATCCAAAAAGTTGAAAAACAAGACTAGCAGTTCCATTAAACCAATCGCAAAACGTTTAGCCGAATTGCTGGGCAGAAAAGTTTTGTTCATAGACGCCTGTTCTGGTCCAAAAGTTGTTGAAGCCATGATGGGTGTGGGCGAGAGGGAGATTGTCATGCTGGAAAATTTACGCTCGGATAGCCGTGAAGAAAAAAATAACAAGCGATTTGCCAAAGAATTGGCCAACTTGGCCGATATTTATATTAACGAAGCGTTCGCCGTTAGCCACCGCCGGCATGCTTCGGTTGACGCAATTAAAAAATATTTACCCTCTTACGGCGGCTTGCTCCTGGAACGTGAAGTGGAAAATTTATTAAAAATTTTAAAACCAAAACAACCGCTAGTTTCCATTATTGGCGGCTCTAAAATTCAGACCAAGACAGCTTTGATAAAAAATTTAGCCAAGCATTCATATAAAATTTTAATCGGCGGCGCTTTAGCCAATAATTTTATTGCCGCGCATGGTTTTAAAATCGGTAAGTCTGTGGCCGATAAGTCCAGCATAAAATTGGCGGCCGCCTTGATCCGTAAATTTGATAATATTATTTTGCCGGTTGATGTATTGGTGGCTAAAAAAATAAATAGTGATAATTTTAAGGTAAAGCCGGTCAATCAAGTTAAGTCTGACGAATTTATTTTTGATATCGGGCCGAAAACCGTTAAGCTGTTTACCGGTTTTATTAAAAAAGCCAATACTATAGTTTGGAATGGGCCAATGGGTTATTTTGAAAATGAACATTTTAAGCATGGTACGTTAGCCGTCGCGCGAATCGTGGCCACGCGTTCAACCGGTCGAGCCTTCGGCGTGGCCGGCGGCGGCGCGACCATTGAAGCGCTTAATATAACCAAGATGGAAAATTATCTGGACTGGATTTCAACCGGCGGCGGAGCAATGCTGGCATTTTTGGGTGGAGAGCCAATGCCCGGGCTAAAAGGAATCGTAAAATATTAATAAATAAATATAACTTTATGATCACCAACAAAATCATAACAATTTTCATCGGCGTCTTTTTAACGCTGGGTAGTCTTTATTTGGCGATTTTAAGCTGGAATGCGGTTAAGGCTCATAATTATATCGGTATTAGCCCTAAAGAAAGCCATTATATTTCTATTACGGGCGAAGGTAAGGTAACCGGCGTGCCTGATGTGGCTAAAATTCAGCTGGGTTACAGCGTAGAAAAAAGGACTGTGGCTGACGCGCAAAAAGAAAACACCGCCAAAATGAACGCCGTGGTTGATAAGCTAAAGAAAGATTTTAAGATTGACGCTAAAGATATCCAGACCGCGAATTATTATATCTCACCGCAATATGACTATAATAATGGCAAGCAAACTCTGCGCAGTTACTTAGTTAGCCAGAATTTAGACGTTAAAGTAAGACAAATGGATAAAGTTTCTAGTATTATTGAAGCCGCCGGCGCTATTGGCTTAAATCAAGTTGGTAATTTAAGTTTTGAAATAGATAACCCGGAAAAACTTAAAGAAGACGCCAGGGCGGAAGCTTTAGCGCAAGCTAAGGCCAAAGCAGGAGCTTTATCTGATATCGTCGGCGTCAAGCTTGGTAAAATTATTTCTTTCAGCGAGTCGTCAAGCGATGGCCAGTCAGCTCCCGTTTATTCATTAAATAAAATGGTTGATGGCATGGGCGGTGGCGGAGCCGCGCCGACGGTTGAAGCCGGCAGCAACGAGATTACGGTATTCGCTACGGTGCAGTACGAGATACTTTAAAAATTTTTTCAAAAAAAGTTTACCCCTAAAGGGGCAAATAATATTTTAAAAATATTATGCCTAAAATAAAAAAAATTACAGCTCGCGAGATTTTGGATTCGCGCGGCAATCCTACCGTGGAAACGTGTGTGCGGCTGGATAATGGAATGCACGCCAAGGCTAGCGTGCCATCGGGCGCGTCCACCGGCATTCATGAAGCTGTGGAGTTGCGTGATGGAGACGGTAAAAGATATGATGGTCTGGGCGTTTTAGACGCCATTAAAAATGTTGAAAAGAAAATTTTTACCAAGTTAAAGGGTGTAGAAATAACCGATCAGAAAAAAATTGATGATTTGATGATAAAGCTTGATGGCACTAAAAATAAAAATAAATTGGGCGCTAATGCGATTCTCTCCGTATCGCTGGCCTGCGCTCGCGCCGGTGCCTTGGTTGAAGAGATGGAATTGTACGAATATATCAGCAAGAGCTACGAGTTGCGAATTGCGAATTGCAAGCAGATGCCCACCCCTTGTTTTAATGTTTTTAACGGCGGTAAACATGCGGATACTAATCTCGATTTTCAGGAATTTATGATTATACCGGCATTGGCGGCCGGCTTTAAGGAAAAAGTAAGAATGGGTGCGGAAATTTTTCACGCCTTAGGCTATATTTTAAAGAAAGCCGGTTATGACACCGATGTAGGTAATGAAGGCGGCTACGCGCCGGATATAGTTTCATCTATCCAGGCGATTGAATTAATTATGGCGGCGGTTTTAAAGGCCGGCTACCAGGCGGGCAGCCAGATTTCTTTAGGCATTGACGTGGGTTCGTCCCAACTTTATAACAAGGCTGACGGCAAATATATTTTTAAATTAGATAAAGCCAGTTTTACTTCCGCCACCCTTACCGGTTTGTATCACGAGTGGTTCAGAAAATATCCGATTATTTATTTGGAGGACGGCTTGGCTGAAGACGATTGGGATGGCTGGAAAAAATTAAATAAAGAATTGGGCGATAACGTTATGTTGGTAGGGGATGATTTATTTGTTACTAATCAAGAGCGTTTAAGGCGGGGTTTGGCTGAGCGAGCGGCTAATGCTATTTTAATTAAGCCCAACCAAGTTGGAACTTTATCCGAAACTGTGGACTGTGTTAAATTAGCGCAAAAGCATAATTATAAAGTCGTAGTTTCCCATCGTAGCGGCGAAACCTCGGATGATTTTATTGCCGATTTGGCCGTGGCAGTCGGTGCTGACTATGTCAAAGCCGGCTCACTTTCACGCGGAGAAAGAGTGGCTAAGTATAATCGGTTGATGGAAATTGAAGATAATTTAATCGGTTAATCAGCTAATTAGTTAAACCGTTCAACCGATTAACTGATTAATTTTTTATTTATGTCCAAACAAGAAAAATCAAATAAACCGCCAAAAAATATTCTACCTTTAATCCTGGTAATATTGGACGGCTGGGGATTAGCTGAACCGAACAAGGGTAATGCCGTCACATTGGCTAAAACGCCGACGCTTGACGGCCTCGTAAAAAAATACCCTCATACCGAGCTGGCCGCTTCAGGCAAAGCCGTTGGCTTGCCGCCATTGCAATGTGGCAACTCCGAAGCCGGCCACATGAATATGGGCGCCGGACGTGTTGTTGAGCAAGACGCGGTAAGAATTTCCGAAAGTATAAATGACGGCACCTTTTTTAAAAACGCCAGTTTTATTGAAGCAGTTAGGCATGCTAAAAGAAGTAAATCAAGAATTCATCTTATGGGTATGATTTCTAACGGTATGAGCGCGCATAGTGATCCGGATCATCTGCTTGCCTTGTTAACTTTTTTGCACGTTAATAAAGTTAAAGAAGTTTATCTGCATTTGTTTACTGACGGTCGAGACTCACCTAAATATGCTTCTTTAAAATTAGTTCAAGACATAGAAAAGGCTTTTAAAAATGGCGAAGCGATCGCCAGTATCGTCGGCAGGTTTTACGCTATGGATAGAAAAAAAATATGGGGCAGGACGGAGAAAACCTATCACGCCCTGGTTGATGGCATAGGCAGAAAAGCCGCTAGCGCTCAAGCAGCCATTATGGAAAGTTATAATCGCGGCGAAAGCGATGAATTTATTGAGCCTTATATCATAACTAAAAATGGCAAACCCTTGCCCAGAATTTCCAGCGGCGATAGCGTAATTTTTTATAATTTACGGTCGGACCGGGCTCGGCAGTTAGCCAAAGTGTTTGTCCAAAAAGAATTCTGCGAGAAGAACAAATCTTGTTTTTTAAGGAAGAAATTTTTACGTGATTTATTATTTATCGCCATGACCGATTTTGGTCCTGATTTGGATAATATTTTAACCGCTTTTCCCAGCATTGATTTAAGAAAAACCCTGCCTATGCAACTGGCAGCTTTTAAGCAATTATATATTGCGGAAGTGGAAAAGTATGCCCATGTTACTTATTTTTTTAACGGCGGTTACGCCGATGCCGTTGCCGGTGAAGCCAGATTGGTTGTGCCGTCGCCCGACGTAAAATCTTATGATGTTACTCCGATAATGAGTTCAGACAAATTAACCGCCGTGGTATTAAATAATCTTAAAAAGAATAAATACGACTTAACGATCTTAAATTTCGCCGCGCCTGATATGGTCGGCCATACCGGTAATTTGGCGGCCGGCATAAAATGTTGTCATGGAGTTGATAAATATTTGGGCAATATTGTAAAAGCTTATTTGGAAGTTGGCGGGACGGTTGTGGTTACGGCCGATCATGGCAATATAGAAAACATGATTAATTTAAAAACGGGTGAGATGGATACTGAGCATACCTCGAATCCCGTGCCCTTTATTTTAGTTAATAAAAATCTTAAAAAACTAGTTAAATTCAGAAGTGGCGGGGGGTTGAGCGACGTTGCGCCGACGATTCTGGAATTATTAGAAATTAATAAACCTAAGGAAATGGGAGGAAGGACTTTAATCAAATAATTATGGCAAATAAAAAACAATCTGTTCGCCCCAAACCAGTAATGCTAGTAGTATTGGACGGCTGGGGTATTGCTACGGCTTACGCCGGCAACGCCATCAGCCAAGCCAATTTACCCAATATTAACAGCTATATTGCCAAGTATCCTTCGCTTGCCTTAGTAGCTTCAGGCGAGGGTGTGGGTTTACCCTGGGGGGAGTCGGGTAATAGCGAGGTCGGCCATTTAAATTTAGGCTTAGGTAGAATTATCTATCAGGATTTACCCAGAATTAATAAAGCTATCGCTGACCGAAATTTTTATGAGAATAAAGTTTTACTTAAAGCGATTGATCAGGCTAAAAAGAATAAATCAAAAGTGCATTTATTGGGCCTAGTTTCTTCGGGTTGTGTTCATTCTTCATTTGAGCATCTCGAGGCTTTGATTGCCTTAATGGAAGAGAATGAAGTTGATCGGTTCTATGTTCATGCAATTTTAGACGGCAGAGACACGCCCTTTAATTCGGGGTTGAATTTTATCAAAGATTTGGAAAAATCTTTAACTGGCACGAAAGGGAAGCTCGCAACGCTCTCGGGACGTTTTTACGCCATGGACCGCGATAATCATTGGGAGCGGATAGCTAAAGCCTACGAAGCCATGGCGCTTGGTAAGGGCGATAAGCAAGAGTCGGCGGAAAAAGCGATTTTGGAGAGCTATGACAAAAAAATTTACGACGAAGAATTCATGCCCATGGTTATAACGGAAAACGGCGAGCCAGTTGCTAAGATTGAAGATGGCGACGCGGTAATATTTTTTAACTATCGGCCGGATCGGGCGCGAGAGCTTACTAAGGCTTTTATTTTACCAGGCCTTGATAAATTTAAGCGTGAAAAATATCTAAAACTTTTTTTCGCGACTTTTACCGAGTATGAAAAAAGTTTACCGGTTGAAATAGTTTTTCCGCCGGAAATTATTAAAAATACTTTGGGCGAAGTTTTATCCGGCGCCTGCCTTAAGCAACTAAGGATTGCAGAAACGGAAAAATACGCCCATGTTACATATTTTTTTAACGGCGGGCGGGAAATTAAATCGGCGGGCGAGGATCAGGTTTTAGTTTCTTCGCCTCGTGTTTCCGGTTACGACTTAAAGCCGGAAATGTCGGCTTTGGAGGTAGCCGACAAAGTGCTTAAAGCAATTGAGCAGGATAGTTATGATTTTATATTAATTAATTTTGCCAATGCCGATATGGTTGGGCATACGGGAAATTTAAAAGCCACGGTTAAAGCAATAGAAACGGTTGACAAGTGCTTGGGCAAAATCGTCAATTCGGTTTTAAATAAAGGCGGTTTAGTTTTTGTTACGGCCGATCATGGCAATGCTGAAGATTTGTTTAATATGCAAACCGGCCAGATTGATAAAGAGCACTCGGCTAATCCGGTGCCGTTTTTGATTATTGGTAAAGATTATGAAGGCAAAAGTTTATCCCTACCTGACGCGCCCGGAGGCGATTTAAGCCTGCTTACGCCGCTAGGCATGCTGTCCGACGTTGCGCCGACCATTCTGAAAGTCATGGGTCTGGAAAAACCTCCGGAGATGACCGGCAGAAGTTTAATTTAAACAATATGTCTATTTTAGTTATAAATGCAGGCTCAACCTCTATTAAATATAAGCTATTTGCCGATGACGAAAAAGAAATTAAGCAAGGCTGTCTGGAAAACATCAAAGATCATGTTACAGCTCTTAAATTAGCTTTAAGGGAAATCGGTGATTTGCGCGATTTAACCGCGATTGGCCATCGCGTGGTTCACGGCGGCGACAAATTTATTAAACCGCTTCTGATAAATAATGAAAATTTTAAAGAGCTAGAGCAATTTAATGATTTAGCGCCGTTGCACAATCCATATAATTTAGCCGGCATTAAGGCGGCTTTGGAATATTTGCCGCAAATAAAGCAGGTGGCAGTATTTGATACCGCTTTTTATGCCGACTTGCCTCAAGCGGCAAAAATATATGCCTTGCCGGTTGAATTAACCGAAAAATATAAAATTCATCGCTATGGCTTTCACGGTATTTCGCATAAATTTGTGATGCAAGAAAGCGCTAAACTTTTGGATAAACCAATTAACAAACTTAATTTAATCAGCTGCCATTTAGGCGGCGGTTGGTCAATAACCGCCATAAAAAACGGTAAACCCATAGATACTTCCATGGGCTTAACGCCTTTATCGGGTTTAGTAATGATGAGCAGGCCGGGAGATTTAGATCCAGAAATAATTTTTAGGTTGTTAAAAATAATGCCAGGAGAAATAAACATAGAAAAAGTAGAGCAGTTGAATAACGTGCTAAATCATCAATCAGGTATCATAGGTATGGCCGGCTTTGATGATTATAAAAAGTTTTTATCCAGCGTTTCCTCCGGCAATGGGCAGGCAGTCTTAGCTTTTGATATCGCGATTAATCGTTTAGTTAAATATATCGGCGCCTACTGGACTGAGCTTGAAGGCCTGGCGGATGCAATTATTTTTACCGGCGCCATCGGCGCGGGCAATCCGCTGACACGCAATTTTGTAATGAAAAAAATAAAATGTTTAGGCGAGTTGACTATGCTAGTCGTTAAAACCAATGAGGAATTAATGATAATGAGAGAAGTAAAAGCATTATTATGATAAAACGTCTCTTGAAAGGAGAAATTAACAGCATAACTGTGGCGGCCATGCTAGTGGCCGGCACTTCTTTAATTAGCCGGTTGCTCGGTATTTTTCGTGATCGAATCCTAGCCGGACAATTCGGCGCCGGCGACACTTTAGATATTTATTACGCGGCTTTCCGCATTCCCGATTTAATTTTTAATTTGTTAATATTAGGCGCTTTGTCTGCCGGTTTTATTCCTATTTTTACCTCATTGATTAAAAGTCCGTTGAATAAGTTGCGCTCGGCTATGGGTTGCGACCAGCATGAAGAAGCTTGGGCGCTGGCTAGTAATGTGTTAAATATTTTAATTGTTGCCATGATAGCTTTATGCGGCATCGGTGTGATTTTCGCGCCGCAAATTATGAAATTAATCACGCCAGGATTTAGTCAGGACAAAATGGATTTAACCGTAAGTTTATCTAGGATTATGTTTTTGTCGCCTATTTTTTTAGGAATTTCCAGCGTGTTCGGCGGGATTTTGCAATCTTTTAAAAGATTTTTCGTTTATTCGCTGTCGCCGATTTTTTATAACATCGGCATAATCATCGGCGCTTTATATTTTGTGCCGATTTTGGGGATCTATGGTTTGGCTTGGGGCGTGGTCTTGGGCGCGGCCCTGCATATGGCAGTGCAGATTCCGGCCTTGATGAAGCTCGGCTTTAAGTATAAATTTAAATTTGAAATTAAAAATCCC
>Ga0172381_10008096_pt1 | contig 10317 bp, 11 predicted proteins | sample Leawel6488metaG_FD_119754 | JGI IMG/M metagenome (GOLD analysis project Ga0172381, IMG submission 119754) | Leachate microbial communities from a municipal landfill in Southern Ontario, Canada - Leachate well 64-88 metaG | ecosystem: Engineered > Solid waste > Landfill > Unclassified | place... | reverse complement strand
GCCCGCGGCCATATCTCCATAATTAAGCGGCCGGATTAGATCCTGTGTTGCCAAAACCTCATGGGATTCTTTCTTTTTGAATATATGGTCTCCGGAGGTAAGTACATCTATTCCGCAGCCGAACAAATCATTAGCTGTATCCCTGGTTACGCTTGAACCTCCGGCGGAATTCTCTCCGTTAGCGATTATGCAATCCAGCCCCAACTCCTTGCGTAATCCCGGAAGAAGTTCTGAAAGGTAAAGCCTGGCAGGCTTTCCAACAATATCTCCAATAAACAATATCTTCATTGATTTATTTTATACCTTAACAAAAATTTCCTCAATCAAAATATCCCATCTGCGATAATCAGCGTTTTCAATTCTGCGATCATCTGCGATTACTTCGCGTAATCAACCGCTCTTGTTTCACGGATAACTGTAATTTTTATGTTGCCGGGATAATCCATCTCCTGCTCCAGCTTCTTCTTTATCTCATAAGCAAGAATACTGATTTCGCTATCGCCGATTTTATTCGGGTGCACTATCACTCTTACCTCACGGCCAGCCTGGATAGCAAAACTCTTATCCACGCCTTCAAAAGAATTGGCAGTGGTTTCTATCTGGCGAAGGCGTTTTATGTAAGTTTCTAAAGTTTCTCTTCTTGCACCGGGACGTGCCGCTGAAATAGCATCAGCAACCATCGCCAATAAAGCATAAAGGGACTTAAACTCAGCGTCTTCATGATGAGCCTCAGCAGCATTAATAACCAGCTCGTTTTCGCCATAACGTTTCAGGAGTTCGGCTCCTATCTCAGCATGCGTGCCTTCAACCTGATGATCAATAGCTTTTCCTATATCATGAAGCAAGCCGGCGCGCTTTGCTATATTGGGAGCAAGCTCCAATTCTGAAGCCAAAATGCCCATAATAATGGCAACCTCTTTGGAATGCTGCAAAGCGTTCTGGCCAAAACTGGTACGATACTTCAATTTTCCCAGAAGTTTTATCAACTCCGGATGAAGATTGTGTATGCCTACTTCAAAAGCTACGGCTTTACCTTCTTCAATAAGCTTTTTATCAAATTCCTGTTTTGTCTTTTCGACTACTTCCTCGATTCTGGCGGGATGAATCCGGCCATCCTGGACTAATTTCTCTAAAGCGATCCTGGCTATTTCCCGGCGTATCGGGTCAAATCCAGAAACACTCACCGCTTCAGGGGTATCGTCTATTATCAGATCTACACCTGTGGCCATCTCAAACATACGTATGTTACGGCCTTCCCTTCCAATAATCCGCCCTTTAATTTCATCATTTGGCAGCGGCACAACACTCACTGTGCTTTCAGTGGTATGCTCAACCGCGCATCTTTGTATTGCCTGAGAAACTATTTCTTTGGCTTTTGCATCAGCTTCTTCTTTAGCAGAATCTTCCATTTCTTTTATCATCCTGGCTTTGTCACCTCTAAGTTCTTCTTCGTAACGCTTAAGTAGAAGCTCTCTGGCTTCTTGTGGCGACAAAGATGATATTCTTTTTAATTTCTCTTTTTCTTCTTCTATCAGGCGGGCCAGGGCCTGATTTTTATCTTCGGCTTCTTTAAGCAGCCCTCTGGCAGTTTCTTCTCTTTTACTCAACTCTCTTTCTTTACTTTCAATAAAATCGAGCCGTTTTTCCAGGTTTTCTTCTCTTTGCAGCAGCCGGCGCTCCATCTGCATAAGTTCGTTCTTTTTAGAAGAATTCTGCTTTTCGAAATCAACCCTTAATTTATAAAGCAGTTCTTTGCCATCAAGATCGGCTTTACGTACGATTTCTTCTGCTTTAAACTTAGCCTCTTTGACTACTTTTTCGGAATTCTCTTTTGATTGTTTTAGTTTATTCTTTCCAATAAACTCGCCTAACCACCAACCTAAAACTATTCCAGCAATAGTCCCCAGTATTATATAAACAATATACATAGCCCCTCCTTCTCGCTCTAAAGGAAAAACTCAACCAAAGAAAGCCCTCAACAAAGATTGCTTTGGATTGATGCTTGAACCTTTAACTTTAAATAATAGTGTTTTCGCTTACTAAGATGTCGACCTTTTGGTCTGATGGAAGATTGATTGGAAGGTTATCTAAAACCTGGAATTCAAAGGCAATGCCTACTTTTGCAACCGATAGGGGTATTTTTTCTAAAAAGCGGTCATAGAATCCCGCTCCTCTCCCCAACCTGTTTTTATCCAAATCGAAGCCCAGGCCGGGTACTATTATCATGTCTATTTCCCCGATATCGACCTCTCTTGTCTTTGTGGTATCGGGTTCTTTTACTCCCAAGGGACCGGTAACAAAATCTTTTTCAAAGTTCTTTACTTCAAATATACGTAAGTTTTTTGCCTTAACATCCATCACCGGAAAGCAAAACACTTTGCTTTCTTGATCCTTCCTGATCATCTCCAAAACATCTACTTCTCCCCGTAAGGGGTAGTAAGCCATAATTTTCTTTGCATTTTTATATACAGGTATTTCCGCCAATCTATTTTCGACATTCTTACTCCTCCTTTTAAGCTCACTCTCAGTCAAAGCTAAAAGACGCGTCAGTAATCTGTGACGTAAAGCTTCTTTTTCTCTATTTACTACCATCTTCATACCGTTATAAGCACTCTCAAAACTTATGAATAAGAAATACCCTGACGCTTTTAGCGCGTCTACGCTGGTTTTAAAATTATACCACCCTTGTCTTAAAAATCTATGAAAATTTTAGCCGGGCTTGAGCCTGCAAAAATAGTTTCTTTAGCCTTTATTTTCAACGGTTTTTTGAGTCCCCGATAAGCCTGTCACCAAGAATTTACTTTTCACAGAGCAGTCCGCAGGCGGCTTCAGAATAGGTTATATTGCGAAACCCCTGTCTTGCCAGCCTTTTTTTTATACTCTCGGAAAGCCTAAAACCCTGTTTTATCTTATAAAGCGGTATGTAATGAAAAAATATACCCTGGGGCCTGAGTACTCTTTTGATTTCGGAATAAAATTCATTTGAAAAAAGCTCACCGGCCAATTTCAAAGTCGGAGGATCATGGACAACAGAATCAAAGTATTTCTCCGGAAATTCTTTGATCCCCTCAAATACGTCTTTCCTGCGAATTTCTATGTTTCCGGCTTTAAACAAATCCTCTGAAAAAGGGTTTATTCTAGCAATATCATAAACAATATCGTCTTTCTCGAAAGTAATGACTTTGTGAGCTAAACCGCAAGCTGCCAGAGCCGTGTAACCCAAACACATGCAGGTATCCAATACGTATCCGCGCGGCCTCGCGAATCCAATCTTGTTCTCGGTATCCTTTTTAGGAGAACTGCGCCTGTGCATCGGTACAGAGCCTATTGCCACAGTCGGCCAGTCTTCGGTTGGCACTAATTTATAAAACCTATTTGTTTCCGGCGAAAAAAAGGCAAGTTTAGTGAGCCCTCTTTCATCCAAAATATAGCAGAAACCTTCCTTTACTTTCTGCTCTAAATCCAGAACCAGTGATTCTTCGATTATGGCCCGGCGCTCCTGGCGCTCTACCCCTACTAAACGCCGGCCGAAATCTACAAGTTGCTGGAAATGCTGGCCTTGTGGCTTATTGCGTATGCTCTCAAACTCTTTTTTTGTTATAATCATACCCCGATTATATAGGTAAGACTTGATTTTACAATGATAAAATTTATCCGTCCCGCGAAAAGGCCAAAACTCAAAAACCCTGATTTTAACAGGAAAATTTACATTTAATTTTCTTGACAACACCTTGCTAAGCTATAAAATAATGAAAGTAGTTGAAAATATTAACTTTTTTAAAACAAGGGAGGTGCCTAGATGAACAAAGCACAGCTAGTTGAGACAATCGCCGCAAGAACTTCTACCAAGAAAGAGGCTCAGGAAATCGTTGAAACAATTTGGGATTCAATCAAAAGCAGTCTTAAGAAAAAGGAAGATGTAGCTATATCAGGTTTCGGGACATTTAAAGTAAAACAGACAAAAGCAAGAATGGGAAGAAACCCTAAGACCGGAGAAGCAATCCAGATTCCCGCGAAAAAGAAAATAGCTTTCAGAGCTTCTAAAGATTTAAAAGCTATTTTAGCATAATTCTGAATATAATAAAAAAGGCATACTTATTTAAAAGTATGCCTTTTTTATTTTCCTTACCGTGGCTATACAGAAATTTTTCTAATCTTGGCTATAAAGAATCCTCCCATCAAATCATTGGGGATAATCCTTTTGGTTAACCTCAGGCAAGAAGAAAATTTTTTCTCTTTCCAGTGGGCAAGAGCCGGACGGCTGCAGGAGGAAGGTATATCCAAAGGCATAAGCTCGACCTTACCTTTAAACTTACTTAGGAACCAATCAATTATCTCTTCATTTTCTTCCGGTGAAAAAGTACAGGTAGAATAAACCAAAACTCCACCCTCTTTGAGAGCGAAAAAAGCTGAGTGCAGGAGCTTCTTCTGCTTATGCGACATTTCTTTTACTTTCTTCTGTTTCCAGAACTTAAAAGTCTTTGGATCCGGTATCAAAAACCGGCCTTCAGAAGAGCATGGGACATCAACCAGGATTTTGTCGAATTGTTCGGGGAATTTCTTTCTTACCCAGATAGAATCCATTAATATGACTTTGACTGAATCGGCTCCTTGAACCTTTAAGTTCGCCAATAGTTTATAGTAACGGGTGCGGATTTTTTCAATTGCCAGGATCTTAGACTCCGGGGCTAAAGAAACCAACTGGGTTGTTTTCGCCCCGGGAGCAGCGCACAGATCAAGTATATTTTCTCCGTTTTCCGGAGAGAGGGCTAAAACCGGCAGCATACTTGAAAGTCCCTGGACAAACACCAATCCCTGTTGATAAATTTCAGTTTTCTGCAAATCCCGCAAAGAACCCTTAAGGATAAAAGCCCCTTTAGGAAAGCTAAGTTCTTTGAATTTCACCCTTTGGTTTTGCAAAGCCTTGCGCAGGCTGCTTAAGTCAGTTTTGGTATAATTTATCCTGAAAGTGGTGCTTTTCTTGGATAAAAAAGTTGACGCGATCCTGTTGTAATCCTGAGGGTAAATTTTTTTGAGCTTATGCAGAAATTCCTGGGGTAATTTATATATCGCCTCTCTCATATTGTCAGTCTCCTTCTAGTAAAATTCTAAATCCGAAATGCTAAATCCTAAACATATTTGGACTTTGGATTTTTCATTCTGTTTGGTTATTGAATATTGTAATTTATTTGTTTCTTGTTGCTTGGTTATTGGTCATTTTAAATAACCTGACACTTGCAACTTACAGCTTCTTCTGGTTTTTTCTAAATTATCAGTTACCAATTATCAGTTATTACTTTCTTAACCTTAACCTTAATCTTAATCTTAGCCTTAGCCTGTATCCGTTCTGTTTTGCTTTCGCCCATTCTACCATCAAGCAAGCGTTAACTAAAGCTCTTATTTATCTTGAAAATACAGCAAAATTTAATTTAAAAAAAAACTTGTGCTCCTTGAACCCCGGGTATAAACTGTGCCGATATAGGCAAAACAAAAAAAAGGGGGTAGTATGGGTACAAAGGGCAGAGAAATCGTCGGCATGGATATTAAAAGAGTCCTTGAGTTGTTGAATAAGGCTTTTGCTGATGAGTGGTTAGCTTATTATCAATATTGGCTAGGCTCAAAGGTTGTTGCCGGGCCGATGAAAGACGCGGTTATCGCAGAGCTTCTCCAACATTCAGCTGATGAATTACGCCACGCGGGATTAGTAACAACAAGAATAATCCAGCTAGGCGGAACTCCGGTAATAGCCCCTCAGGAGTGGATTAAATATTCAAACTGCGGCTACGACGCGCCTAACGATCCCTTTGTGAAAAAAATACTTGAGCAAAATATTAAAGGCGAACAATGTGCCATAACTGTTTACAACAGCCTGATTCAGGAAGTTGGTACAAAAGACCCGGTTACATATAATATGGCAGTACAAATATTGCAGGATGAAGTCGAACACGAAGAAGACCTGCAGGCACTTTCAGAAGACCTCCAGGCAATACTTAAAAAATAATCACCAAGATATAAAATATTTTCTGTTGAATAAGAGCCTGATTTTTATAAATCAGGCTCTTTTATTTACTGTTTAAATTTCTTCTTGAGAGCCAAGGCAGTAATAAAAGCGGCGGCAAAATAAATGAAAGAGAGAATAAATATCAGCTTATTGTCTAAAAAATATAGCTTTATCTTTTCATAAGATGCCCCTCTCGCGGCAGCCAGGATAAACTGTATCCAGAATATCCTCACCGGAGACGCTAACAAAACTACCAAAATATATTTCCTAAAAGAAAACCTGCTCAAGCCAAAGCCTAAATCCAGCACCCGGTAAGGAACCAAAGGTACTGCCCTCAGAAGAAAAACCCAGCCCAAGTTCAAGTTTTCAATTTTATTATAAAATTCTTTCCATCTACCCCGCATCCGCTTCTCTACGAAACCTCTTCCTAAAACTTTACTTATATTAAAGAAGATAAAAGCATTTATTATCTCGGAAATATAAATAAGCCCTGTACTTAGGTAGGCCCCGAATAAAAGGGCCCCCACTATTTTCAATATGTCCTTTAGGTACCAGACGAAAAAAGTCCCTACAATGTAGAGAAAGATAAAAATAAGGCAGGAATATACAACCGGGGTACCTTTAAGAAAATCGGCCAATTTTTCAAAATCAAAGTTAAAAATCCGGCCGGAAAAAACAAGCAGGGCTATCAGCCCCAAAAAAATAAGAAAGTTCCTGGCTTGAGAAGAGATTCTTTTTTTAATCATTTTTATGTTTATGCTTGGCCCTCAGCTGCCCACAGGCAGCATCAATATCCTGGCCGCGGGGCTGGCGTAGGGTACAAAAAATATGCCTGCGGATAAGCTCGTCTTTAAAAGCATTTGCCTCCTCCGGCTTTGGCGGGCTGAAGCCGGCAAAAGAGCAATTTAAAGGGATAAGATTAACCTTAAAGGGCATGCCTCTCAAAAGTTTGCCAAGCTCCGCGGCATCCCTAAGGCTTGAATTCAGCCCCTCTATCAAAGCATATTCAAAAGTCACGGCATGGCGGCGGCCCCGTGAAAAATCCCTTGCCGCCTTCATTAAATCTTTTAAGGGGTATTTTTTATTTATCGGCATTAGCCGGCTGCGGGTTTCATCATTCGCGGCATGCAAAGATACTGAAAGCATAACTCCTAAATTTAAATCGGAAAGCTTATTAATCTGGGGTATTAAACCGCAGGTTGAGATACAGATTCTTTTTTTAGTAAAATAAATGCCTTTTGATTCTATCAAAATTTCGATTGTCTTTAGAATGTTTGAAAAATTATCCAGCGGCTCACCTATACCCATAAAAACGATATTGGTTATCTTCCTGGGAGTTATTAGCCTAGAGACTCCTAGATACTGGCCGACAACTTCAGAGGCCAGTAGATTTCTTATCAAGCCATCACGGCCGCTGGCACAAAAAGCACATTTGAATTTACAGCCTACCTGTGTAGATATGCATAAGGTATTTCTGTTTTTTTTGGGAATAAGTACTGACTCTATAGTATTTTTATCGTCTAAGCCAAATAAAAACTTTTCGGTCCCGTCACAAGAAACTTCTTTCTTTAAAAGCTTCAAGCCGCTGACATAGAAATTCTTCTTTAAAAATTCACGGCACTCTCTTGAAATATCACTCATCTGAGTAAAAGCTTCTACCTTCTTTTTGTATAGCCAGTTGAATATCTGCTGACCGGAAAATTTAGGAAAACCCTTATCTTTAAGGGCTTCAGCCAATTCTTCAAGAGTGTAATTTTTTATGTCTTTCATGCGCCAAATACCTTTATTTTTCAGTGATATTTTAGATAATGCCTGCCTTATACCTCCTGTTATTATATAAGGATTGGCCCAGGAAACAAGTGTTTTGCCGGCATTTTGCCTTTTAAATAACAGCAGACGAAGTATAATAAAGGAAGTAGCTAGTTCGTCTATTGATTGTTAGACCAATGAAATAATAAAAATAGATAAAAATTAATGTCTGAATTACCTACCCGCAGGAATACGAATCACGTACCCCAACATGACTATTCAAAGCCTGGCCAGTATTTTGTAACAATTTGTGTTGAAAATCGAAAACAATTATTCGGTACAATCCAGAACAATGAAATAGTATTAAATGATATTGGTAATATGATTGATTTCTGGTGGCAGGAAATGTTTAAAAAATATAAAAATATATTCATTGATCAATACGTTATCATGCCCAACCATATCCATGGAATTATAAATATTGTAGGGGCCGATCTATGTATCGGCCCGGTACAAAATAACAATATAAATGCCATTGATAATAAAAATCATATTGATTCGGGCAAAAACATAGTTTTGCCCCTACAATATAAAGAATTAGGCCAATATATATCGTGGTTCAAACGCATGGCCGCCAATGAATACATTAAAAATGTTAAAAATAACAATTGGCCGCCATTTAACAAACGTCTGTGGCAACGCAATTATTACGACCATATTATCCGTAATGATAGATCCTTAGATAGAATACGTGCATATATTGCCAATAACCCTAAAATCTGGGATAATGACATTGAAAACCCTAATAGAATTGGTAATATAGAATCAGAATTGATTAAGGTCTAACAAAGCAATCCCCGCCTTCGCGCAGGGCTATGGCGGGCAGGCAGCGGACGCTAAAGGGCTGGCTGGCTGAGGATATCGCAACAGGGGGCCGTCGAAATTGCTATTTTATAAAGAATTTGTGTCCGGGCGCCTGCATATCGGGTTAAATCTTACTCAACTTTGTTTCGTAACTTTTAACCCGAAGCGCCTCGGACATAGTTCAGCTACAGATTTTTTCAAAGAAAAAATCTAAGTTTCACTAGCTGATTTTTGTGTTAGAGGAATAAATAATAATGATAAAAAAAGACCTAGACACTTGGGAACAATTTGAAGGAGAAGTAAATAGCTTAACCTCTAAAATAAAAGAAATACGTGGAAATTCTAAATCCTACCAATCTCCAATTCTTTTCAGGGGACAAAGAGATTCCGAATGGCCATTAGAAACCACCCTTGATCGCATTAAAAAAAATTTAAGCCAAAAACAGTATTATATAATTATGAAATCTGTTCAATCAAGCGTGGAAAGTTGCACAGAAAAACGATGGAATCTTCCATCTCCCGATAAATACGAAGAAAAAGATTGTCATGCTCCTCTTGGATACGATTTCATGGTCTATCTAAGACACAATGGGTTCCCTTCTCCCTTATTAGACTGGACTAGATCTTACCATATTGCATCTTTTTTTGCTTTCAATGAAAATTCAATAGCAAAACGCATCTCTATTTGTGCCTATGTCGAATACCTAATAGATGGAAAATCTTGGTGCGGAGAAAAAATAACTGGTCTTGGCCCTCACGTAACTACACATAAACGACATTTTTTACAACAATCTGAATATACAATATGTACAGTAAAAAAAGATGGCCTCTTAATTTATAAACCACATAAAAATGTTGTTGTAAAGAATAAAACAAAAAACCAAGATTTACTCAAGCAATATACTCTGCCTTCATCTGAACGCACAAAGGTTTTAAGAAAATTAGATTCAATAAATATTAATAGTTATTCACTTTTTGAAAATGAAGAAGGATTAATGGATACTTTATCAAAAAGAAATTTTCTTTTAAATAAATACCTCTAACAACTCAATCCACCGGATAGTTCGACGCGCTCGGCGCTTCGCTCCTCGCTTGCTCACCACCGGTGATTTTTATGTTAGACCAATAAAATAAGAATTAATGAAACTCATAACGCAAATTATTACAATCTATATAATATTGCTTGGCGCCTGTTATTCACAAGGCACCAATGCTGACGAGATTGTCAAAAAAACGAATATCATAATGTACGGTATCTTTGAGGACGTATTGGCTATTAAAGATAAGTATAAGGAATTAGAAAAATTTACTGACTATTACTTTAACGAAGGCTATAAAATGGAAGAAACATACATAATTTTCCCAGAAATTCTGTATAGCTATTACCCTAACTGGCATAGCGATGGAAGAGAGGTAGAGGAAAAAACTTGCAATCCACAACCAGGATGCTTACACTTTAAAGCGATATTTATGAGGTCACGATGCACTAAAACCCGCTGTTATGATGATAACTGTCCTCAACCTCCTGCTTATCAGGTTTATATTCCTGCAGTTAAAAGACACTTGTTAATTTTTGAGCGTAGCGGAAATTCTGAACTAGATAAAAAATTGCTAGCAATATTCAAAAAAAATACAAAGGATTGGAAGGTAGAAAAGGTTCCTTGGAATTAAAAAATCTAACAACTCAATCCCCTCCTTCGCGT
>Ga0172381_10008095_pt1 | contig 10318 bp, 2 predicted proteins | sample Leawel6488metaG_FD_119754 | JGI IMG/M metagenome (GOLD analysis project Ga0172381, IMG submission 119754) | Leachate microbial communities from a municipal landfill in Southern Ontario, Canada - Leachate well 64-88 metaG | ecosystem: Engineered > Solid waste > Landfill > Unclassified | place... | reverse complement strand
TTGGTATTGGGAATGTGGGCCAAGCGTACAGCTGGGGAGCCTTTGGAGAAGACGTTGGAGGTCTTTTTAGTGGAGGAGGAGACGGTTCTCTTTCTTTCACTAATTACGAAGGAGGCTTAGCCACTTTAGATGAAGGAGGCTATGATAGTGCCTTAACAGCCTCAAGTGATTTAAAAACATTCGTATTAAAAGTTGTGAATTTTGCCTTAGGATTTTTGGGATTGATTGCTGTGTTAATGATTATCTATGCAGGTGTCACCTATGTAACCTCAGCAGGACAAGATGAAAAAACCGGAAATGCAAAAAAAACGATCACTTATGCCGCAGTCGGACTTTTGATTGTGCTAGGCTCATTCGCATTTGTAAATACTGTTATCAAGGCTGCTTTAGTAGGAGAAGGAGGTACGGGAACGAAAGGCCAATTTGGGGAAAATTACGGCAAAGGGTTTAACGCTATCGCAGAAGAAGTAAAAGGAATTGCGCTTGATATCTATTCGGGATATGTGTCTTTGGCTGATATGACGGAGGTATTTAAAAACATTAAAGCTGATTCAGAAAAAATATCATTAGATAGATCGTCTTTACCTACCAAGGCAACAATTACTTCTTTTTTACAGAATACGAAAGGTAAATTAATGGATGTTAGGGCTAAAGTCGGAAATCTAACAGAAATGGAATCTGCCATAAATGAAAAAATTAGAGATATCGAAAAAGAAATAGACAAAATTAATAACATTAAGGATGAAACTTACAACAACGAAGAAAGTTATTTGAAATGGGAAGGCGGAGCAATTCATTTCTGGAATTTGGACGATAGTTCGGGATGGGATGCTTTTTGGAATGGTACTTATGAAGGGGCCACAGGAGATAATGTTGCGACAGCAAAGGGATACACATATTTGGATGGAGGTATCGCTCTCTTAAATGAGTGGGACGATTACAAATCAAAAGGTCTAGATTTTAAAGAAGTAGTCCCTCTATTAGGGAAAAATTATGCAAGCCAGCTGGAGACGTATTTAGATAGATTGATCGAAATAAATGACATGATCAAGACTATTACAGCTGTTGGTGGAGACACTTCAGATGCGGCAAATTATTTCAAAATAATGCTGGGAACAGATAGCCAAGTGGGAGTTAAATATAGTGAGAAATATGGGAATTTATTAACTGCAGTTAAAGCATGGACATTAGCCTCTTCAGATATCGATGCCGTCGCAACTGAATCATTAATTCCAGGATTAGAAGCTCATAGTAAATACTACACAGCTCTTCTAAATCTCGAATTCGTAAAAGCACGTTTACATGCCGATACAGTTTTTGGCAATGCTCCATTGACTGTTATTTTAGACGTGGGAGATAGCGTAGATCCTGCGGGAGGAAGTATCGATTTTAGGAATGTCATCTGGGATCCAGCAGGTACACAGGCTGTAAATGGTGTATTGAGTGGAGTGCCTTCAATAGATGCTTCTGGTTATTTAACTGTAGATGGCAAACCACTTTCGAATGGCAAACAAGTTCCGGGCGACACAACTTTAATCTTACCTAACGGAGATGGAGTTGCTTGTGATCCAATCATCGATCCTAAGTTAAGCGGCATCGCGGCTACCAGTCGTAGATGTACTTTTACTGCTCCTGGTACGTATTTAGCGATGGTTGTTGTTAACTCAAATGACAAAACAAAGTATGGTCCCGGCATTAGCCTTTTGAAAATAGTAGCAAGTCCTCCTACTACCGAGATTGAGTTAAAAGGAATCACTCCATCCTCTCCAGAGGGGAAATGGATTATGCATTATGCTGAACCCCCAACTACTCCACCGTCTGAAGATTATGTCGGTAATATCAATGCTAATAAATTCGTCGTCATCTCATCCGAAGTAGAGAAATTAGAGTTTGATGCTTCGGGAACGGAGGCGGAAAGTTTTAAATGGACTTTTGGAAACGGCGAAATGACAGACTGGTCATCAAGTTTATTCAAAGTCGGTAAAGAACAATTTGGATCATATGACTTAGGTTCATATCAGGTAAAGCTGGAAGTGATGAACAAAGCCGGAGTTATTGATAAAAAAATATTCAATTTAGTAGTAAAAAACGTTGATGCCAATGTAGCTTCGTTAACTGCAAGCCACACAAAAATAGATGAAGAGGGTAATGTTACTGCAAACATAAAAACTCCAATAGTTTTTGATGGAAGCTCTTCAGTTGCCTCTAAAGGCAATAAAATCACTAACTATGCCTGGGATGTTTACAAACTAAACGAAGACAAGACCCTGGGAGAGCTTGTTAATAAATTAGATGATGATAAATCGGGATCGGCCAAAAAAACATACACATATTCCTTTGAAGAGGCTGGCTGGTACGAAATTAGACTTACGATTCAAGGATCGACAAGTGATTCTACCGATAAAGATACCACTGAGCCTGGACTGATGCTCAAAGTAGTATCTAAGCCTCCAGTATCGGCTTTCGATTATGAAATTCCCGAACCAACATTACCTGGCACGGTTTATTTTACTAATGAAAGTACTGATCCGGATAACAAGCCTGACGAGTTGGAATATACTTGGTATGTAGATCAACCCCAAAAAGACATTGTGGGTAAAAGCGGTGTTAAGAATTGGGCAGTCTTAAATGGACAAGTTGTCAACGGCACTGAAATCAAAGGAGTTCAAAACCCTATTATCAAATTCAATACAAAAGGATTGTATAAAGTTAAATTGGCAACTCATGTAAAAAACATGCCAGCTACAGAAGAGCTTTCAGAAATTGAAAAAGAAATTGAGATTACAGATACTTTGGATGTGGCTTGGGATACAGTAAAGCAAAAAACCGCTGGAAAAATTAATGAAGATTTTGGATTTTATCTCAAGAGTGAGAATGGAGTTGGTTATGAAATTAATTTCGGAGACGGAGAAACTGCTTCCGGAGGTACAATCCCAGTTGAAGGAATCAAGCATCAATATAAACAAGCCGGCAAATATATAGTTGAAGTAACGGTGTTTGACGAAGAAGATGAGGATAATTCAATTAAGAGAAAAATCATTATTGGTGGAGGAGATATGCCAGTAGCTTCTGCCAAGCTTCTTGTAAATGATACAGAGGTTATTGATAATACGAAACCCATTGAAGTTATTCGCACGGATAAATTAATTTTTTCCGGAGATGATTCTGTTAATACAGATGGTACCGGTAAAAAACTAAAATACAGTTGGGATTTCGGTGATCAGAAGAATAGTTCGTTAAAAGAAGCTCAACATTCATATTCCGATTTAAGTCCAACAGATAAAGGCTTTTACGAAGCAAAACTTACTGTTTATGACGAAGATGATGCTACTAAAACAAATCAAGACACTGTTCAAGTAAACGTTTGTCCAGCTCCTCCCAAATACACTTATATTGAAGCTAATATTCAAGGAAATAAATTAATTACTCCGGCCATTGTTAACATAAATGTATACGGAGTTACCGACCCTGATAATGGTAAAATTGTAAAATATAGATGGTGGTATTTTGATCTTAAAAATCCGGAAGAAGAACATGGAAGTAATGTGACGACTAAACCAACGGCCCAATTGTTAATTGGTTCATACGGTGATTCCGAAGCTGAAGTAGAGTATGGAATCGGATTGGAAATTACTGACAATGATGGATTGGTCTACTGTAATGTAGAAACTTGTAGGGAAACGATGATCGCTTCATATAAAAGATATCCAACTTGTGAAAAACTAAAAGCTTTAGGAGAAAGAGAAAGTTCAAATAACTATCCTATAGTAAAAGTTCAAAATGAAAAAAATACGCTTCCAATGGCGGCATTTGGGGCCAATTCGACAAAGGGTCTTACAACCGACGAATTCACTTTCATTAGCAAGTCAAGCGATCCAGATGGCGATAAAATAATTGGATATATATGGGACTTTGAAGGTAATGGATTCTCTGATAATGAGAGAGTAACAACAAGCGAAGTGAAACACACCTATGCGGCAAAAAACATGGAAGGATATGATGTTAAATTAAAAGTAATTGATTCAAAAGGCGGAGAATCTGTTTCTGAAGTAATCAAAGTTTACGTTGATGCTTTAGGAAAAGCTCCTGTAGCTGCATTTAAAAGCACAGTTCTTCCCGGCACCAATGGTCAAACTATCAAATTCACAGATACCTCTAAGCCAGATGAGTCAGCTGATGCCAAATTGATAAAATATACTTGGGATTTTGACTCAAATACCGATAGTGATGGAGATGGGAATAAGACGAATGATATAGATGCCAATGTTGCCAATCCAGAACACCTTTTCTCTGTAAATGGTACTTATAAGACGAAATTAACTGTCGTCGATGATCAAGGGAATAAAGATGATGTTACCAATGACCTAAAAATTCCATTAGCAAATCCTCCAAAAGTGACACTCAAATGTGAACTAAACAATGCCACAGTCACTTGTCATGATCTTTCCGTCGCCGATGTTGCAAGTGGCGCAGAAATTGTTTCTCGTATTTGGGATTTTGATACGACCACTAATGCGACAAAAGCAGATCTCGACAAGGATGGTGATAAAACTAATGATGAGGATTCACCTGATAAAGATCCTACTTATGTTTATGAAGCAGGCGGTCTATACAAAATTAAATTGACTGTAAAAGACGACCAAGGAAATATTTCGGAATTATTTAAAGATGTCACTATTGATATAGCTGGGGGAACAAGTTCGGTCGAAGCGGATAGTGCGAATGGAACAGGAAGTACCCCTGCAACAAACACTGCCTCTACTGGATCAGGGCATCTCGGTTTGAATACTGGAATTGAGCCTGACGATAATAAAAACGAAACAGTCACAACGACCGGGGTAATTACGACCCCTATCGATAAGGAGCCAGAAATAGTCGTTGAAAAGATGATTCCCTCACTTCTTGTTACGATTAATGAAGCTAATGGGAAAACTATTACAAATCCAATTCCGGACAAGGATGGCATCATTTATCTGACAGACCAAAAACAAATGGCTACGTTTAATTTTACTGGATCTACTGGTCCAATAGCGTATTATGTAGTTGATAAGAACATTAATTATGATTCCAATGGAGATGGAATTAGAGATAATGACGAAGATTATAAAACGAATTTAAAAGGAATTTATCAAACAAGTTTTGATAGAAGCATTGGCGATACACATGTCATGAGATTAACGGTTATGGATATTAATGGGAAAAAAGAAGTGATGACACAAACAATAAAATTTAAATAAATAGTAAAATATGGGAAATCAAAACAATCCACCAAAGGATACAAAAGATATCGACTTTGGAATGGATGATGACTCTCAAACAAACACAGAACAACCAAAAATAAACAATTACGCAAAACAAACTGAAAAAGTTGCGCCTGATACTTCAGTTCAAACTAAAGTAGATCCTGTTGCTGCGCCGACACCTGTTGCACAACCAGCAGTCGCGTCTATGAATGACGTTGTTCCACGACCAGCCCCTACTGCTCCTGCCGTACCCCCAACCTCAGCAGTTTCTGAACAACCAAAAATTATTCCTCCCGCTGCCCAGCCTGTTGCCAATACTCAAGCGGCTCCAGCCAATGCTCAAGCGGCTAGGGGAGTAGTAGTGAATCCAATTAGTAGCAGCAAAGCATTATTGGGATTTTTAGGAATATTTGGAGCATTAGTTTTAATTTTTCTAGCATTATCATTCGTATTCATTGCACAGACAGACAAAGATACTAATCCAGTTGCAAGACTGCTTGGAGTAAATGATGCCAGTTTCGTAAACGGCATGATTACATTTATTCACATCATCTTTGTAATTTGTGCCCTGATTGCCTTTACGTTCGCAATGATTGGTTTATTCAAGGCCAGCATGGCGAAGAAAGATGACAAAATTACTCGCAAAGCAGGAATGAAAATGACAATTGTTGCGAGTTCAATTTTATTATTAATTCTAATCCTTTGGATTTTTGTTTACTTATATTTGGACTCAAAAAGAATTAGGCAGGCATCTGACGTGAAAGATCCGATCGTCACAGAACCTCCTATTACTATCAATTTAACTGCTCCGATTTCAATTAGATTCGATGCTTCGGGCGTGCCGGTAAATTCAAAGTTATTTACAATTGTTTCTTACGAATGGAATTTTGGAGATGACACAACTGGCACAAATCAGATCGTAATGCATGAGTATAAGGACAAAGGAAAAAATGGCAGATTTAACGTCCAATTAACGGTTACAAAAGTTGATAAAAAGACAGGAGAAGAAACTCAAGATCTTTATACCAGAATAGTAACGATTGGAGACGAAGCTCTAAAAGCTTCCTTTGAAGCAACTCCTCAATCAGGAGAAATTCCTCTGGAAGTAAAATTTGACGCAAGTGCTTCGGTTGATCCTGATGGCCAAATTTCAAGATATGAATGGGATTTTAATGAGGATGGAGATTTTTCCGATGCGGAAGGTGTAAAGGTTACCCACAAATTTGAAAAAGTTGGTAAATATAAAGTTGCTTTGAGAGTGACATCATCTTTGTCAGCAGAAAATTATGTTATTACTGAAAAAGAAATTGATGCTCAGTCTGTAAAAAATCCTGAGGCAGTGATTACAGTTGTGGAACAACCGGAAGCTTATCTCACGGGAGTTCAATATGTATTCAAAGCTGATAAATCTAAATCCCCAAATGGAAAAATAGAGAAATATACTTGGGATTTTGGAGATGGAAGCAAACCTGAGACAACTTCTACAGTTGCTCATACTTTTGCCAAAGAAGGATCTTTTGAAGTAGTTTTGACAGTTACTGACGAAACAAAAGATGAAGGAAGTGTGAAATTAACAGTCGTGATTGGAACGCCACAAGGAACTCCAAAACCTGTTATCAAAACAGATCCAGCATTGGCCGCTAATGCCACTACTTTACAGGGCAAAATTCCTTTTGCAGTAGCCTTTGATGCTTCTGCAACAACCGATAGCGATAATAATATTGTTGATTATAATTGGGATTTTAATAGTGATGGAACAGCTGATGGCTTTGGCCAAAAAGTTGCTCATACTTACAATGAAGAAGGTACTTATACTGCCACTTTGACAGTGGTTGATGCTGACGGAAATAAAGGTATCGCAACAACTGTGGTAAAAGCAGAAGCTCAAGGATTAACAGCCATATTGAAAGCTGATCCAATTGAAGGGGACTCTCCTCTGACAGTAGAATTTGATGCCAGCGGATCAATTTTCCCAAAAGGACAAATCACTAGTTATCAATGGGATTTCGGCGATGGAACATCTCCCAAATTAGGTTCTGCAAAAATAACTCATAAATATAGCTCGATCGGAACATACACCGCAAAAGTAACCGTTATTGGTTCAGATAATTCAAAAGCTGTTGGAACAATTATGATCACCGTAAGAGAGACTACTTTGGCAGCTTGTTTCTTGTCAGTATTTGAAGAAGGAAAAGCTCCATTACAAACTTCATTTGATCCAAGTTGTTCTGCCGGAACGGTTTCCAGTTATTTCTGGGATTTCGGGGACGGCAATAGTTCTACAGAAGTAAAACCAATGCATGTTTTTAAAGATCCGGGAACTTATAATGTTACATTAGAATTATCAGATTCTGATAACAATACTAGCAAAGCAGAATTAACGATTACGGTGACACAGTAGGGAAGTAAGAATAAAAGAACCACAAAAAAGAGAGCCCGCCTAAAGGCGGGCTCTTCTTAAATAATCTCAGTGTTAATCCGTATAAAACTCTAAAAATTTACTTTCACACTCTCTCCAAGATCCATGAAAGAATTATTGACAGCATTAAATTCCAACCCAGCTCCTTGTAGCAAAGTGCTGTTTGACGTAAAAGTAGTCTTCAAGGCTCCACTAAATGCTCCTTTCAAAGTAGAATTTTCGGACAAAACCTGACCTATAGAAGTGTCCATAGAACCTGCCCCTAAATCACTCATCACATCTTGTAAAATTGTTCCTATTAAAGCAGCCGCATCTTCTTGTGATACTTCCACTCCATTAGTTTTTTCAAACGCTGCGATGGTATCATAAACACCACCTAGGGCTTTAGATTGTGCCGCTTTATTAGCAAACTCTTTACTCATAACTGCCTCCGTCAATTTAGCAAAATTACCCTCGCCCACCTGAGTCTCAAAGTATTTGCCCAATTTCTCTTCTGTTTTAGAATCAAATTTATCCTTAATAGGATCTGTAGCAAAACCCATAAAATCTCCAGCTTTCATCGTATCAGCCATTGTTTCACGGATTCGATCTTCGACAGGAGAAGGATCAACCCATCCTGGTCCATTAATTTTTTTACTATAAAATTCCTCAAAAGTCGGAAGATCTTCTCTTGCAGGAATTCTATAATCGCTACAAAGTCGGGGATTCCTAATACACGCAAATGCCATTAAATCAGCTATAGTCATTTCAAATTGATTTTCCTTACAAGCAAGCCCCTCACAAATTAAGTTAAAATTGCCATCATTTCCCGCGGAGAAACAATCATTCCCGCAAACTCTAGCGGAAGCGACATCCCCTGAACCCTCGTCATCACCTCCATCGTCAACACCAATATCACCCTCATCGTCAATTACATCCATCCCCACATTATCAACTGCCCTCTCGACAGGAACCCCAATCTCCAACCAAATAAAATTTAAATTATCGCTCAACCCGTTACATTGCTGACCTATGTAACATACTGAACCAAAAGATACGCTATCTTTTTGAGGATAATATCCCACAACATAATCTCTAATAGGATTCAAAAAAGCACTGATAGAGAGAGCTTTTTTGCTAATAGGGATAATGTACCAGCCTGGAACAGGAGCTCTTGAAAATCCCAAAAGATCTTTTACTGTTATTATTTTTGGATCAACTTGATCCACGGAAACACTTGCAGATAATATCGTATCAGGTGCATCCGAAGGTAACATTGAGTAAATTACAAATGGACGGAATTTCTTAACTGTAAAATTATCCATCAAACTTCCTACACCAGCATTATCAAAAATTGCTGTCTCAAGTTCGTCACTAGCAGAAGGGCTAATGAGATATTTATTTTGACTTGGGTCAAAGTAAGCAATTAAAAATTGGTTTCCAAAGTTAGACTCTCCCATGCTCAACAAAGAGCCCATAAGCTCTTTTGTAGTCACATCTTTAGAAGAATAATAATAAGCTGCTCCAGCGGTTATTCCAATTTCTCCCTTTTTCAACTTAGATTTAGCTTCTGGAGAAAATACATACTGGCCATCATTAGGAGTGGCGGTCCTAAATATCAAAGGACTTTTTTCTTGAGACACTATCCCTTGGAATTTTTCCCCTCCATTTTTGGTTAACTTAAGAACCGGGGGAATACTCGACTTTGGCGATTGAGATTGTTTTAGATAATAAGCACTCCATCCTGTGATTGCGGCTATTAAAAGAGCCACAGCAACGATTACCAGAGACTTTTTCGATTGAAACATTGGAATAAGGTTAAAAAACTAAAAACATCTTATAATAACTAAATATAAAGTAAAGTTTTCTAGGAATACAGCCCCTAAAGGCTTGTATAAAGCCTAAAAAATAGGTATAATAACCAGATAAAATCAAAATAAAACATATGTCAAAAATAGGAAGAACAAGACACGTAATCCACTTTGGGATCTTGATTGCCGCAATTATTGCCGGAGCCTTTACGGTAGCAAGTGTTTTTGCAGAAGATCCTCCTGCCTTACCGGATTTTTCATGTATTAATGGGAAAACACTCTCCTGTGATCCTGCCAATGCCTCTAATTGTCGTATTATTTGCGAAGCTAAAAGTTGGGAAATTTGTGCCGCCGATAATAAAGGAGCCACTGTTTTAAATGCTAGTTATATTTGTAATACCAATACCTATTGGAAAAAATGTATTGGGACAACGGGAGAAGTCATCGAAGGGAAAATTTGTACTGATTCTAAATGGGTAGTTCCACAAGGAGCAGCTCTATGTGATAATGATGGAGTAAAAGACGCTATTGAAGAATGTGATTTTGGAGCAGCTAGAAACAATGGGACGGTAAAGTCATCAACTGAGACTATATTCACCCTTTTTGTAATGCCTCCATATGCATCAGAAGGAGCAGGCTATACCTGTGACAGCAATTGTAAATCAGATATGACTTTGTTTTACGGAGGAGATTGTGGTGATGCCAAAACAAACGGAGCAGAACAATGTGATTCTTCTTTAAATTGTAACAATGTAACATGTACTTGTAATGTAGGGTTTATTTCTCAACTTGTTGCCCCTGCTCCAGTAGATGATCCGACGAGAAAAACTTGTGTACCACCTCAAAACCTATGTGGGAACAATCAA
>Ga0172381_10008094_pt1 | contig 10319 bp, 10 predicted proteins | sample Leawel6488metaG_FD_119754 | JGI IMG/M metagenome (GOLD analysis project Ga0172381, IMG submission 119754) | Leachate microbial communities from a municipal landfill in Southern Ontario, Canada - Leachate well 64-88 metaG | ecosystem: Engineered > Solid waste > Landfill > Unclassified | place... | reverse complement strand
GAAAACACCGTTGAATTAAAGAAACAAAACGGACAAATTATAAAAATGCCGTATAAGGATCTATCAGAAAAGATCGCTGGTAAAACTACGTTGTCATCCAATAAAGTTCTGTTCTTGAAACCATCTATTAAACAGGGCATTGTTCCTACGTTCCTTAAACATTTTTATGGGGAGCGTGTTAAACTAAAGAAGTCTTTGAAGTCATTGCGTAATAAATTATCAACGCTAACTGAATCTGGAACCAAGGAATCGGATCTTAAGTTATTGATCGAAGAAATTAAACGTGGTGAAACACAGGATATAGCGTATAAAGGATTCTTGAACAGTATTTATGGTATGTTTGGAACACCATATTCGCCAATCTATGATGTCGAATTGGCAGAGTCAATTACATTAACTGGTCAAATGGTTATTAAATTTTCAATCAAATACATCGATGAATATTTTAAAAATAAGTATGGAATTGAAAAATCTGTGATTTTATCTGATACTGATAGTGTTACTGGTGACACAACGATCAATATTAGCAATGATTTATATGGTCCATTTAAGCCGAAAATATCAAAGTTCTTTGAATACATTTCAGCACAATATCCAACCACATATAAAATTTGTCATGAGTTGAATTACAACGAAAAGGAAATATATGATATTTCATCGATAAATATACTTACACTTGGATATGACTCGATAAATAATAAGGTTGTAAAACGAAAATTAAATGGAATAATGCGCCATAAAACGAGTAAGATAATATATCGGATAACCATTGATAATGGCAAAAGTATTGATGTAACTGAGGATCATTCATGCATTGTTAAACGTAATAACAACCTATTAATTGTTAAGCCTTCTGAAATGCTTAGCGATGATTTAGTTATTGTGGTGTAGAATCATGATTATTAAGAAAGATAAACAGAGTCATTCAACAGGAACATTTACTCCGAGTAATATGTTGAAATATTCAGGAAAAGGTCTTCCAACATTTAGATCTTCCTGGGAACTTAAGTTTATGAGATGGTGTGATTTGAACTCAAACATTATACGTTGGGGAAGTGAAAATCTTGTAATACCATATAAGGATCCAACCAGAGGATTGAGCACACATCGATATTACGTTGATTTTTTTATTGAAACCAGGTGTAGAAACAATGAAGTAAAAAAGTATGTTATTGAAATTAAACCATATTCACAGGTAATTCAACCACAAAAAACATATCGATCTTCAGATTCAGCTTTTCAGGAACGTATTCAATTGTATATGCGCAATCTTTCAAAATGGAAAGCAGCAAACGAGTTCGCTAAAGCACGAGGATTCGAGTTCAAGATAATAACAGAAAAAGAATTATTTGGGAGGAAATGAAAATGAGAGACAGAGAATTACGAAAACTTAAACCCGGTTCATTGATTGCACTTAAGGATTCTTCATTGGTTGGAACCATTACGGAAACAACTAAAACATCGTTCACTGTTCGATGGGGTAATAATACAACGCGTAAATATGTTTACAACTTTTTTGATTCACGTAGGGTTACTCCGTTGTATTTGGAGCAGTCATCTGAGTTTATGCTATTTGAAATTATTGTGACAAAAAAGAACAACACATAAACATTGAATATAGATAGTTCCAACATGTCAACATTGGTTGTTCTCAACACTTTGATATTATTTTAGGACTATGAAAAAATTAACACTTAAATTATTAACTGAGCGTAATTCATTGTATTCTTCGTCCAGTAAAGCTGCAACGTTTAAAGCTAGTTCACTGGCGAATGTTCGTGTTGAAACATCGGACATTGAAGATCACGAAGATTATCTCGGAATTGTATCAAACCCAAAATTAACAATTGATCAAAAAATTGCACAAATAAAACAGGTTGCACTCTTCGTTTGCTATACAAAACTTCAAGACCTTAATAACAAACTATATGATGCTGGCATTACTGATATTAGAATTACACCAAGCGTTCCGGATCTTAAAGATCTTGTTGTATCTAATATTGATTGGGAACGGCTGGCAACTGGTGAATGATTCCAACAAATGACTACAGTATTTGAATCAGTATATTTGAGCACTGAAAGTATTATTTTGGAGAAGGGTCTTCGTGATGGTGTTATAGCGTTATTGAAGCGAGGTGTTTCAATTACTGCAATTGCTTCAGCTCTTTTCTTACCAATTGAAACAGTTGCCAATATTTCAAACAACGTTGAACGCGCTGAATCAAATTCTGTTTCTGATGTAGTATCAAAAGATAACGAGATTGATTTTAATACGATTAATTGGAATAAATTTATTGATGCACTGGTGTCTTGTGAATCACGTGGCTCCAAGAAAATAAATGGTAAATACTTTGGTGATCCTATTGACGGAATATATATGGCGTATGGTCCACTACAAATATGGAAAAAAGTAATCGATGATGTTAATCGCGTTGCAAAAACATCATATACACACGAAGATGCACATGATCTTAAGAAGGCAACCGATATATGTAAGATATATTTGACGTATTGGGGTAAGCGTGCCGAGAAAAAGTTAAATAGAAAATTAAAACCACACGAACTGGCGATGATTTGGAACGGTGGCCCAGGTGGATATCGTGGTAGGAATGATGATGTTATTGTGTATGGTAAAAAATTCATTGAAAATTTTCGGTGAATGGCGTTTAACGTTGATTTAATATGGAGATACAATGGATCCAAATACAGTTCTAACAGTCCTTAGTGATCAATTGGCAAGTGATGCGTATGAAGTTCGGCCAATTTCAAATGTTAATTCAATTTTAACATTTCGACCAATTACTACGGTTGAACAAAAGAAACTTTCAAAACTTATTCTTCCATTGCAGACCGATCATTTTGCAGAAACTTACGCAGTATCCATGGGACTGATTCAATCCACGGCGATTGATAAAAAGCTAATCGATTTTGATGCGCTGACTGAAATCGACAGAATAATTATAATCTCGGAATTTTTAACACGTAACTATACTCTTCCTATCTTTAATGTTCCGTGTCGATCAATCTCCAATGATAAAAAACAGAAATGTGCTGGTGAACTTCAAATCAAATTCACATCGAACGAGTTAATAACCAAGATAGGTTCCGTTGGAGCCGAATATTTTAAAAAACAGAATCTAACACTAAGTAATGAATCACATGATGGTAACGTTGTTTATGAATTTGAACTTGATTACCCGTCAATTAATTTGATGTATCAGTTCGAGCAGTATCTTGATTCGGAAGAAGTTGTTGATATTGTAACTGAACAATCCAAGGAATCTGATTCTGATCGACTTGAAATAATAAGAATACGATCAGAGAAAATCTTAACTAACGAAATTTTCCCATTGATATTTATTAAGAAGTTGAAAATAACAAAGGATTCAAAGGTTATCGTCGACGCTGATTTAACAAAATTTACGTTGAATAACATCATTGAAATGTTTTCGTTAATTCCATTACATCTGTTTACTCAAGAAAACGGCTTGAATAACATAATACAACAGAAATTTATCATTCCATTGTTCAAGTACACATCAATTGACGTAACATGTAAAACCTGCGGACGAAAATACCAGGAGGTAATGTCGTTCTACGCTTTTTTTATATGATGCTGCGGTATATTGTATCGCAGCTTGAAAAAATTGTAATCCTTGAAACATTCCTATTAAATACGTTTAACGTTCCATTAAGTAGTTACTACGACTATTCATATCTGGATTTTTGTTTTACGTGTAAACACCTTGAACGCATTCTTGAGCGGCAAAGAAAAGAATCTGAAGCAAAACGAAAACAGGATCCTGGTAATCATCAGACAAATTTTCGACGCACCAATATGTCTCCATTTCCTAAATAATAGATAGTTCTGGATTATGGTGTCATAACTTTCAACATCAAGAAATAAATTGCAATGCCTCCAGAACAAAATAATGAAACACCCAGGCAAGCACCCCCTGGAGTTACATCATCGGACATTAATGGAATATTACAAGAATTGCGGTCTGTTTCGAACCGCGTAAATTTAATTACTGATCTTATTAAATCATCGCCAGATTCGATAATGGATACATTATCTGGGATTCCGAAAAGAAATCGACATGGTGATCGAGCAAGATCAAAACTCGTAAATGAAATATTTGAATCACGTCAATTTAAAGCATTGGACTGGAGAACTAAGTATTTTATAAACGACATCCGTGATTTTTTTGATGGTCGCAATAAATCAAAGTTTAGTAAAGAAATATTACAAAGTGCTAAGCAGGCTGAAAGATTTTCAAATCTATTCCTAAAAACGTTTCGCGATGAATTTCGATCAATCTCTGACATTGACATGCTACTAGGTGAACGAGGAATTCTCGGTGAGCTTCGTAATATTGGAATTTCAGTTGGGAGTATCGGAAAAGGAACGGTGATCGAAGTTGGCCATTTAATTTCAACGTATATTCCAAAAATACTAGGCGATGGGTTAACCACGGTCCTTGATAAAATAGGTTTCCAAACCGAATATATTAGGCAGCTAAACGATGAAAAAAATTCACGACTTGTTTCTCTTAACGAAGAACATCGGCTTGAGTTACAAAATATTCGCGATGAATTTAATCGACGATTTGAATCTGGTGACATTCAAAAGGAAATAAAACGACGTGATTCATTACTTAAATGGATTGAATCGTCGAAACTTAAACGATTGGAATTGATTGATCAGCGAGATTTCGCTAGAGATGTTGGTGAATCAGCTGTTAGAATACAGCGCATTCAAAAACAAATTGACTTTCTTGATGCTAAGCAGGGTCGTGTACACGCAAGTATTGAGTCGTATTCAAATCAGATCGAAGAGGAACGACACGTTTATCTTTCTAAAAATAAGGAACTGATTGATTCGACAATTTCTGGAATGGAATTACGTCAGGAACAGGAAAGAAAGGAATTGGCCAAGACACTTAAAAATAGTCAATCTCTTTTTGCGAAAAATCTTGGTGCGATGTTTTATACAACAGGTCAGGTAATAAAGGCAAATATAGCGAGCATTGGAATTAAACTTTCCAAACAACTCGGAGATCTTGAATATTTTGGTAGATATATGGATCAATGGGGTAAAGTACTTGGGACAACAGTATCATTATTGCGATTTGGAATCCAGGTCCCATTGATTATTCTTAAAAAATCAATTGAAACCGGTTTTAAATTTATAAAGGATGGATTTGGCAAACTTACGAAGATGCTTGGTTTTAGCGGCTTCATCGACTTTCTATTATCACCCCAAGGTGTTATTGCCGGGATAATTTTTTATAACTGGTTTAAACATCGAATTTGGCCAATGTTTGAACCACTAAGCAATGCTATTTTGCAAATCCAAGATATTATCTTTGGTTTTTATGAGAAGATGGGGTGGGCTGATCGGAAGGTAATTGATAAATATTACGAAACAAAATTACAAAAGTATCTTGACGAAAACAAAGGAGTTGCAAAACAACTTCAACATAGTTATCGATCAGAAGTTGCAAAACAACTCGAATCAACTGCAAAGATAATCAAAGATCATACCGAACTTGAATATTCAAAGCTTCGTGAAAACATTGAAGAACGAATGGCGCATAATAAATTATTAATGCATGATAAAGCGTATTTTGAATCATTTGGTAAAGCTGAAACACTAAAGAAGGACCTTGATAAATTTGATGGAATGATTCGTTATAATTTGACACAAATTCAAAAGTATCAAGATGAAATTGCGACGCTATCACAGTATAATCCATTACGTGGTTTAAAACAACGGAAAATTTCTGGATTGTCTGGCGAAAATACAATGCTATTAACAAGATCTGATCTTGTAAAAAAAGAACTACTGGTATTACAGAATGATCTTGATCAACGAATTAAAACAATGCAGTCCTCCGAGGAAATCAAGATTCTTTCTTCCACAGCAATGACCAATGTTAAAACAATGATTTCAAACCACAATAAATCAATACAAAATGAAATTGATTCATTGTCGAAGATAACCCCACTACAAATACTTAAAAAACTTGTTGGATATACATCTGAAATGGGACATTCAGGAACATTTAAACAACGAATGAATGTTATTGAATCCTTGGTAACTACCGACAAATTAACACTTCCATCAGACGTTTTAAGTGAAAGATTGCGAACTGACATATCCCAATTAAGCAAACTTGTCGTTGGAACTGACTTAAAGTCAGCCGAACGAAATAAGCGTGAATGGGATATTATGAATATAAAGCTGGATAGTATTAGTGGTAATCTTGATAAAACAGTTTCTGGAGCACATACAGCGCTAATTAAAGAAAAATTAGAGAAAATTTCAAATGACATCAACACATTAATAACAAAACATGGTACTACTACACAAAATAATACTGTATTCAGTGTTCACGGAAGTAATGATGCGAGGACACCACTACTTCCACATGAAAAATTTAAGGAATAAATTATGTCAACAATAAATAAACGATTATCTGCTGCTGTTGAACTAGGTTCTCTAACAACTGCACTTGCCGAGAAGAATTGGAAGTTGGAAAATTATTCATGGTATCCGGAATACGATTCCGTGTATCTAAAAACACTTACCGATGGTATTCAGGACGCATCAATAAAAAATATTACACGTAAAATACTTCAACCAATATTTTCACCAAATGTAACGCTTAAGGCGATACCACGTATGATATTATGGGAATTTGAGCCGGATCCATTATATCGTCAAGTCCTGGACTTATTCAAGGTTATCGCAGACATCTCGGAAGATATTTTTAAATCAACGTCAGGATTGGGAATTTCTGAGGCGTTTAACAAACTCGCGGATCGTTTTTCAATTGAAAATATACAAAAGGCGGTTGGCGTTGAATTAAATTCAAAGGGATCTCTAATTGACTTCCCAATGAAATTGTATTCAAGAATAATTTCTGGGCAGTGGCTAAAAAGATTTGAATTACCATATTATGGAAGTGATTGCTATCACGGGCATGGACAGGATGGATGGACAAGTACAGATTTTCGTGAACGTGCACTTGGTAATTTCGGTGAAATTTTATCTCGTTTCGGTCTCGGCAGTATTAATTTTCCATGGATTCCACAATTTCAAGTAACTGGAATTGGTCCAGTCGCCGACGAAATAACATGTGTATTATATTTATATAACTATACACTCGATAATTTTATAAAAAATTTCAAATTTTTATTTTCATTAACGAGCGGATCGTTTTGGCTTCAAAGTGGTGTTGTTCAACGTGGTTCAAACTTATATCAAGTAAGAATTCCTGGTAGAATGATATATTACTTGTGTACAGCGGATATGTTGGTTGAGAGTATTGGAAAAAGTAGAACCATGAAATCAACGTCCATTGCAAAATTAATTAGCGCAGGACTACCAAAAATATTTAAACCTGACCCGTATGAACCTGGAATTAGTTCCGCTTCAGCCAATACAAACGCACTTATTCCGGATGGATATCGCATTACACTGAAATTCCAATCAATTATTCCAAATACATTCAATGCGTTATTATTCTCGTTGACTGAACATGATAATTATTCTGAAGCTGCTCTAGCTCCGGATAAAGCTGTTAAACATTGGGGTCTCGAGGCATTAGAAAACCTAAAGAAATTGTGATGGATATAGATATGTTTATGAAACCAATCTTCTCAATCTTGCTCGAAGCACTTAAACCATCGCAATACCGCAAATACGTAAAGGGATGGGATCATACCAAGCAGGCAGAGCTGTTCGGTGGCAAGTATCGTATATATTTGCCTCTGGAGAAATACGTCGACGATTCCGATGATAAACAGGAAGAATCCAGCGTTAAATCCCGGTTGCATGATACGTTGTCCACGTTTGGATACGAATTAGTGGATTACAAGAAAGGTATTGCGAAGGATAAATATAAACGAGATGTTAGCGTTGGCAAGGTGCTTAATAAGTTGCAATCCAAAAATCCGGAAATCATTGAACTTCGCAAAGAATTTGAGCAGGACCCCGTCAGATTTGGACTTAAACAGAAATCAATGGAGAAGCTGGTTGTGATATCACGTCATCCCTATGATATTGCTGGGCAATCAACCGGACGTGGTTGGACATCATGCAAGAATTTGAAAACCGGCAAATATGTTAAACACGTTTGTCCAGAAACGAAATACGACCTCATTGCATATTTAATCAACGTAAACGACCGTAATATCGAGAATCCACTAGGTCGTCTGATGATTCATTGCTATCAATCGAAAGATAAATCACAAACCGTTTTTGTTGCTGAAGCAAAAATTTACCCGGACGAACTAAACACCAAACCACTCGGCAATGCATTCAAAACTACGGTAAATAAATGGCTACTGGCTAATTTCGAATACAGGAAAATAGATCATTATGTATATAAGATTGCTGACACGTATCTCGATACATTACCTAATGTTGTTAAAACCTACAAAATTGCACTTGGTCATAATGATGTCGAGTTTTTCAAAACGTGGAAGCCGACGAATATTGATAGTGCAAATGATGCGTTGAACGCTGCAATAAAAAAAGGTAGCGTCGAAATCGTCAAGGTGTTGATTCACGTCAGCAATCCTAAAGCATGGAAGTCGTATGCGTTGAGTTTGGCTGCCGAAATGGGACATACAGAAATCGTCAAGCTGCTGATTCCCGTCAGCGATCCGAAAGCGCTGGAGTCGCACGCGTTACGTATGGCAGTGGAAAATGGCCATACTGACGTCGTCAAGCTGCTGATTCCGGTCAGCAATCTGAAGGTGGTTAAAGAACTTGGACTATTAACTCAGTTGAAAAATAAATGATATTAAAGTGAATTCAATATTTTCCTTATGCTATGATTTCTATGCGTTGGTTTTCTCGGATAGAATTCCAATAGGATATAGCACAACAGCAAAAGATCCTCGCATTCAGGACCCGGACCTACGTTATATTTGGAATGAAACTGCTGAACGACTTGTTGAAACATTACGTGGACACCTTCTTAATGTCGTAGCTATTGCAATTGCTTCGGAAGCATTCCATCTGTTTGATATGCTGGGTGGTAAGATTATCACAAAAAAAGAAAAGAAAAACGATGAGGTTCCTCGTTTAAAATTATTAAGAGGCCAGGGACTGACACCAAAAATAGAAAATTTAATTAAATTACTTGGTCGAGACTCTTCGAGTATTTGGTATGATGAAGTCGATGGTGAAACCCAAGGTATTAGAATGCTTAAGTTAGCAAATAAATGTGGAATTCCGCCGGCAGAACTCATCTCGTCAACTTCAAAATTATTTCTACTTGTTAAGCTTCAATCAGGATACGGTGGAAAACAATGGGCTGTAATTGCCAATGCCTGGCTGCTGTTGAACAATGCCAAAGATCTCCAGAGCAAAATCAATTTCATCGACCACATTTATGATCTTCAGCATAATAGTGGATCTGTTTTCTCTAAGATTAAGGAATACTTCATTTTTGATCCATCGCGAGCCTGGCTTCCTGTTGCATTGGAATATAAACTCAACCTGAAAAACATATACCAGATAATTCCACTGGCGACCCCGGAACTACAACGATTTCTCTATGCATATATTTACGATAAGTGGGATATTGCGTCAGACACGTTTACGGCTGAGCAACGGAAACAGGTATTGAAGGATTCACCGATGAACCCAAATAATAATATATATACATCATTTTATAACGATGAATACGATGTATTTTTTGATTCATATAACTCGTTACGCACGAACGATAAAATTCAGTTAATTAGAAATTTAAATTATTCAAAAATTTCAACGAAACATATTAAAAAACTTGAAATCATTATCAATGATTTCATAAACAATAAATTATATAAAACAATACCAGTAAAGACGTTTGAAGAAATTTATGACGATAAATTTCTTGGTGAATTATTTATCAGGGATTTTTTTATGAGAAAAGTTCCAGGTAAAGACGACTTTGTTCTTGATTCATCGTCGCATTTGTCAGACAAAATAATACAGCATCTTGGATCAATAATATATAATTCTGAGGTGCTTGAATATATTAAAAGTATTTGTCGGAATAATCCTGATAAAATAAAATATTGGATAGATGAAGTATTACCATCTAGGGGTGTTAACATTTCGCAAAAATTTAAAGAAATGATTACGAATATCAACACCAAATAGTTCGATAGTTCTCCTTACATGGATTCAAATGAAAACAAAAATATTTCAAATTGATGGATATGAAGATTTTATTGAAGTGTATGATATTGCAAATTTGTTTACCGTCCATCAGGAATACACCAATGAAAATAATACGGCTAAGCTTATTTTT
>Ga0172381_10008093_pt1 | contig 10319 bp, 1 predicted proteins | sample Leawel6488metaG_FD_119754 | JGI IMG/M metagenome (GOLD analysis project Ga0172381, IMG submission 119754) | Leachate microbial communities from a municipal landfill in Southern Ontario, Canada - Leachate well 64-88 metaG | ecosystem: Engineered > Solid waste > Landfill > Unclassified | place... | reverse complement strand
TTGATCCTGTGAGTGAACCCCTGTTTATAACACTAGGTATTACCTATCCTGCTTCTAGTGGATATGATCTGAAAGTATTACCCCATAACATGCCGGGGGGTACCCTTTATGACCCCATTACCTTGAAGACCCTCCCTGTATTTGGAATATCTGAATATGCTGTGAAGAAAGAAATAAATTTTGGGATTTGGAATTCTTTACAGGTTATTAATCCTAATTATTCTCAGAATAATTTTGGGACTAGAATAGTCCTACTTATGAATACTCATGATTTTAATGGAACTCCCGTTGGGGTTGCTCAAGGAAGTAATACAGTTTTTTCCTTCCCCCGAACTGGTTTATTAGGTAAATACACTGCAATTTATGGAGTCTCTGTAAAAGATAACTCTCCTAATGGCGGTTATTTGGAAATCATTCGATCTTCAATAACAGACTCTCAACTTAAAATCGAAGTTAAGAAAGACCTCATAGCTCCAGCCACTAGAACAACCTTAGTTTTTACTCTTGAGTTGATAGATACCGCCCAAGCCAACTATAATGCTCCAGTGAGGGGGATTATCTCTCTTGAAGAAACAGTAGTGGTAGGGAAATCCTTGACCCAAGCATTCCCTTCAGGTCTAATCTCTGATTCCAGGATTAGGATTTTAAGCCAACAGACTTATGGGGGGAATACTCATATTCTCTTAGGGGCGGACAATTGTATTCTTAAAGGAATTGGGGGTATAGACTCTCAGAAATTGATCTTTGTGTTTGATACTACACTTAATTCTTTCATTTCAATCCCACTCACATCTGCCACTATTTTCAGAGGTATGGCTGAGATAATCCTACCAAGCTTTATCAATCTGACACAATCTTGGTTCTTAGTAGCATCTATCTTACCTTCTTTTACCAAGGATTGTGAATTAATTCTAGAGTCGGTGTATACCCCTTATCAAGGAGAAGGTATAGAAGGGAGGGAATACTCCATCCTGTATAGTGAGGATTCTGCCTTAGTGACCACTAATGGGACAGGCACTAGCCCAGTCCCTGGCCTTAGAGATGTATTCCCTTTCAATAGAGAGATTCCTATTATCGTTCCCCTCCCAAAACAAAGTTCTTGGAAGGATAGTGATCTTACCAATCAACCTATTTCTCTACAATTAGACTCCAACTTTGAAGCAAAACGCCAGAGTAATATTGAGCATACAGTAAAAACTTCCCTTCATACCAATGATTTTATTGAACCTCTCTCTGGTTGGAAACGTAAGTCTATTCGTTTGCGGTACAAAGGTTCTAGGGGATTCACATCGGCCTCACCCCATGTAGGCTTCGCCATTCATAAACCCAAGGTAAAAAATGTGTTGGGGGATTCTGTGCTCTCCACATCTGCACCTATTACCCTTTATGTCAATAACGTTCAGGGTAGTGATAACAATGATGGTTTATTTTCTACCACTCCAAAGAAGACTATCCAGGCAGCTCTTGAAATATTACCCCCAGTAATCAGCCACCCTGTCAACATTTATTTGATTAATACAGGGGTCCCTTTCAAGATTAGTCAGATGCTAACAGAAGGATCAATTAAGGCTGCTGTTATTGGTTCTGGTGCTGAACGTACGGCCCCCAAGAATTATTGCATCTTTAATCTCTCCTTTGAATTACAAGAGGCAGGGAGAATTCTCATTGGTAAGGATCCCCAAGCCTCATCCCCAATTGAGATCTCAGCTATAGGGGCTCTACCAATTGGTGATGGGCCTACTAGTGCTTTTGTGGTAGATGACTCTAGAGTCACCTTTCAAGGTTTAAAATTTGTTGGCTTCACTGATGCTGCTTTAAGAGTCTTAGATTCAGATGTTGAATTTATTGATTGTGAGTGGGAGAAGTGTGTACAAATTGCAGCAATAGAAGAAGGTTCTAGTTGTATCCTGAATGGAGGTCAAATAAAATTGGAAACAGGAACCACTGGATTTGTATTATCAGATTCCTCACTAACTTCTAGTGGGACTTCCTTGATCTCTACTGGTCTTACCAATGCTTTCTTCGTAGCTAGTAGAGGTTCAAACATCACATTGAGGAAACATGACTTAACCAAGGAAGTCGGTATTACTAACTCTTCCTTAATAGTCTTAGCTAAGATCAATTCTTCAGTGGTTTGCTCCTCAGACTTTGAGAGTAAAGGTTATGCTAAGGTTTACTTGAATTCCATTATAACCAAGTCCACTGCTAAAGAACCCTTCCAAGGAGGTGTACAACTTGGAAGTACTACAGAAAAAGATAATAGTATTATGAATACCGATTTGGGTTAGAAATCTCTTCATTCCTAGTTGTTAACAAGGTTCCCCCATGATCACATTTCTTCCTGATTTTCAACATAAACCGGGCCATGTCCTTCCCATGGCCGTTTCCAACAAGGGAGCTTCCCTAAGAGTTTGTTTTGAAAGTAGTGGGGTCATAGGGAAACTTAGCATCTTAGGGGTCTCTACTGGGAGAATCTTTTCAGTTCGGAACAAACCATCTTGGATAGTATTTGAGGAAGATGGGAATGATATTATTTTCCGTAATGAAGGGACTTCTTCTGAAAGAGCTGTTTTCAATTTTTATCTCTTGGTCCAAAATGGGGGGGAAACAGCCGCATACCCCATTTCCCTTGAAGTAAAGTCTTCATTTTCTTTACAGGTGCAGACCTCTACCCAAGTAAGCTCTTCTGGTTCTACAGTCATCCGCTTGTTTGATCCTTCTGTCCAAGAAATCCCCTTCTTTGGAGTGGGGGACAGAGGAATCAGAATCCAGGATAAAATTTTTGTTAAGTTGGCAGAGGGTTCTTCCTTACCAACAGGGATGAGCCTCATCTCCAAATCGGATTCCCCAGCCAGTTTACGAGTAGATCCTGTGACCTTGAATAATCTTCAAGGAGGAGTTTCTTCTAAAGTTACGCAGGTTTCTTTAGAAGCCTGGTATCCAGGCACCATGTATGATTCCCCTCAACATACCACCACAGCTTCCCTCACTATTGGTTATAATGATACAAAGAATTATGCCAAAGTGGAGTCCGCTTTAAGTTGTCAATGGGACTCTTTCAATAATTCCTGGTCCCTAGAAGTAATGACTGATCAGGTTGGGGGTGAAACCAGGAACCTGGAATATCATTGGAATTATGGGGTAGGGGGTGCAGGATCCACTATTACCAATACAAATGTGTTGGGATGGAAACCCCCAGTGGGTTGGGATCCCCTGACCATGCAATCCAAATTTTCAGCCGCAGTTTATGCTATATCAAAGATAGACCCTACCAAGAAAGAATTCCTTTTTACTCACACTTTAAATGTAAATTCAGGTATTGCAGGGAGTTCAGATTGGTCTGGAACTCCTGCTCTCAGGATGTGGTTTGGTTCCAATTCCATTACAGGTTTCTCTGGCCAGACCGTTCACCCAGTTCTCCATGTCTCCCCGGAAGATATTGGGGTAGACACCTTAATTGTCTCTTTCCAACTGCGTTCTAAGTCCGGGAGTGTATTACCTAACCCCCCTGCCTCTCTAGAGATTAGTAGTTCAAATCTAGGACCTTTCACACTAGATATCACTATCCCTAGTGCTCTAGGTATTAAGGAAAAAGTAACTCTAGAGGTAACTGCTACCTCTACAGGTAGACTGGGAACTTGTAGTCTGGCCTTGATTTCCAATGGGAAGACCCCTTTAGAAATCAGTGGACCTTCTACCCTTTCTGCTAAGATTGGGGACCCTATCTCTTTGACCCCCTTTATTACTAGTGTTTCAGGGTCTACTATTAATGATGTTATTTATGAATTAAAAGGAGCACCAGCAGGTATTACTATAAACAACTTAGGAGTTATCTCAGGAGTGCTCAAAACTCCAGCCACAGGTTCTATGTGGGTGATCGCTTCCAAATATGGTTATGGTACAGCCTGGACTGAAGTAACATTATCATCCACCCCGTCTGACCCTAGATTGGTATTGGGGGATCTCTATACACTATCTGATCTCCAAAATAATCCCCCTGAAGATGGGGCCTCCTTTGAGCTTAAATGGGGCTTAGGTGGGAAACCTACAGGTTACTCGGTATCCTTACAAAAAAACTCCGAAGTACTTAGAGTAAATTCTGGAGCAAGTTTTTATAACACATCAATTACAGGGAATTCAGTCTTCTCTTTGTCAGGAGAGGATTTCCTAGGCCCCATTAGAACTATACCTCTTTTCATCCCCTCAGCTTCTCTAACTCAAGTGGAACGTTTACCTGAGGCAGTAGTTAAGGCTCAGATAAATGAAAACAACCAACTTATCATTAATTGGACCCCAACTACCCTTCAAAGTGGGAATTTCTACAAAGGTTGGAATATTGATCTCAAATCCAATGGTATTTCTGCTTTCCATGAATTTACTACTGGGTTGACAGGGGGTGGTACTCTAGATGCTCGCAAGTTCCTTACTACATTAGGGGAACTCCCTGTTGGATTTTACATGGATATGTATGCTGTGAGTACAGATACATTGACCATAGCAGATGGTACTTCTTGGGGAGAAAATAAACACTTCCCTGCAGTGATTACCCCTCAATTGTTTACTTTGAGTAAAGATAAGGTAGCTAAAAGGGAGTCCATCACTATCACTTTAGATCCTAGTTATCAAGGAGCTGATAAGTGGGGATTTATCGTGGAAGATTCCACAAGGAATTATCCTTTATCCTCCAACCGAACCGCCTTTACTTTTGATACACCAGGGTTGAAAACCTTGACCTTGTTTGTAAGTAAAGAATACCCCGAAATCAAAGCCTCCCTGAGTAGAACCTTAGTCAAAACCATTTATGTCAGTGATGTTGACTTTGCTGATTCGGCCCTCAATCAAGCAGGGGGTTTAGGCAATCTGGGAATTGGGGGGGAGACTGGGTTTGAAATTAGTGAGGCTGTTGGAGAATTCACCCCCAGTGAATCCTTTGAAGTCATTGTTAGAGCTCTGGCTTTGGATAAGGTAACTCAAGAAATTATGTTATTGGTTGCCACTAGTAGGACCAGAGATGCTAGTTCATTATTGGGAACTATGGCTTTAGATGTCTTCCCCTTAGTAGGAAGACCACATATGAAGGAACTCATTCGTCCTTCAGAGAACACCCCCTCTGTAGTTACGGTCTCCCCTCTCAAAGTGGCTACTCAGACCTTATCAGAAGTCATCATTGGGAAACCTATTGAGGCCTTAACGCTCCAAGCCTCTGGAGGTATGGCCCCTTATAGTTGGTATTGTGATAACCTTCCTAATGGCCTGTCTTTAAGTGTGGATGGTACCTTGGAGGGGATGATTTTAGAAAAGGGGATCTTCACTCTCAATATAGCAGTGAAGGATTCCAACTCCCCTGAAGAAGTGGGTTACACTCAATTAACTCTATCTGCACAATCTGACCTTCTTATTACAAATCCCTTAACCCCTGGGGGTGTTCCGGTCTCTAGTAATGTCCAAGAAGTTGGAGTGTTGTCCCCTGCACAGGTGGGATCTGAATATAAAAATACAATTACTGCTCAGGGTGGTATTGCCCCTTATATATTCAAGATCGGATCTGGAGCCCTACCTAGAGGTCTCTCCCTTTCTCCATCCACAGGGGAAATAGTAGGTACCCCGGTCACTTACAATTCCACTACAGATTTCGATACCCCATTCAAGTTCACTATTGAAATTTCCGACTCCACAGCCTCAAGAGTTGCTAGATCCTTCTCCTTGAGTCTTAATCCTATGCCTCTTACTATTGGGGAAGTGGATCAAAGATTAATCTCTAGTGGGATGGATTATGAATTAGCCCTCCCGATTTCTGGGGGGAGGAGTCCTTATACAGTAGACTCCTTTGATTGCCCCGCCATTGAAAGTAAGGTTCGGATCCTTTATCCTGAATCAATTATTGCTGTCTCTGGAAAAGAAGTTCAACCCTTAGTAATTCTTACTCCAGATCAATTCCTAACCCCTGAAGAAGTAGACCAGAAAACTTCTTATCCTATTTCCTTCTCCTTAGAAGCTAGGGGAGGAACTCCTTCTTATTCTTACTCCCTCAACACCTCAGATACCACCCTTCCTGGTTGCTCTGTAACTGCTAATGGTGTGGTAGTGGGAACCATTTCATATCAGAGGGGAGTCACATCTCCTTCCCAGAATTATTATGTTTCCACTGTTGTTACAGATAGTATGGGTAGGACTGCTACAAAGAATATTGGTGTGACAATCAATATCCTTCCCTTGACTAGTGGAACCGGGGAATACATTCTCAGAGTTGTTACAATTACTGGATCAGGTGCTTCCTTAGATTTTGATCCTTATGGACCAGAAGACCATCCCTATTTACCCAGTACTACCAATAATAATGGTGGGAAATTTGGGGTAGATACTCTCACTACTGGACAGACTTGTGGTATTATATTATGGGATAAGGCCTTAAATACCTGGGCCCCTGTAAAGGGTGGAGAAGGGGACTTGAGATATAGTCTCACTTTTAAAGGTGAATCGGGTAGTACTTATAAGACATCATGGACTGCCACCCCAGCCCAAATTTTCCCATCAGTTACTTTGAATCGTTATACTGGTACTCGCCCTCAAGGTTGTGAGTTCTTCACTATTTCAGGTAATGCACTAACTACCAAAGGGAGTAATTTACTCTCAATGTCTTTAGTGGCCACTGATCTCAATACCCAAGTCTCCAAGACTTATACTTCACAATTTGGAATCGAGGTAGGGGCCCCTGCTTCTATCCAGAAACCTATTTTAGCTGATTGCCCCCAACTCCCCCTTATCATCAAGAAGATCATTCGAGCTGATCTGAGCACTACTCTAGTTATTGATAAAGATTTGGATTTCCAACTCACTGGCCAAGGGGGAGTTGCCCCTTATTCCTATAGTGTTGTGGAGGCTCCCTCAGGTCTTCTCGCTCTCCCAGGAGCGTACATAACCTCCACTGGGATCTTGAAGTTTGATCCTAGAAGTATAAATAACCTTAGTTTTGGTTCTTCTTATGAAGTATTCATCAAAACCACTGATGCTGTTGGATCCTTCTCTATTATTTCAGTCCCAATCACAGTTTTATTAACAGTGGTTTCTGAGACAGATCCCTCCCCTTTGTCCATATTACTCAATACCATTCCTTCTGCCTTAGAGGTAGGTACTCCCTATCAAGGAACCTTGACCTTTAGTCTTCCCATAGCTTCGGCTACTATAACTGGATTACCTGGAGCTTCATTAGTTAAATCCACGGATACGATTTGGAATATTAGTGGGGAGTCCAATACACCATCGGAATCCATTAATAATGTTTCTTTCACTATCAATGCTATAGCTAGAATGGATAGTTCAAAGACCATTTCCAAGACATACACTATGGGTTTCTTTAAGAAAGAAATCGTTCCTAATAATCCAGCTCTTAATATTCAAGCCGGATCTTCGGCTGTATTAAGTGTCCAGTACAAAGGATTCTCTCAGGCCGATCTCTCACAAGTAGCTTTCTCTACTGATCCCTCTAAACTCAATATGAGCCTCAGTTTGGTAAGAGATACTTCACTAAATAATATACCTTCTATGTATGTGGAATATACCATCACAGCTGATACCACAGCGGGTGGGGCTATTACTACAATAATTTTAGCTCATCCTAAAGTACAATCAGTCGTTAATGTTGCAGTCAGTTTCCCTCGACTTGTAATCACTGACAATCCACAAGCTATGAATTTCAGTGAATTCAGTTTAACAGGAGATCAGACCGTCTCCTCCCCCTTGAAAATAGTGGGTGGGAAGGCTCCTTATACCATAGTATTTAAGGGGGCTACTTCTACCCCAACTTGTCCCATAGTTAACCTAGCTACCGATGGTGGTAATGGGGTTGTGGTTTATAAGAATGTTCAGAATGTGAATTGGGGTTCTTTGCTAGGGACTCAATCCCTCATTACTTTTAAGATCACTGAGAATTTCCTAGTGACAGATGCTGCAGGTAATTCTCAGAATGTGACTGGAACTGTGAATTGGACTGTCACAGCAGCCACCACATTAGATGTTAGACCTCGAACCAAGACTTGGAACATTGCCCATGATCAAGCCTCCTTCATTGCTCTGAATAACTGGGAGGTAATCAATGGGACTGGTCCTTATACTTGTGAAGTTAAGAGTGTGGGAGGAGCATTCTCTACCGTGACCTCCATCCAACGTCAAGGATTAAGTATTTCCTACAATCCTTCAACTCTAGGTACAGCCCTACCAGTTCCACTATATCAAGGCACCAACATATTGTCTGTGGTGGGCTCAGATGCAACCCTACCCTTATCTGGCTCTAATTGGACCAGACTCCCTTCTGGGAATGCTTTCACTGCTTCAGGGGCTCAGACAGCCTTCGCTGTCTTGGAAATCAAGGACTCCAAAGGTAGAGTCTCCACTATTACTTGTAACTATACCCTTAATGTACTAGTAGGTGCTGCCCCAGTTTCTACTCTCAGATATTGGCCCAGTGCGGGGTTCTACCCTAATATTTATGATGAACAGAGTAAGGATCCAGGATCAGATCCAGTATCTACTTATACCACCTCTCAAGAATTAATCAATCCTGAAGAATTCGTTCTAACTTTCTCAGGAGGAACAATCTTAAATCCCACTCTAAATATAGTAGCTGCTGGTGCTGCCACAGCTACTATTCCAGCCTTCCAAGGTTATGAAGTTGGTGCAAAGAGTGCTGAATGGAATGCCTCTGTTCAAGTTTCATTAGATGGTGGGTTAACTTGGGGGACGGAAAATTCCTTGATTAAATCTTGGGCTAAAACCGAAAGAAGTTCATGGATTCAGGAAAATTCTTTCTCAGGTGGAGACACTCAAATCACCCCCGGCCAATATAGTAGTACTAAGGCCAAAGCCTTGACAAGTCTTACTTTGACTGGGAATGTTAATTTGGCTCAGTTGAAGGTAAAAGTAAAGGTAAATAGACTTATTACAGAAACCACCTTCCCAGGATCTGCTAGTGGTTCGGTTAATATCTATGCCATTTATGTATCTGCTTAAGAGACAATCATGCCTATTTCAACTACTGTAATTAATCTTTTGACCACAGGAGAACTCTCTGGGAAGAGGTTCTCCTTGATTCAGCCCCCACAAGACTCCCCTTCTTATGGGTTGGCTCAAATCAATGAAACCACTGGGCAGATAACCATTGATGCCGCCAGTAGGCCTGCAGGTCCTAATTACTTTGTTACAGTACTTGTTTCAGACACAGCAGGGAACCCCTTATCAGCCCCTCAGACCATTCCAGTGGTGATAACTTCCTTGGATGATTTCATTATCAAGGAATCCTCTTTCACCTTAGAGGCAGATCTTAGTCAAGCCTTGGCACCTTATATCTTCAATTTAACAGCTGATAAAGGGTCTTATCCTTATACATGGAGTTTGGTCTCGTCCCAACTCCCAGGAGTTACTTTAGCAGGAAGTGGTACTGGGGATAGTATTGGCCTTCTCAGCCTACCTAGAGTTCAATATGGAGATTATTACATTGATCTAAAGGTGGTTGATGGGGGTGGGCGAGAGGCTAATACTAGATTCAAGTTCTCTCTCAGGTCCTCCAAACCACATAAGCTTTCGGATGGTAGAGTGGAAGTAGATCTGTATGGGTCTTCTTTCCTTAAGGATTCTCTCTATCCAATCAATCTTACAGTTGCAGATCAGAACTCAACCAAGAAATCCATTACCTCTAGTTTCAGGGTAACAGCCCCAATTAGTAATCCTTTGATTCAAGGGAGAGGTATTAATAGACTTCTCACTAGTAGTGATACTGGAACCTTCAATATTCCTCTGTCGGGAGACTTGAATTCCTTCTCGTACAGAGCAGCTTCCTTCCCCTCACTCTTAGGAATGCAAGCTACATTCGATCCAACAACCCAGACTAATAATTTGGTTGGACCACCCACTTCTTTTGGTTGTGGGAGAATAACTGCTTCGGATCCTCTTTCTCAAGGAACTTCTGCTGTTGGATTTACCAGAAGAACTCTCACAGCAGCAGCTATTGTGGGATCTCTTTCCAACTGGGGGATTGAGAATATTGTATCCTTACCAACACTCCTTTTAGGAGAGTTCTATCAAATCAATCCTTTAAAACCTTGGCCTAATGCAGCAAATTGGGTAAAACGGCCTGGATGGGTAGTAAAGGTAGCTGATACTTCGGTATTACCTTTAGGAATGAGTTTAGATTCCAACACAGGTTTACTCTATGGTAAGATCCTTGATAATTCGGTAAGGAGATCAATTCTTCAGTATTTTGAAGGAGAGGCCCCCAAAGGAGAAATATTAGTAGAATGGAATATTCTTAAGTCTGACTTCAGAAC
>Ga0172381_10008092_pt1 | contig 10320 bp, 10 predicted proteins | sample Leawel6488metaG_FD_119754 | JGI IMG/M metagenome (GOLD analysis project Ga0172381, IMG submission 119754) | Leachate microbial communities from a municipal landfill in Southern Ontario, Canada - Leachate well 64-88 metaG | ecosystem: Engineered > Solid waste > Landfill > Unclassified | place... | reverse complement strand
TTTCAAGGCCGGTCTTTACCGCCCGTTCGAGTTCCTTGACGTGGTATGAAGTCCAGCGGGCGACAAAGTTGGCCCCGGCGGCGATTGCCAGTTCCGAGAGGTCGAATGCCGGCTCGGTGCACCCGTAGGGTGTCGTGGTCGAGAGGCAGCCCCGGGGAGTGGTCGGGCTCCCCTGCCCGCCGGTCATCCCGTAGATCTGGTTGTTCATGCAGACGACCGTGAGATCGATATTTCTCCGGCAGGCATGGATGAAGTGGTTCCCGCCGATTGCTGCAAGGTCGCCGTCTCCGGTAAAGACGACCACGTGGAGGTCCGGCCTCGCCATCTTGACGCCTGTAGCAAAGGCAAGCGCCCTCCCGTGGGTCGTGTGGAGCGAATCGGTAACTATGTAGCCCGGCGCTCTCGACGAGCACCCGATCCCCGAGACAAATACCGTGTCCTCCTTTTTCCAGCCCATGGAGTCGACAGCGGCAAGCGTGCAGTTGATGATCGTGCCGTTCCCGCAGCCGGCGCAGTAGATGTGGGGGAGCCGGTCCTGCCGGAGCCATTCGTTAAAACTCATGCGCCAGCCTCCAGGATTTTCCAGAGCTCTTTTGGCGTGTGGAGTTCCCCGCCCAGTTTCGGGACGGAAACAACCGGCACCTTCGCATACCTCTCGATCTCCCGCGCGATCTGGCCGAGATTGAGCTCGGGGACGATGAATCGTTGTGCGTTTTTGAAGATCGAAAGCGCGTGGGCCGGGAACGGCCAGACCGTCCGGATCCGCAAAAATCCGATCGAACTGTCAGGATGATCGTGGAGCACCTGCTGGACGGTGCGGACCGGGGAACCGTACGCGATGAAGACCTGTTCCGCGTCAGGGTTAACGATATCGAAGTCGGCGAGTTTTTCTGATGCCGACTCGATCTTGTCCACGAGACGCTTTACGAGTGCCGCGTGCAGCTGGGGGTTCGTGGCGCACGGGAATCCCCGCTCGTCATGGGTAAGTCCGGTAACATGGGTACCGTAGCCGTTCCCGAACACGGGGAAGCCGGGGACAAGGTTCTCGTTTGGCCGAAACGGCGGTGTCCCGGGGACAAAGGCCGGCCTTCCGGTATGTGCAACTGAATCGGGGATTATGATGCGCTCCCGCATATGCCCGATCACCTCGTCTGCCATTAAAAAGACCGGCACCCGGTACTCGTCAGCGAGGTTGAACGCTTTTGCGGTAAGGTCGTACATCTCCTGCACGCTTGCCGGGGAGAGGGCTATTACCGCATAATCGCCGTGCGATCCAAACCGGCACTGCATCATGTCTCCCTGTGCCGCCATGGTGGGCTGCCCGGTTGAAGGCCCGCCCCGCTGGACGTTTACTATCACGCAGGGGGTCTCGGTCATCGCTGCATAGCCGATGTTTTCCATCATCAGGGAAAATCCCGGCCCGCTTGTGGCAGTCATTGCCCGGGCTCCGGTCCACGAAGCGCCGATGACTGAAGCGATGCTCGCCAGTTCGTCCTCCATCTGGATAAAGACCCCGCCTTTTTTCGGGAGCTTTGCGGCCATGTGCTCGGCGATCTCGGTCGAAGGGGTGATCGGGTACCCTCCGAAGAACCGACAGCCCGCCGCGAGCGCCCCCTCAGCCGAAGCGATATTACCCTGCCAGAATTCCGTCCGCGTCAATATTCAATCGCCACCTTGTGGGGTTCGTAGGGCTCCTCTTCGACCCAGTGGATTGCCTGGTCCGGGCAGGTGAGCTGGCAGACCCCGCAGAGCTGCCTCCCGTAGAGGTGCCGGAGCCGGCAGTTGGTGCAGCGCTCGGGCCGGTCGAGTTCCGGCACCACGATCCCCCGCCGGTTGGGGTGTTTGCCCTCCTTGAATATCCGGTAGGGGCAGACCTGGGTGCAGAGGTTGCAGCCCTTGCACCGAGTCTCATCGATGGCAAGCTTCATAAAAATTATGTCCTATGTATGTAGCCGTTGACGCGAAAAAAACCTATTTGTCTGTGCAGTTTCCCGCAGGGCCTGCACCGGCGGCTGCCCTCGTCTGTTTCTCCACATCAGAGAAGAGATCGTTTCCCATGGAATCGATCCCGACCACAAGCGGCAGCCGGTCGAGCTCGATTGCCCAGACCGCTTCGGCCATGCCGAGTTCCGGGAAGAACTCGCCGGAAAGTTTCATGTGGGATGCTGCAAGCGCCGCACACCCCCCGGTAAAGGCAAAGTACACGCCCTTTCCCCTGAGCTGCTCCCGGACTGCGGGGCCCATGCCGCCTTTCCCGATCAGTGCCCGCACGCCCTTTTCGAACAGGAACCCCGAGAGTGCATTCATCCGGGCAGAGGTTGTTGGCCCGGCGGCGACAATCGTTGTTCCCCTGATGACCGGCCCGCAGTGGTAGATGACGGCACCTTTGGGGTCGAAGGGGATACCGTCTTTTTGCATGCGGAGGTGCGCCTCGTCCCGCGCTGTATAAACAATGCCCGAGAGCTCGACATGGTCCCCGGCCCGGAGGGCGAGGACTTCTTCGCCGAGGGGCGTATGCAGCTGCACGGCCTCTTTTGTCACCATTTCACCTCCACGGTTGCGTGCCTGTTTGCCCAGCACTGGACATTGATCGCCACGGGGAGCGAAGCCGTGTGGCAGGCGGCGGTCTTTACCTTGACGGCAAGTGCCGTTGTGTTCCCGCCAAGCCCCATCGGGCCAATCCCGAGAATGTTTACCGCATCGCAGAGCTGTTGCTCGAACGCGGTCATCGCATCGACCGGTTCCAGCAGCGCCTCCTTTGCAAGCGCCGCAGCCTGATCGAAGGTCCCGCCAATCCCGACACCGAGAATGACCGGCGGGCAGGGCCGGCCCCCGGCAATCAGCATGGTTTCGGTGATCACGTTTTTGATCGTATCTTTCTGCGACGGGAGGAGCATTACGACCCGCGAGACGTTCTCCGCGCCTGCACCCTTGGGGAGCACCGTGACGGTCAGCCGGTCTCCGGGCCGCACATGGACGGCCGGCATTCCTGCTCCGGTATTATTCCCGGTGTTATGCCGGGTGAGCGGGTCGACCACGTTTGGCCGGAGCGGGATTGCTTCCGTTGCCCTGCGGACACCTTCGGCAACAGCATCGTAGATCTCCTGCGTAAGCGGGACATTGTCTGGGATCGTGAGATAGATCACCGGTACTCCCGTGTCCTGGCACAGCGGCACCCCGAGCCGTTCAGCGGTTTCGATATTTGCAAGGATATTGGCAAACTCCCCGTTGGCAACCTCGTTTGTCTCGGCAGCGGCAGCCTTCCTGATGACTGCCAGCACATCGGGCGGGAGGCGGATAACCGCACTCCGGTACGCCTCAAGCGTTGCCGAAGCAAGCGCTTTGTAAAAGGGGGAGTGTTTGGGGGTTTGCATTCAATTATACTGGGAGGCGTGAGTTATAAATGAGAGGGCTGTCGGGGACACGGTACAGAGGACTGGTTGAAACCTTGTGATCTTTGGAAAAACACTCTTAAAAAAAGATAGAAAAAATCTGTGAAAAAAATTTACTTCTTGCCGCCCTTATGGGCTTCACCCTTGTGAGCGCCGCCCTTTGCTGCGGGCTCTGCCTTTGCCGCCGGTTCAGCCTTTGCGGGTCCTTTTCCACCCTTGTGGTCGGCACCCTTTGCATCCTCTGCCGGTTCTGCCGCTGCTGCTTCGGTTTCTTCTACCGGCTTGACCGGTGCCGCGATCTTATCGCCGGCGATCTTCGGGGCCGCGATGATCCTGCCGCTGACCTTGATGGTGTGAACCTTTAAGTGGGACGGGCTCGGGAGCTTGTGTGCGCCGTTTCTCATCGCCGCCTTGATCTTGTCAAGGTACTGGGCCGTGGAATAGACGGTAAAGATGACCTGGCCGGACTCGACACGGGCTGCTGTTCCGACAGCTTTGCCGAACGCGAGGCGCATCCCCTCGGATACACGGTCTGCGCCTGCGCCGGTTGCCTGCTTGTTTTCGCGAAGCACGTGGTGCGGGAAGACCCTGACCTTGAAGTGGAAGTTGGTCCTGCCGACATCCTTTAAGAGCTTCCTGTTGATCGAGATACGGGCCGCCTCGAGCGAACTGTGGCGGATCTGGCAGGCTTCCTCGACGATCAAATCGACCTCGGTCGGGAACTCCTGCGAGAGGTTTCCCATCTCGAACTGTACGATCTTATTGCCGGGAACCCCGCCCATATATTCGCGCCGAGTATAGGCTTTCTTCGCAAGGTTCCTGTACATCTTTCCCGGTTTTCTTACCATCGCGTCCTACTCCTAGTGTATGAATAGTAAACGCAGGCACGGATCAGGCATATATTGCAAGGCCCTCGTGCCGGCACCTTCACAAACTGCTTCTATAAAATAGGGATGGAGCGTATTAAACCTTACTGGACGCACCGGTTGCAGGACTAAAATCAGGTGCGGCTGATAAGATCGAGAATGTCGCGCCTCAGCTCTGCAAACTCCACGCTTGTCCGGTCGCGTGGTCGCGGCAGGGTGATGGGGATCTCCCTGCAGATCCGGCCTGCACGGGGGGAGAGCACGATGGCCCTGTCGGCGAGGTAGACCGCCTCATCGACACTGTGGGTAATGAAAATAATGGTTTTTTGCGTCTTTTCCCAGATACCCAGCAGTTCTTTCTGGAGCATATTCCGTGTCTGTGCATCGAGCGCACCGAACGGTTCGTCCATTAAAAGGAGGACCGGATCGAGCGCAAGCGCCCGGGCCACGGCAACCCGCTGCCGCATCCCGCCGGATAACTCTGCCGGGAAACTGGTGGAGAACTGTACGAGGCTGACAAGGTCGAGGTATTTCTTTGCCGTGGCATACCGTTCCTCTTTTGGAACACCCCGCATTTCAAGGCCGAACGCCACATTGTCGATCACATTGCGCCAGGGGAAAAGTGAGTACTCCTGGAAGACAAACCCGACTTTCGGGTTCGGTCCCCCGATCTCCTCTCCGTCAAGGACAATCGAGCCGGATTTTGCCTGGTCCAGACCGGCGATAAGCCGCAGGAGCGTGGTCTTCCCGCATCCCGATGCACCGAGGATGCAGACAAATTCCTTGTCGTGGACTTCGAGGTGGAGGTTGTTGAGCACATCGAGGTGGGTTCCATCGTCGCGGTCGAATGACTGGTATAACCCGTTGATCGTAAGATTTCCCATATCAGGCCACCTCTTTTGTCTGCCATTTCAGGAAATGATGATCGATATAATACCGAAGGAGCATGTCCACGAGCAGCCCGATCAGGCCGAGGATGAGCATGTATACGACCACGCAGTCCATTCGGTGGAGGTTATAGTACTGCCAGAGGTTTTTCCCCAGACCGTAATTTGAGACACCGAACAGTTCGGCCGCCACGAGGCACATCCATGCCACCCCGGTTGCAATCCGGATCCCGGATGCGACCGAAGGCAGAGCTGCCGGGAATGCGATATGCCGGATCAGGTCCCGGCTTTTGGTGCACCCCAGCATCTTTCCCGCTTCCACATAGATACGGGGCACGCTTCGGAACCCGCTGTAAGTATTGATGATGATGGGGAAAACGGAACCGATAAAGATGACAAAACCTGCCGACCAGAGCGTCAGACCGAACCAGATAATGGCAAACGGGATCCAGGCAAGCGGCGGGATCGGGCGGAGGAGTTCCACAATGGGGTTGAGAAATGCATCGCATTTCCTGCTCCAGCCCATGAATATCCCGATAGGTATTCCCACCAGGAGCGCGGCGCCCATCCCAACGGCAAAGTGGACCATACTCTCTTCGAAATCGAGGATCAGGGTCCCGTTTTTCACCAGTTCAACAAATGCCGTAAAGACATCGGTCGGGGATGGGAGGATAAAGGAATACTTTACAATGGCAACCGCAACGATCTCCCAGATGACAAGGCACAGGGCAATTGCCAGAACTCCAAACCACCGGTTCTTGTGGCTCTTCGGTAGAATCTTCGTCATGCGTATCGGTAATCCATGGTTGTGCCCGTCCCCGCATGTGACGGTATCTTTTCCTTTACGGCCAGGATCGCAGGTGGAGTTTTCCCCTGTTGCCGTAGCAGATATTCCTTTACATACGGCGCCTTAAAAGGAAAAATAGTTGGTGGTTTTTATGCGGTTACCGTTTTATTATAGAAACTGAGGTCAAAGAGCTGGTCTTTTGTGAGCGGTGTTGTAATGTATCTCAGGTTGTACTGGATGGTCGCATAGTCCACGACGGAATCGACAATCACGTTCGGATCGGTCGCCCACTTTCCGTCCCATTCTTTTAACGAATCCTGTACATCCGAGAGCTTGGTCCCGGTGGATTTGGAATAAATTTCTGCTGCTTCTTCAAGGTGGGCTTCGTTCCAGGCAACCGCTTTTTCATGGGTCTTGAGGATCTGCGTTACGATCTCGGGGTGCTCCCGGATCAGTTTCCCGCTCACGACAAGGACACAGCAGGTGTGGTTGGGATACATCTCCCCGGACTGCACAACGGTCTTACCCTTGCCCTGATCGATGATGACTGCTGGGGAGGGGTGGGGCAGGAATACGCCGTCAACTTTTCCGGCTACCATGGCGGTAACTGCATCCCCGGGTCCCATCCCCACGATCGTGACATCCTTGTCCGGTGTGACATTGTGCGCCTGCAGCCAGTTGCGCAGGATGGTGTCCTGGATGGTACCGACCTGGAACGTTGCGATTTTTAATCCCTTGAGACTCTCCGGGCCTTTGTAATCGAGATCGTTTCTTACGACAAGGTCCGACCCCTGGGTATTGACACCAGCGATAATTTTGGCATCAAGACCGGTACTGACCGCGGAAAGGACCGGGGCAGCGCCGACATAAGCGACATCGAGGTCACCGGCGAGCATGGCCTGCATCTCGGGAGCTCCGGTCGGGAAAACCGTGGTCGTGACATTTTTCACACCGTACGGCGCGAGATCCTGCTCCCACCACCCTTTGTTCATGGCGGTGATCTCCGCCATCTGGTGGGTGCTGGGCTGGTACCCGATACGGAGCGTGGTTACGGGAGTGCCGTTGGCAGCAGATGAGGAACCCGACGACTGCGTGCAGCCTGCGGAAAATACTACAAATATCAGGGCAAACGCAATAAGCGCGGTTGCCGCAATCTTCCATGACTTCATAGACACCGGTTGTGAAATCATACATAAAAAAGTGACCTGTTTAGACATTTTTATTCTCTTTTTGGCCCGATATACTGGTAAAAAATGGACATGAGGAAAATAACTGTTTCGTACTGTCCAGTTTTTCGGTGGCACAACCGCCTGACCTTCCCCTGACCGTTCCGGAAATTTTTTCCCTGTACGCAAGGGGTATTGGACAATATAAGAAATATTTATGGATTTTCTGCCGTATTGTACCTGTATCATGGCACACGTGGACCCGATCGACCGGCTCATGCGCGCGGCACTCGCCTCTGACGGGGAGTTTGTCGCGACGTTAAACGATCTCATGAAAAACGACCTGCGCATCAGTGTCCGCGACCTCGCAGAACAGAGCGGGATCTCCCAGAGTTCCCTGTACAAGATCCTGCATGGGAAACGCTCCCCCAACCTCTCGACTCTGCGGGATATCGTCAGGGCCCTGCGCAAATACTACCATATCGGCGAGGAGAACTTTATCGGCCTCATTGCCGCCCGCCCGGTGCTGGAATGTGTCGAGGAACGTCTCGCCGAGGTGGACGGGCACCGGATGCGGGTCCGGGAATACCCGGTCCACACAATGGAAGACGCAATCGCCGCCGGGGTCCGGGCCGAGCGGGAAGGGGCGATCGCGATCGTCTGTGCCCCGATTGTATCGAGCATCATCGAACAGCTCGTCCACGTGCCGGTAGCGACTATTGTCCCCCGCGAATCGGTCCAGCGGGCAATCGAACTTGCCGCCCGGAAGGCGTGGATTTAATCGATCCGCATACAAACATGAGAGTATAACTTTTGGTGAGGAAGATCGGATGAGGACCGATGTAGTACGACTCGGACGGCTTTCGGGCGAGAGGACGGGGGATATGATGAAGTTCCTCTCGTCCATGCGTTCCGACCGGTATATTGCGGATTCTGACGTGCTGGTGGATATCGCCCACGTGCTGATGCTCGAACGCCAGAAAATTATCAGCACAGAGACGGCAAAGCAGCTCCTGCCGGCGCTCCTTGAACTCAACAGCGACGGGATCCCCGAAGAAGCCTTTGACGACCGGTTCGAGGATGTCCACGCCGGGATTGAATCCCTGCTGATCGAAGCAGTAGGTGCCGATGTGGGCGGCCGGATGCACATGGGCCGGTCGAGAAACGACGAGGTTGCGACCTGTATCCGGCTCAAGCTCCGCGAAGACCTGCTCAAGCAGATGGCGGCGCTCTTAAAAGTCCGCGAAGTCCTCATCGCGATTGCCGAGCAGCACCGGGAATCGGTCATGCCCGGGTTTACCCATATGCAGCACGCCCAGCCGACTACGCTCGCTCACCACCTCCTCGCCTACGAGCAGCAGTTCTCCCGGGATTTCGACCGGCTCAGGGACGCTTATGCACGGGTGAACATCTGCCCGCTCGGGGCCGCTGCGTTTGCGTCCACCGGTTACCCCATCGACCGGGAATATACCGCAAAGATCCTCGCCTTTGACGGCCTTGTCGTCAATACCATGGACGCGGTCGCAACGCGCGACTTCGCGCTCGAAACCCTCGCCGACCTCTCGATCCTGATGGCGAACGTGAGCCGGCTCTGCGAGGAGATCGTGATCTGGAGCACCTCGTTTGTGAAGTTCGTGACGCTCGACGATGCATTCTGCTCGACCTCGTCCATCATGCCCCAGAAGAAGAACCCGGATACTGCCGAGATCATGCGGGCAAAGACCGGGTCGGTCTTCGGGGCCTACACGGGAGCACTTATGACTGTCAAGGGTCTCCCCATGAGTTACAACCGCGACCTCCAGGAGCTCACCCCCAATATCTGGCGCGGGATGCAGGACGCAAAAGAGAGCCTCCGGCTCCTCATCGATATGCTTTCGAGCGCAACGTTCGAGACCGAACGGATGAAGGAGGAGGCGGGAAAGGGGAACTCTACGGCAACCGAGCTTGCCGACACGCTTGTCCGGGACTATGGCCTGCCCTTCCGCACCGCCCACAACATCGTGGGCCGTGCCGTCTCGAAGGGGAGTCTCACCTTAGAGACTCTTGAAGCCTCGGCAAAAGAGCTTGAGCTCGGGATATCGCTTTCCGGCAAGGGGCTCACGCAGGACCAGATCGATAAGGCTCTCGATGTTGTGCACTCGGTCGAGGTCAGGAAGGCGACCGGTGGCCCGGCGCCGTTTGCGACAAAGATCGCAATTGCCGATCGCAAGAAACTGCTCGACACCGATTCGGCGTTCATTGACGAACGTCTTGCAAAGATCGCGAAAGCAAAAGAAGACCTCCTCTCCGATGCCCGGAGGCTGGTAGCATAACGCAGGCGTTCTCGTCAGGCGACCATGTCTCCTGCACCTATGGCGGAAAAACCCTTTCCGGCACCTATATCACCGACCGTGACGGCATGGCGGTCGTGAAACTCTCAAGCGGCTATAACATCGGGGTGGAGAAAGGCTGCTGCATGCTCGTTTCCCCGGCCCCTGCACCGGCGTCCCACATGGCGCCGGTCCGGCAGGACCCGAAGCTGCCCGAACTTTCCATTATATCCACGGGGGGCACGATCGCGAGCCGGATCGATTACCGGACCGGTGCGGTCACGAGCCAGTTCGATGCGGACGATATCCTGACCGCAATCCCGACGCTCGCCGAGATCGGGCGGTACCGCACGAAGGTGCTCTACACGATCCTCTCCGAGAACATGACTCCTGCGATCTGGCAGGAGCTTGCCCGTGCCATTCACGACGAGATCAAACACGGCGTCACGGGTGTTATCGTCACCCACGGCACGGACACGATGGCCTACAGCGCGGCGGCGGTGAGCTTCATGCTCGACACCCCGGTTCCGGTAGTCTTTGTCGGGTCGCAGCGTTCGGCCGACCGCCCGTCAAGCGACAACGCCATGAACGGCGTCTGTGCGGCGCTTGCCGCAGAGAGCAATCTCGGCGAGGTTGCTATCGTGATGCACGGGACGACCAACGACGATTACTGCGCCATCCACCGCGGAACCCGGGTAAGGAAGATGCACACCTCACGGCGCGATGCGTTCCAGAGCATCGGCATTCCCCCGGTCGGAACAATCGATTACGCGACCCGCACGGTCACGCTCTTGGACGAGGCGGTAAAGCGCGGCACGCACAAGCTTGCCCTGCACGATAAACTCGAACCGCACTGCGCCCTCATCCAGTTCTACCCGGGGATGGCCCCGGAGCTTCTCGCAGCGTACGAGGG
>Ga0172381_10008091_pt1 | contig 10320 bp, 10 predicted proteins | sample Leawel6488metaG_FD_119754 | JGI IMG/M metagenome (GOLD analysis project Ga0172381, IMG submission 119754) | Leachate microbial communities from a municipal landfill in Southern Ontario, Canada - Leachate well 64-88 metaG | ecosystem: Engineered > Solid waste > Landfill > Unclassified | place... | reverse complement strand
TCAGCGCAGTTACCTTCAAAGCGGTGGTGAACTTGCTCATAGCAGTCTCCTTTGTTGGGTTGGAAAAACGAGCAAACAAAGCATAGCTAAAAAAACAACAACACGCCAGTCTTTACACACATTTCTTGGGTAGTGCCGCAATCGGGTGCATCAGGCGCCCGCAGACGCACAAGCGACCGCCTGGCTCACCTTCACCGGCACTCCATAAAAAATGTATCACCTCTTTTAAGCTGATCCAACATCATCCAGCCGGCATGATAATAGAGCATAGACCTCGGGGCGGGGCGGAACCTATCTCGTTGTTTACAAGTCAATAAAATTATCTTCTTGACTTTTATCATATTTTTTGTAAAATGCTGTTTCATTTCGTCTTTTGAGAAATATGCCAGTGTCATTGCGGCCGGGAGGGGTCGCCACAGACCAGCTTAGATAAGGAGATAGACTTGATACGACGATTATCTGCCGGGATGAGTCTTGCCCTGTCGACGTTTTTTCTGCCCAACGCCCTGGCGCCCAATCTGCCGGACTTGCCCGCTCCATTCCTCGGCACACCCATCGGCAGTATCGGCGACCCCCTGAAGCCGGGCGACCGCCTGGGTGATACCATCGATGCCCAGCCTGTTGCGGACTCCACCCAGGCACAGGGCGCCAGTGACGGCACGCTGCTCCTGCGCCACAGATTTTTTTATTTGCGACGCGTAACCGCCTATAACGCACTTGCTGATCAGACAAACAGCACCCCGGATATTTCCGCCTGCGGACCTAACCGGCCGGATCAGGTGGCGCTGTCACAGGACCTGTTCTTCCGCAAAGACGGAGGCAACCGCTGTGGCGAACGCATCAACATCATTCTACGTTCCGGGCGCGTCATTCATGGCGTCGTCTGGGATACCATGAACCCCCGCTACCACATGGCAGCCGATATACTGATGGGCAGCGTTCAACACGCCATGGATTTTGGTGTCAAGCAGGCCAAACTACGTTTCGTCCATTCCATGGCACCCGTCACCAACGGCATCTAAGCGGGCACCGCACACGGTTCGGGCGGTTTCGTCAGCCTTCCGCCCACCCTGCTGCCATCATGGCTTCGACCTCGGCAACCTCCTTGGGTACGCCGCTCGACAGAACATCCGGACCGCCGGTGGTCACCAGCACGTCGTCTTCGATGCGAACCCCGATACCGCGCCAACGCTCCGGTACCGATGGATTATCCGGCGAGAAGTACAGGCCCGGCTCCACCGTCAGCACCATCCCCGCCTCCAGTTTCCGCCAGGACTGATCCGCGCCGCGATAGTGGCCGACGTCATGAACGTCCATACCCAGCCAGTGCCCCGTCCGGTGCATATAGAAGGCCTTATAGCTGCCCTGCTCGATGACTGCGTCGCGACTGCCGGAAAGAATGTTCAGCTCCAACAAGCCGTCCACCAGCACCTTGACGGCCTCGTCATGATAATCGGTAAAGGAGCGTCCTACCTGTACGGCGGCGATGGCCACCTTCTGACTGGCCAGAACGACTTCGTAAACTTCCCGTTGTGCGGGACTGAACACCCCGTTCACCGGCAAGGTTCTGGTGATGTCTCCGGCGTAGGCGCCGACCTCTGCGCCGGCGTCGATCAGTACCAGATCGCCATCACGCAGTTCCGCATCATTTTCCGTGTAGTGCAGAATACAACCGTTGATTCCGCCACCGACGATACTGGGGTACGCCACACTGGGCGATCCGAGGCGACGAAAAACATGCTCGATCTCGGCGGCCAGTTCGTATTCCAGCATACCCGGACGACATTGGCGCATGCCATGGCGATGCCCGGCACCGCTGATGCCCACCGCCGCCCGCAGGATTTCGATCTCTTCGGGGTCTTTGAACAACCGCATCTCATGGATCAGGTGGGCAACATCGACCACTTCGAGCGGGTAGCGCACACCCTGGCGAATCTTGCTCTTGGCGACATTGCGCCAGTGCATGACCCGCGCGTCGAAATCCGTGGACTGGCCCATGGGATAAAACAGCAATTCCCGATTTTCCAGCAGTTGTGGAAGGACGTCGTTCAGGTCATGAATCGAGAGGCAACGATCCACCTGACATTGCTCAAGAGCACCCTCCAGCCCGGCGCGACGCCCATCCCAGGTTTCCCGCTCCGGGTCACGAGGGCGGCAGAACAGGATCTGCTCCCCGTCAGCGTGTCCCGGTGCCAGCACCAGTACAGCCTCCGGCTCTGCAAAGCCGGTCAGATAGAGGAAATCACTGTCGCCGCGGAAGGGGTACTGTACATCGCTATTACGGCTCTTGGGTGTGGCGGTGGGTATGATCGCGACACCGGCAGTGTGCATCTTCTGCATCAGCAGACGACGGCGGGCGGCATGATCGGGGCGGGGCAAATCAAGCTTGGGCATTGGCAGACCTCCTATATGCCCTATTATCACACAAAGCATAGACGCGGAGGAAAGGCCGAAAAAGCAAAGCCGGCACGCCGACGATCCCGGGAGGAAAGCGGCGCTGGCCAGGGTGGGTTGTTACCGCATATCTGCCTCGACATCTTTCGCGAAATCCGGATCGCTCTGGGTCTGCCTGAGCAGGCTGGAATATTGCTCTGCGGTCAGGTGATTTTTAGCGAGTATACCGTCCACCTTCGTCATATAGGATTTTTTCAACTCTTCCCGCTGGGTGGCGGTGATACCCTTCCGACTCAAGGCACTGTGGACCTGTTCATTGAGTGGCTTGATCTCCTGGACGGCTGCCGCGAAGTTCTTTACTTCCGCAGGGCTTGCCACTGCGCCCCCGGCTAGCGCTGTACGCATCAACCCTGGTGCCGACGTCCCTACGCTGGACGCGAACGCCGTGCCGACCCCAAGGCCCATCAGGCCGAAAGCCACCAAAACGCCCCCCGCCATACCGCTCCGCAGCGACGAATGAAATAGGCCCTGTGCAGCAGGGTAAACCGGTAACTTTTGCATAATATTCCTCCTTTCAGACGATCATAAAAACGCCGGACAGCTTCACACATCAGAAAATTATGTGATGTATTACCTGCAGTTACCTGTCACACTAACCGCTCCGGGAAGATATTGCAAGCCGCAGGCCGTCATGCCGGCAGGTACGTTGCCACCATCGGCGCGCCAGGATTCACTCTCCAGCAAAGGCGGCCTCCATTGCATCACCCAGGCGGCCCGCCGGGTGCAGTTTAAACGTGGGGGCAGCCGAAATCTTGTCGCCGCGCGGGAGAATGGCGCCTCTGAAGCCCAGCTTGATGGCTTCACGAACCCGTGCCTCGGTGCCCGCCACCGGGCGCACCTCTCCTGCCAGACCCAATTCGCCAAAGACCACCCGACGGCCCTCCAGGGGTTTATTGCGAAAACTGCTGACCAAGGCGAGGGCCACGGCAAGGTCGGCGGCTGGTTCGTTGACTTTGATCCCCCCCGCGATATTCACGAAGACATCCTGATCAAAAAACATGCTGCCACCGTGACGATGGAGAATGGCCAGCAGGAGGGAAAGGCGGTTGGGGTCCAGACCGATGGCGACCCTGCGCGGATTCGCCAGCGGGCTGGGGGTCACGAGCGCCTGCACCTCCACCAGCAGCGGTCGGGTTCCTTCCTGCGTCGCCAGCACCACGCTCCCTGCCACGGGCCGCTCATGCTGCGACAGGAAAAGCTGCGAAGGATTGGCGACCTCGCTCAAGCCCTCTTCATGCATCTGGAAAACACCCAGTTCGTTGGCCGCGCCAAAGCGGTTCTTGATGGCGCGCACGATCCGGTACGGGCTACCCGCCTCCCCTTCAAAATAGAGCACGGTATCCACCATGTGTTCGAGCACACGTGGGCCAGCAATGGCCCCCTCCTTGGTCACATGACCCACCAGCCACACCGTGGTGCCCGTCGCCTTGGCGAAACGCACCAGGCGTGCCGCGCACTCCCGCACTTGCGCCACCGAGCCGGGGGCCGATTGCAGTGTGTCGGTATAGACGGTCTGAATGGAATCCACCAGCACCAGTGCGGGCTGTTCGTCCCGGAGCAGCCCCTCGATCGCTTCCAGATGGTTTTCGGCGACCACCCGTACGGGGCTCCGGCCCAGCCCCAGGCGCTGCGCACGCAAGGCGACCTGTGCCGCCGACTCCTCCCCGGTGACATAAAGCACCTTACTGACCTGAGCCAGGTGATGGGCAGTCTGGAGCAGAAGGGTGGATTTTCCGATACCCGGCTCCCCGCCCAGAAGAATGGCTGCCCCCGGCACCTGCCCGCCGCCCAGCACCCGGTCGAGTTCCGCCAGACCCGTCGTGCTGCGCCCCACATCCGTGATCGGCACCGCATGCAGAAATTGCGGCGGGCTGGCCGTGGCATAGGTGGTTTGGGATTTGGCCACGGTCTTCTCCACGCGCTGTTCGACGAAGCTGTTCCATGCACCGCAATCTGGACAGCGTCCCAGCCATTTATTGCTGATACTGCCGCATTCCTGGCAAACGAAGAGGGTTTTGTCGCGACTCATGAAACCAGCCGGCGCGGTACCCGCATCTGCATGCGACAGCTCATTTCATAGGAGATCGTACCGAGTTCCGCCGCCAGGGATTCGAGAGGCGGTCCGCCAGCCCCCATGAGGACGACGGGAGCGCCGATGTCTGCCTCCACGGCCGTCAGGTCCACAAAAAGCATATCCATGCTGACCCGCGCCAAAGTGCAGGTAGTCTGTCCGGCTACCGTGACCGGCGCGCCACACCCCAGGTGACGCGGATAACCGTCGCCGTAACCCGCCGCCACCACTCCCACCCGACAGTGCGCCGGGGCCTGCCAGGCCGCGCCATAACCCAGCCAGTCACCGGGGCCGAGTTCGCGGATGGCCACCACCGCACTGCGCCAGGAGAGCACGGGTTGCAAACCGATTTCGCTGCCGCGACGCCCGGCGAAGGGCGAAAGACCGTAGAGCATGAGTCCGGGCCGCACCCAGTGCTGGTGGGTAAAGGGCAGCGCCAGCACCCCTCCCGAATTGGCGAGGCTGTGCTGACCTGCGGTGGCGTGACCGACGTGCGCAATGGCATCGGCGAAAACACCCGCCTGTTGACGGTTGAAGGGGTCGTCCGGCGTATCGGAGCGGGCAAGATGGCTCATCAGCCCCAACACCTCCCAGCGGGGGTAGCGTTGCAAAGCGGCAAACAGGGCGGGCAATCGTTCCGGGGCAAAACCCAGCCGGTGCATGCCCGTATCCACCTTGATAAACAAGCGCAACGCAGCATCCCCAGCATGGGTCTCCAGCCACTGCAACTGGCGCTGTTCGTGAATCACCAGCAGATAAGCACGTTCTGCGGCGACGGATACTTCGTCAGCGTCAAAAGGCCCCCCCAGCAGGCAGATGGGGCGCTCTAGCCGCAAGGCATGAAGCGCTTCCGCCTCTTCCAGGGAGGCCACTGCAAAGGCGTCCACTCCAGCCTCGGCCAGCACCGGGGCGCAAAGAGTCACTGCATGCCCATAAGCATTCGCCTTTACCGCCGCCATGATTTGTGCGCGGGGTGCATGTTCGCGCACCACCGCTACATTATGGCGCAGCGCAGCAGCGGAGATATCGGCAACAATCGGGCGGGTCATGGGCCAATGATACACCCCAAGGCGCGAGAAAATCCCATGAAAAAAATGCATGGACGGCACACCGATGATCGGGCTTGGTGCAGGCAACTAATGCCCGAAGCCATCCCCGGTCGGCGCATAATTCTCAAAACGGGTATATTCACCGAAGAAACTCATCCGCACCGTCCCGATGGGTCCGTTGCGCTGTTTACCGATGATCACCTCGGCAATGCCCTTCACCTCTTCCTTGTCCTTGTAATACACCTCATCGCGATAGAGGAAGAGGATCAGGTCGGCATCCTGTTCAATGGCGCCGGATTCGCGCAGATCGGACATCTGCGGACGCTTCTCGGTACGGTTTTCCAGACTTCGGTTGAGCTGGGAGAGGGCAATGACCGGGATCGACAACTCTTTGGCCAACGCCTTGAGCGAACGGCTGATCTCGGAAATCTCGGCGACCCGGTTATCACCCCGTCCCGGCACCTGCATGAGTTGCAGATAGTCCACCACGATCAAAGCCAGGCCATGCTCCCGCTTCAGCCGACGCGCCCGCGAGCGCAAATCCGTCGGGGTCAGCGCAGCAGAATCATCGGCGAACAGGGGCGCATTGCCGAGCTCACCGATGGCATGGGCGATGCGCGGCCAGTCGTCATTGCCCAGGCTGCCATTGCGCAGGCGGTGCTGATCTACCCGCCCCCGCGACGAGAGCGCGCGCAGAACGATCTCGTCGGTCGGCATTTCCATGCTGAAAACCGCGACAGGCTTGCCTTCGATACAGGCGACATGCTCCGCTATATTCATGGCGAAAGAGGTTTTGCCCATACTCGGACGGCCCGCAACAATAATGAGCTGGCCGGGGTGGAGGCCGGAGGTTTTCTCGTCCAGATCGGTAAAGCCCGTGGACAGCCCCGTGACGCCCTTTCGCTCACGGGCGATGGTCTCGATCCGGTCGATAACCGCCGGAAGTGCATCCTTGAGTTGCTTGAAGCCTTCACCGGCTAGCTGCTGTCCTTCGGCGAGATGAAAGACCCGGCTTTCGGCCTCGTCCAACAATGCCTGAGCCGGCCGCCCTTCCGGACGATAGGCAAGCTCGGCAATTTCCCGACCAACCCGGATGAGGTCACGCAGGGTGGCCCGCTCCCGCACGATCCGCGCATAGGCGAGCACATTGGCCGCCGAGGGTGTCTCGTTGGCCAGCATGAGGAGATACTGCACCCCGCCCACATCGGCGAGCTGCTCATGATCCTGCAACCACTCGGAGACCGTGATGGCGTCCACCGCCCGCCCGGCGCCGAGCATGGCGCTGATCGCCTGGAAAATCTGACGGTGACGACGCTCATAAAAATCTTCGGCCGACACCGCCTCAGTGACCTGCTCCGCCGTCTCGGGGTCGATCAGCAGGGCGCCGATGACGGATTGCTCCGCCTCAATTGAGTGCGGCGGGGCCTTGACCCCGCCGCCGTAGTCCGCCGAATCAGACACACCCGGGCCCGGGATCAGGCGCGCTCGACGAAGACCATCACGTCCAGTTCGACCTCCGGGTGCAAATGCACACGCGCCGGGAATTCGCCGATCCGTTTGATCGGCCCTCCCGCCAGACGGATTTCGGAATGAGCCACTTCGTGACCCAGGGCCGCCAGAGCCGCACTGATGTCATGCAGGCCCACCGAGCCGAATAAGCGGCCATCCTCGCCCGCCTGCAGGGCAATGGTGACCACCGCATCGGCCAGCGCCGCGGCGCGCTGTTGCGCGGCTTGCAGACGTTCTGCCTCCACCTGCTCCAGCGCCGCCTTACGTGCGGCAAAGTCTTCCAGATTGCGCTGGTTGGCCACTACGGCCTTGCCCTGCGGCACCAGAAAATTGCGCCCGTAACCCGGACGCACTTCGACCACATCGCCCAGACGCCCCAACTTGTTGATACGTTCCAGTAAAATCACTTTCATTTCAAATTCCTCCCATAAATTCTCTGCAAAACCGCCATCAGGACCGCGGCCCGGCAAATCGTCGGCGCAGGTGAAAAACACGGTCCAGAATACCCAGCACACTGACCACCAGCAGGAACTGCGAAAGCAGGATCAGTCCGATATAAAAAGCCGCCAGCGCGATCAGGGGCCAGCCCCTCGACGCGAACCACAGGTGCACCAAACTCAGTCCCTGCAGCAGGTACAGCCCACCGACCAGAATGGCGAGGTTCTGTACCGGCCATGCGGCGCCATGCGGCAGGAAAAAACCCAACCCCGTCACCACCGGCAACCAGATCAGCCACTCTGGCAGCACCCAGTCGCGAAACACCCGTTGTGGCACCACAATACCCTGAAACCGTTCGCGCCAGCGACTGGCCATCACTGCCGCCAGCGCCCAGAGCAGCGCCATGACCGCAGCGAGGATCCCCGGCATCAGACGAACCATATCGCCCACGACCTGACGCTGCGTCGCGCTGAGGTCCTTACGCGCCGGTGCCAGCAAGTGCTCCATCTGCGCCTGCCAGAAGCCCGGACCCGTACCCTGCGGTATGGCCCAGAGCAGGAGCGCCAACGTCAGGAGAGACAAACCGATGACCACCCAGACCACCCCGCCCCACCCCACGTCCCACTGCAACCCCTCTCCCAGCAGCCGTCCCGGCAGCCAGGCCACCAGCGCAAAGGCGACACCATACCATGGGTTCAGCGTGAACAGTGCGGAGGCGATTCCGGCAATCACCAGCACCTCGAGACTCTCCTTGCGCCCCGCCTGCAAAGTAACCAGCGCCACCAGAGCGACACAGTTGAGCAACAACGGCACGGCAAGAAAGGGAATCAGGCCCGACGCGCTGAACAGTACAGCAATACTGACACCAGCTTGCCAGCGTCCGCTGAGAAACCAGCGGAGGACTCCGCCTTCTGGCTGCACCGCCACCGGAGCGCCGGCGCCTTAACGCACGACGTAGGGCAGTAACGCCAGAAAACGGGCGCGTTTGATCGCAGTGGTCAACTGCCGCTGATAGAGGTTGCTGGTTCCGGTAATCCGGCTGGGGACGATCTTACCCGTCTCGCCCACATAGGCCTGCAAGGTCTTCAGATCCTTGTAGTCGATCTCTTTGACACCTTCCGCCCTGAACCGGCAGAACTTGCGACGGCGGGTAAAGTTGCTGCCGCCGCCACGCTTGTCGCCATCACCACTATCCCGATCTCTGTCCCGATTAAATGCCATCTGAAATCTCCTTGATTAAGCCGTCACTACGGCTTCGTTAGCGCTGTGGTCCGGTTCGCCTTCGCTTTCGGCGGTCTCTTCGCTGCGTTCCCGACGGTCAGTCTCATCGCGGGCCAGGAAGGAAGGGCTGGTGACGGCTTCATCGCGGGCCAGCATCAGATGGCGCAATACCGCGTCGTTGAAGCGGAAAGCGTCCTCCAGTTCCGCCAGCGCAACACTGCTGCACTCTATGTTCATGAGCACATAGTGCGCCTTGTGGGCCTTCTTGATAGGGTAGGCCAGTTGCCGGCGGCCCCAGTCCTCCAAGCGATGAAAATGCCCGCCGTCGCTCTCGATCATGCCGCGGTAGCGCTCGATCATCTGGGGGACCTGTTCACTCTGGTCAGGATGGACCAGAAACACAATTTCATAATGACGCAAAAGTTGCTCCTTGTGGTTCACTGCGGAGTCCGGACGCCCATCGCCCGAACAAGGAGTAAAAGGTGAGGGCGTATTCTAATACGCGACGCGGGAAAAACAAGGGGTTAACATTCTGGGCCGTGCATCAGTCCGTGCATCCGGGAGCGAGCGCCCGTAATTCTCCGATCTGCTGCACGCAGCGCACCCGGTCAGCCGCGGACAGGGCGGTCGTGGCGGCGTTACCGGCGAGACGCTCCAGGCGGTCACCCGTCGGGAGTGCATCCCTGGACTGTACATGCGCGATGGCCGTTTCCGCACCTTCCGGATCGTTACAGACCAGCAACAGGTCGGCGCCCGCCGTCAGTGCCGCATCCACCCGGGCAGCCATGTCGCCCGCACCATGGGCGCCCGCCATGCTGAGGTCGTCACTGACCACCACACCGGTGAAACCCATCTCTTTACGGAGCACGTCCTGCAACCAGCGCGGAGAGAAACCGGCAGGATGTTCACCATCCACCCTGGGATAAAGACAATGCGCGGGCATGATCGCCGGAATTCCTGCGGCGATGAGGGCCGCAAAGGGCTGAAGGTCTTCCTGAATGGCGCTGAACGGGCGATCATCCAGCGGCAAATCGAGATGAGAGTCCGCGGCTACCGCCCCGTGACCGGGGAAATGCTTGGCGACCCCCTGCAGGCCGGTCCGGGCCATACCCTTCCAGAGTGCTGCCGCAATAGCGCCCACCCATACGGGATCGCGGTGGATGGCGCGATCGCCGATCACCGCAGAGATACCGCGATCCAGATCCACGCAGGGGGTAAAATCCAGATCAACGCCGAGATCCCGAAGTTCCGTACCAAGCAGAAGGCCCCAGTCTTCGGCCGCCACCCGCGCACTCTCCAGCCCGTCACGATCCGCCAGGCGCCCCAGGGTCGCCATGGGCGGGAAACGCGTCACCCCCGCACGCAGACGCTGTACCCGTCCACCTTCCTGATCTATGCCGACAAGAAGGGGCGTGGTGCGCAAGGCATGCAGCTCCGCGCACAGGGCACGCACCTGTCCGGCGTCGGCACAGTTGCGGGCAAAAAGGATGACACCGCCGACGGCAGGCTGGCGCAGCATGGCGCATTCGGCGGCCGTGGGCCGCAGGCCGGCGATATCGACCATCAGCGGGCCGCGCG
>Ga0172381_10008090_pt1 | contig 10320 bp, 5 predicted proteins | sample Leawel6488metaG_FD_119754 | JGI IMG/M metagenome (GOLD analysis project Ga0172381, IMG submission 119754) | Leachate microbial communities from a municipal landfill in Southern Ontario, Canada - Leachate well 64-88 metaG | ecosystem: Engineered > Solid waste > Landfill > Unclassified | place... | reverse complement strand
ACATTTTGTATAAGTAATGGCAGGCAAAGTGCTAAATATCAAGGTTTGTAGCCCGCTCAAACTGCGTAGCGGTTTGACAGGAAAGTACCACGCAATCTGCCACTACTCATACAATTTACCGTTGGCAACAAGTGTAAAAAAACCGACGAGCAGACAGTAACGATAGTGATAAATTGAAAATAGAAAGGATTTAGCTTTTTGACAGGACAGTGTAAACTTGATGGAAATTTATTTTGTTTTTTTCTCCCCCCCGCAAAAAAAGAAGAAAGAAACCCCACCCACATTGCACACATTGCCAAAGCCCCACGAGCCAAAGCTGATGCCAAAGCTTTGTCAAAGAGTGCAATTCTGCCAACGCACTTACTGCTTGTTGATAACTTTTCAATAATTTGAAGGTTAAATTTTATTCATTTTAAAAACAATACTGTAATTTTGATAAAAACATTCAAAACAAATTTGTTCAAAATGGACAGCTTAGGAGAAACTATAAGAAAACTAAGGGAAGATAAGGAGTTACCCCTACGCACAGTTGCTGCATTTCTAGATATTGACCAGGCAATTTTAAGCAAAATTGAAAGAGGACAACGAAATGCAAATCGTGAACAGGTGGTAAAACTTGCTGAGTTTTTTAAGATTAAAGAAAACGACTTGCTTGTTTCTTGGCTTTCTGACAAATTGGTGTATGAGGTAGCGGACGAAGAAATGGCATTGAAAGCCTTGCAGGTTGCAGAAGAAAAAGTAAAATACAATAAGACTAAAGAAAAGTAATGGATGAATTGAATGAAATAGCAGAAGTTGAACAGCAAGTGGAAACACTTGAAACAGAAGTGAAAAAATTTGCTGATGAACTGCCCTATTGGGCAAAGTTTATTTGTTCTGAAATTCTATCAGGCAATGAATTAACAGAGGACAAATATGATTCTGCATTTTTATATCTCCTTGAAGAACTTGACCTAAAAGAAAAGAGCGAAAGACCCGAACTTTCTATTTCATACAACCCAAACGCTTCTGATGATTTTAAAGCAAACATAATCTTTAACTCTTTATCAAATGTAGAAGGCGTTAATGCTTTGGCTGAAAATCAGTCCATTGAATTAACTAAAAACCTCACAATAATATACGGCTCAAATGGTGCAGGAAAATCTGGATATGTAAGACTTCTTAAGAATGTGTTCTACTCAAAAGACAGAGAACCGATTCAACCTAACATTCACCTTGATAGTGAACATAAACCAATAAAAGCAGAATTTCAATTTACAACTGATGAGAGTGCTTTGCCCCTCAAATATCCTGATGATGTTGGTAATGGCGTGTTTAACCAATTTGCTGTTTTTGATGGTGAAATTGGTAGACGGCATTTAAAAAACCGAAATGACTTTAAATTCAGACCAGCAGGTTTAAGACTGTTCAATGAGTTTAATACTGCACTTGAGAATTTGAATAATCGTTTATTCTCGGAAATCAAAACAAAGAATATTGCAAACCCTTTTACTGATGATGATATTTTTCAAGGAGAATCAGAAATAAAAACTTTTCTTTCTTCGCTTTCACACAACTCCAATCTTGAAGATTTAAAAAAGCATTTGCCATTTACTGAAGAAGAAAAGACAAAGAAAGCTGAAATTGAAAAAAAATATGACGATTTAAAAATTTCACTTTCTCAGAAAGATAAAGCATTAAAAGAACTTCGCAATATAAAAACTCAATTAGTAGCAAGAAAAAAGAATCTTGAAACTATAAACCTTTGGTTTACTCAAAATCAATTAAACACTGTCAGCGATTCCATAACTGACTGTATAACCAAAGAAGAAACAGCTCGTAAAGAAGGAATCGAAAAATTCAAATCGGACAAGATTACAAACATTGGCTCTCCCGAATGGAAGCAGTTTATAGAAGCCGCTGAAAAGTATGCTATAACACAAAAGGAAAACGGTGTTGAATATCCTGAAATTGGCGACAATTGTTTGTTATGCCAACAATCTATTAATGAGGATACTCCAAAAAAACTTATTGCCAGTTATTGGGCTTATATAAAAAGCATTGCAGAACAGGAAGCTAAAACTGCAAAGGAAAAAATTGATAAATCAAAAAAAGGATATGAAGATTTAGTCCTAAATCAGTTTAGTGATACGGATACACTTACAGTTTGGTTGAATGAAAAATATGAAACTGTTTTAAGTCAGTTAAAACAAGGTTTAGATAAACAGAAAACACTTGCTAAAAAAATAGTAGCGAACATTATTGCAAGAGATTCAAAAGCAGAAATCGAATTTCAGTTGAGTTTGAAAGGTTTAGAAAAAATTGAAACTGAAATTGACAAAGACATAAAAGCGTATGAAGAAGATGAACAAAACAAAGTTTTGGCAGAACTTCTAAAGCAAAAGACCTACCTGGCACATAAAGAAAAACTTACACTTAGATTTACTGATATTGAAAATTTACACAAAAATCTAATTTGGGTAAACAAAGCAAATCAGTTTAACAAAAGAGGATATAAAACGCAGTCGACAAATGCTGAAAAAAGATTATCAAAATTATATTTCAATGCCGATTACATCAAATCATTTAATGAAGAATGTGAAAAGTTAGATGGAAATTTTGGAATTGAGATAGATGCTAAAAGTGAAGATGCTCAAAGTAATCGACAATTGTTTTTAAAAGGTAAAGACCCCTCTGCAATACTTAGTGAAGGAGAACAAAAGGTTATTGCTCTTGCTGATTTTATTGCTGAAACAAACATCACTACAATTAACAAAGGGGTTGTTTTTGACGATCCTGTTACTTCACTTGATGAAGAACGGAAAAAAGTTATTGCCAAAAGATTATGCGAATTAGCACAAATAAAGCAAGTTTTAATCTTTACACACGATTTAATTTTTGTTTCAGCATTAATAAATTATGCTACCGACTTTAATATTCTAAATGAGTGTCATTGGATTGAAAGTAATGATGAAACAAAAGGTATCATTTGGCCAAGAAATACTCCTTCATACGACAAAAAATATAGAAACGACAACCCTGTTACTGAATTTTACAAACTAGCAAAGGATGCAGGACCAGAAGAGCGAGAGAAGCATATCAAAAGCGGATTTGCAGCATTAAGGACTTGTTATGAAACATTTGTAATCTATGAAATTTTTAAAAATATAGTTCAACGTTTTAATGATAGAGTAAGTGTAATGAGTTTAACAAGTGTATGTTTTGATGATGAAATAATCAAAAATGTCATTGAGAATTTTGAAAAATGCTGCATTTATATGGAAGGACATACTCATAGTGATAAATCGTCTGCTAATAAACCGACTGCAAAAACATTACTTGACGAAATAGAAGCTTATAATGCTTTGAAAAAGAAATACAAGGAAGTTAGAAAACAAAACGGATTTAAAGATTAAGATATGCCAACACTCCATTTCAAAGGGAAAACTTTTGTGCAGAACCACCATTTGGCGGTAAAGTATCACCAATTAGTGCCTAAAAAAGAATTTAGCTTAACCGACAAAGTCTCATTGCACGATAACCTGATTATACAAGGCGACAACTTGAAAGCATTAAAAGCATTACTTCCAACTTATGCAGGGAAAGTAAAGTGCATTTACATTGATGTACCATATAATACAGGTAACGAAAATTGGGTTTATAACGACAACGTAAATAGCCCAATGATTCAAGAATGGTTAGGGAAAGCGGTAGATATTGAAGATTTGACAAGGCATGATAAATGGCTTTGTATGATGATGCCACGCTTGAAATTATTACGTGAACTCTTAAGCGAAGATGGCGTGATTTTCATTTCATGTGATGACAATGAACTTGCTAATTTACGTGTATTGTTAAATGAAATTTTTGGAGAATACAATTTTTACAGTCAGGTAATTGTAAGGGCTAATAGCAGGGGGCAAACTTATAATCAAATTGCCAAGACCCACGAATATTTGATTGTTTACACCAAAAATCCCGAAACGGAATTATTTGAACTTGAAAAAGACAGCGAATCAAATGACTTAAATCTTAATGATGAAATAGGAGCTTTCAACACACGTGAACTTAGAAATCGTAATCCAAAATTCGGAAAACATAATCGTCCAAACCTTTTTTATCCCATTTATATAAATCCAAAATCGGAAGGTAAAGACGGATTTTGTTTGGTTTCGCTTACTCAAAGTAATGAGTTTTCAGAAATGGTCGAACCATTCAATTCACAAATGAAAGAAAGTTGTTGGAGATGGGGAAAAGATAAGGTAGCAAAAAACGTATCCTCAAAACCCACCACGAGTAATTTGGTTGCCAAGAAGAAGAATGACGGCTCTTTTGGAATCTATGAAAAATACCGCAAAACTACATTCAAGCCTAAATCTATTTGGGACGACAATTCATTTTTAAATGAAACGGGAACAATTGAGTTGAGAGAATTAGGGTTAGAAAGTCAATTTGATTTTCCAAAACCAAAATCTTTGGTAAAACAGTGCATAGCATTAGCCACAAGCGAAGGCGATATTGTTCTTGATAGTTTTGCAGGTTCAGGAACGACAGCACAAGCAGTTTTAGAACTCAATGAGGAAAGCGGAATTGAAAGAAATTTCATCTTGGTTGAAATGGAAAGTTATGCCAATGAATTGACAGCAGAAAGAACAAGACGAGTTATCAAAGGCGTAAAAACAGCCAAAAGTGAATTGCTCAAAAATGGTACAGGCGGTACGTTCAGTTACTTTGAATTGGGTGATACTATCGAGATGGAAAGTTTATTGAGAGGTGAAAATCTGCCATCATACACAGAATTTGCCCGATACCTTTTCTACACCGCCACAGGCGAAGAATTTAACGAAAGGTCTATCAATGAAAAAACAGGTTTTATTGGCGAAAGCAAGAATTATGAAGTGTATCTGTTTTACAAAGCCGATTTGGATTGGTTAAAGAGAAACGCCTTGACATTAGAACTTTGCAAAGGACTACCAAAATTCAAAAACAAACAACGTTTGGTTTTTGCACCCGCAAAATATGTGGATGACCATACTTTATTAGATTACCGAATTGATTTTTGCCAATTGCCATACGAAATTTATAGAATACAAAAATGAGTGAGGCAATAAAACATACAGATACTTTAGATGACTGGAAAAGCGAATTTTTGCCTCGTTTACAAAAAAGCTATATCTACTCTTCACTAGAAAAAGATTGTAATACTACAGATAAAGAAGTAACTGTTTTGATTGAAAAGGCAGTATCTTTTTCTATTCAAAGAACAAAGACAATAATAAGGCACATGGATGAATACACCCTTCATGATGATATTCATTTATTCAGGGTGCTTTATTTAATGGAACGATTACTTACTAAAGAGATAATTCAAAATCTTTCTATTCCAGAAAGAATGCTTTTAATCTTGAGTGCTTTTTTCCATGATATTGGAATGGCTCCTGACGAAAAAGAAATTAAAACATGGAAAAAAGTTTGGAATGCTATACCTGAAATTGAAAATGAAGAGGAACAAAAATTATTTGACCGATTCAAAAGATTTTATGATGCAAGACCAGAGCAACAGGAAGTAATTGAAAAGCTAATCAAGGATGGAAATGACTCAAAAGCATCTATCATAAAGTCATATTTGCTTACAGATTTTATCCGACAAACCCATGCAGAACGTGCAAGAGTAATAATTGATAGCTATTGGAATGGACAAATAAAATATCGTGATACAGACCTAACTATTGAACTTGCAAACATCTGCCACAGTCATAATGAAGATGCGTTAAAACTTTTAGATTTTGACAAGAATTATCCATGTGGAAATAATTCTTACGCTTGTCTTCCGCTCATAGGTGTAATTTTACGATTGGCGGATATCCTTGATTTTGATGCCAAGAGAACGCCTTTAGTTTTGTATTCACATTTATATGTGAGAAACCCTGTTTCTTTAAAAGAATGGGAAAAACATAGAGCAATTGAAAATTGGGAAATTAACCCAAATATTATTCAATTCAGTGCAAAATGTACACATCCAGCAATTGAGGCTTCAATACATGAGTTTTGCGACTTAATAGACCACGAATTGAGCATAAGTAGCAATATCATAACAATCTTGAATGAATTCAACCAAAGCAAATCAAGACCTATTAACGTTAAAATACCATTTCAGGTTACCAGAGATAAAATTGAAACTAAAAAAGACATTCTTCACAATAAACCACTTTATACATATAGAGACACAAAGTTTAATCTTAGCAAAAGACAAGTGATTGACCTCTTAATGGGTACAAGATTATATGGAAATCCAGAGGTTGCTTTGCGTGAATTATTACAAAACTCCATAGATGCATGTTTATTAAGAAATGCACAGGAAGTCAAATGGGGCTATTCAAAATATGAACCTGAAATAACTGTAAAATACTATTCAGAAAATGGTGAAGATATATTGGAAGTTATCGACAATGGTACAGGAATGGACCAGGATATAATTGATAATTATTATTCAAGGGTTGGCTCATCATTCTATAAATCTACTGAATTTTATTCATTGCAGTCCGAAACTAAGGCTGATTTTACTCCAACTTCTAGGTTCGGTATAGGTATTCTATCTTGCTTTATGGTGGCTGATATCCTAATTGTTGATACAAAAAGAAAAACTGGACCCGAAAAGTTTGGTGAAGCCATGAATATTACTGTTGAAGGCCAAGAAAGTATATTTTGGATTAAACCGGGTCAAAGAGAAGTTTCCGGCACAACTACAAAACTAGTTTTAAGAAAAGGGGTAAATCCTTGGGATAGAATGAGTGAACCCGAATTTATAAGTTCAGTTGAAAGAGTAATACCTAACCCACCATTTAAAATAAATATTGAAACAACTAAAACAAGAAAGACTAGAGATGAAAATAGTTTTAATGAGATAACAGCCGAATCATTGAAGGATTATTCTTGGAGGGAAAAAGAGAATATTCAAACCTTTGAAATTTCGTTTAATAAAAAAGAACTTGGTTTTATAGGTACAGCAGTAGTTGCCATTTTAGAAAGTCATGGGAAACCAATTGAAAAAATCGACCTTAATTCTCGCGAAATTGAGATTGAAGGTAATACATATACATTAGAAAGAAACTTGACATTATCTGAAAACTCAATTAAGGAAAATTCAAAATCAATAACAATTGATGATGATGGAGAAATAAACGAGAATACATCTTATAGTGAATATGCACGTTCAAAGTCTCGCATATCTCTACATGGAATTGAAATTCCAACAACTTTATTTCCTGAATCATGGAGAATGAAACCTAATCAAGTAAAAATTACGTGGCCTTTTCCATTAGTTATTGTAGTTGATATTTGTGGAAAAAGAGACCTTGACTTGAATTCTCCTAGAACGGAAATAATAATGAGCGATAAATGGATAAATTTTGAAGAAGAAATCGCTTATCAAATTTGTAATTCAATTGCTGAAAATGTTTCGATGGAATATTGGATAGAATGGAAAAGAATAATTTCAGAAGGGAATAAAAACGAGCAGTTTTTGAGAAGTCTGAATAAAGTTGAAAAAATATGAGACTAAAGCACTATCAAGAAAAGGTTTTAAAGGAACTCAAAGACTATTTGAGTGCTTTGGCTGATGCTAAAAAAGAATTTGAGGAAATTGCTGAACTAAAACCACATTTGGCAAAGCATATCAATTTCCCGAAAGAGGCTTGGGAAAAGGCAACAGGGCGTTCAATCTATCATTCCAAAACCAACGGTTTAAATGAGCCATTGCCCGACATTTATTTGAAAGTTCCTACAGGTGGCGGAAAAACTTTGGTGGCTTGCCATGCAATTGACAATATCCAAAAAGCATATCTTAACAAGCAAACAGGTTTGATTTTATGGGTTGTTCCATCTACACAAATTTACAGACAAACCATTTCTGCATTAAAAAACCGTGAGCATCCATACCGTCAGGTTTTGGATATTTCAAGCGGTGGCAGAACGCTTATCAAGAAAAAAACAGAAATATTTAATCGTCTTGACATTGAAGAAAATTTGGTTGTGTTGATGCTAATGCTTCCGTCTGCCAATCGTCAAAACAAGGAAACATTAAAGGTTTTCAGAGACCAAGGTGGATTTACCGATTTTTTCCCTCGTGAAGATGATTTTGAAGGACATAAAAAACTAAAAGAACTCATTCCAAATTTAGACTGCTTCACAACTGAAATGGAAGTGTTTGGAACACAAATAAAGACTTCGCTTGGCAATACTTTAAAAGTATTACGTCCACTTGTAGTAATAGATGAGGGACATCGTGCTTATGGTGAATTGGCAAGAAATACAGTTAAAAATTTCAATCCTTCTTTTATTCTTGAACTTTCGGCAACTCCACCACCAAACAGTAATGAGTTGGTAAAAATTACAGGTCGTGAATTGCACGAGGAAGAAATGATAAAGTTGGATATTCACCTAACCAACAAAACAAGTTTAGATTGGCAAGACACTTTATTGGCAAGTTTTGAAAAGCGGAACGATTTAGAGAAAAAAGCCAAAGAATATGAAGGAAACACAGGTGAATATATTCGCCCGATTTGCTTGATTCAAGTTGAAAGAACAGGAAAAGACCAAAGAGATAAAAAGTTTATTCACGCAGAAGATGCCAAAGAATATTTAATTAAAAAATGTAATGTTCCCGAAAGTCATATTGCAATAAAGTCAAGTGAAAAGGACGACATAGAGGGAATAGACTTATTTGCCAATGATTGCGAAATTCGCTACATCATTACAAAACAAGCATTACAAGAGGGTTGGGATTGTTCTTTTGCCTATGTGCTAACTGTGCTTACCAATCCATCATCTGCAACAGGAATCACGCAGTTGGTAGGTCGAATTTTAAGACAACCATTTGCACGTAAAACCAAAATCAAAGATTTGGACGAGTGCTATGTTTACACGTTCCGACAAAATGCCAGCACCTTGGTTAGAGACATTAAATCAGGTTTGGAAGATGAAGGATTGGGCGACATTGCAGGAAGAATTGTAAGTGATGATGCAGGAACAGACACAGGAGGTTTAAAAGATCGTGTAATTCAATATCGTTCGGGCTTTAAAAAGTTTGAAGGGAAAATATACTTGCCAAAATTCGTCATTCAGGAAAAAGAAAGTTGGCGAGATATGAATTTTGAAATTGATATTCTCAGCGAAATAGATTGGGAAAGTATAAATATTGATGAAATCAAAAACCTTTCGCTCCAAAATAAGAGAAACAAAGAACAAGAAATTGCTCTAGGTTTAAGTAATGAGGAAAAAGAGTTGTTGAAAGAAACAGGCAGAGAAGAAAAATCAGGCACTTTAGAAATTGACGAAGTATTTCTAACAAGACAGATTACCGAAATAATTCCTAATCCTTGGCATTGTTTCCAAATCGGAGAAAAAGCCATAAAACTTCTTTTGGAAAAATACGAGCGTGAAACAGTTGCGGCCAATTTTGTTTTTATCATTGAAGAATTGAAAAAAATATTAGAGAAAGAGCGAAATCGCTTATCAGAGCAGGTTTTCCGAAAAATGGTTGCTGTTAAAAAGCTTTGCTTCTTCCTAATTTCAGATAAAGGCGGTTTTGTATTGCCATCAAGAATAAAAGTTAAAAGCAACAAACAGTTGGTTCGTAACGACAATACACCTATTCAAAAATCATTGTTCGACTATGTTCCCGAAGAAAACATTAACGACCTTGAAAAATCGGTAGCCATTTATCTTGACGAGCAAGAAAAATTATTGTGGTGGTATCGCAATATGAGCAGACAAGACTATCACATACAAGGTTGGAAACGTAATAAAATTTACCCTGACTTTCTTGTAGCAGACAAACAAGAGAAAGTTGACGATTACGGAACGGTATATGTTTTGGAAACAAAAGGAATCCATCTAAAAAATGAGGACACTAAATATAAGCAAGACGTTTTCGCTCTTTGTAATGAGTTGGGAGCAAAGAAAGCTTGGGAGGAACTGTTTGACGAATTTCCTGACCATAATTTTGAATTTCAGGTTGTATTCGAAGATGAATGGCAACATAAGATAAATCAGTTAATTGCCACCCCTCAGTCGTAAGCACATTTGCAAACCCACACGAGCCAACGCTCAAACCAAAAGCTTGCAAAAGAGCTTCTGCCTTTACAGCCAACGTAACCGCCTTTCAGGACGGTTTTAGGTACGGTTTTAGGATTGCCCACGCTCCAAAAAAAAATATATATTTGTGCTTCGTAGATAGGTTGGAATAGATTAAAAATGACTTGAAAATAAAAGCTAAATAAATGACAAACAGACGAATATGAATGAGCACCAGTTGCCAATAAATAGGACTATGAGCGGTGT
>Ga0172381_10008089_pt1 | contig 10322 bp, 9 predicted proteins | sample Leawel6488metaG_FD_119754 | JGI IMG/M metagenome (GOLD analysis project Ga0172381, IMG submission 119754) | Leachate microbial communities from a municipal landfill in Southern Ontario, Canada - Leachate well 64-88 metaG | ecosystem: Engineered > Solid waste > Landfill > Unclassified | place... | reverse complement strand
CGGCGCTATCTGGAGAGCTTGTCCAGTTATGCCCGGCAATTTTTGGGACAGATGGAGAAACCCGACGTTGATTATATCGAGGGACTGTCACCGGCAATCTCCATTTCACAAAAGTCCGCTTCGCACAATCCCCGCTCCACCGTGGGAACCATTACGGAAATCTACGATTATATGCGGCTTTTCTTTGCAAAAGTGGGCGTGCCTCACTGCACCAAATGCGGCAAGCCGATCGCGGCGCTTACCATTGAGCAGATGACGGAAAAGGTTTTGGAGATTGGCGAAGGGAAAAAAATCGCTATTTTTTCACCGGCAGTGCGGGGGCGCAAAGGAGAATATTTGCAGACGTTGAATGAATTGTACCGGCGGGGATATACCAAGGCGCGCATTGACGGCAAGCTGCTGCGGTTGGATGAAAAAGTCGATATGGAGAGATACCAGATGCACGATATCGACGTTCTTATCGACGAGATTGTAATCAGTAATGAAAATTTGGGAAGAATATTTGAGGATATTGAAAGAGCGGTCGGTCTTTCCGACGGTCTGGTAAAAATCGAAGTCGGGAAAAAAGAGATTGCGATGAACCAGCAGCTTTCTTGCGTCGATTGCGAGGTCAGCTTTCCAGAAATTGAACCGCGCCTTTTTTCTTTCAACGCTCCTTTCGGCGCTTGTCCGGAGTGTAACGGCTTGGGCAGCAAAAAGGAAATTGATCCCAATTTGATTATGCCTGATAAAAACAAGACGATTGAAGAGGGGGCGATTTTGCCGTGGAGCTACAAAGAGAGCAATTATTACGGCGCACTGCTGCGGGCGGTGGCGGAAAAATATCGCATTCCACTCAAGACTCGCGTTAAAGATATTCCGCAGGACAAAATAGACAAAATCCTTTACGGTTCTGGGGAGGTTGAAAAAGTCGAAGTTCGGTTGGGATTGAAGGGGCGCACTAAAGTTTACAACCTTCACTTTTCCGGAGTGATAACGGACATGGAGCGCCGCTATTATAAATCCGAGTCGCCCAAAGTCCGCGATGAAATCGAGAAATATATGAACGATATGCCGTGTAGCGCTTGTTCCGGGCGGCGGCTCAATGCTAATGCTCTGGCGGTGAAGATAGGCGGAAAAAACATTGCGGAAATTTCGGATATGTCCGTGACGGATGCTCTCGACTTTTTCCAAAAGCTGAAGCTAACCAAACGGGAACAGCTTTTGTCGGAAAAAATCGTCAGTGAAATCAAGAATCGCTTGGGCTTTCTGAACGACGTGGGGCTTAATTATCTCACGCTCAATCGCGCCGGCCGTACGCTGGCGGGAGGGGAATCCCAGCGCATTCGCCTGGCGTCGCAGATCGGCACGGCGCTGACCGGAGTTTTGTATATTTTGGACGAGCCGTCCATCGGCTTGCATGCGGTTGATAATCGCAAGCTTTTGGATACGTTGAAACATTTGCGCGATCTTGGCAACACGCTTATCGTTATTGAACATGATGAAGAAACGATGCGCGAGGCGGACTATCTGGTGGATATCGGTCCGGGCGCGGGCAGCCATGGCGGGGAAGTCGTGTTTGCCGGAACATATGAAGAAATTTTGAAAGATAAAAAATCACTGACGGGGGATTATCTCTCCGGACGAAAGCGGATAGAGATTCCAAAATTTCGCCGCAAAATCGGCAAGAGGTTTCTGACTGTCAGCAAAGCGAAAGAAAATAATTTGAACAATATAAACGTCAGTATTCCGCTGGGAGTTTTTACTTGCGTGACGGGTGTCAGCGGTTCGGGGAAATCGACGCTGGTCAATGAGGTTTTGTATAAAAATCTGGCGCGCAAACTTAATCGTTCAATGCAAAAGCCGGGACAATGCGAGAAAATCGAAGGCATGGAGCATATCGACAAAGTGATTCAGATTGACCAGTCTCCCATCGGACGTACGCCGCGCAGCAATCCTGTCACTTATACGGGGATTTTTAATCGTATTCGGGACTTGTTTGCGATGACCAAAGAGGCGAAAGAAAAAGGTTATCAGGCAAGCAGATTCAGTTTTAACGTGTCAGGCGGCAGGTGTGAAGTTTGCAAGGGTGACGGGTTGATCCAAGTGGAAATGCAATTTTTGCCGGACGTTTATCTTCCTTGCGAGACTTGCGAGGGCAGGCGTTACAATTCGGAAACATTGAAAGTCAAATACAAAGGAAAAAATATCGCCGAGGTTTTGGATATGACAGTCGGCGAGGCGGTGGAATTTTTTAAAGATCTTCCGCAAATCGCGGATCCGCTTTTTGTGTTGCAAGATGTGGGTTTGGGCTATATCCATCTGGGACAGAGCGCCACCACTCTTTCCGGAGGAGAGGCGCAACGCATCAAGCTGGCAACGGAGTTGAGCAAGCGCGCCACCGGCAAGACTATCTATATCCTCGATGAACCTACGACCGGACTTCATTTTGACGACATTAAAAAACTTTTGGACATCACCAATCGTCTGGTCGATGCCGGCAACACCGTTTTGGTTATCGAGCACAACCTCGACGTCATCAAATCCGCCGATTACATCATCGATCTCGGTCCGCGCGGCGGCACGGGAGGAGGGGAAATCGTCGCGACGGGCACGCCGGAAGAAATTGCACAGAATGGAAATTCGCTGACAGGGAAGGCATTGAAGGAAGTTTTGAAATAACGATGAAAACGTCGAAATTTTTCGACCTTACTGATTTATTATAAGGACAGTTCTTACGGAATCAAAAGGACTGTCCTTGCTTTTGAAAATTGTAAATTTGTGCCATCCTCCCATTTGTCATCTCGAAGAAGTACTCGACTGAGAGATCTGAGAAATGCACGAAACTTTTACCGGTATTATTTTTACGGCATATTATATTGGCATAGTATTATTCCCGGATTTCTCAAATAGTTAGGCAACTCTGTGACATTATCCGGTGTAGGGTGCATTTTGCATTACGGATCACACCAGAAATGGTGTGAACAAAGCAAAATAGAACGTTCTCGTGTGGCAGTTCACCCCATTTCCGGTGTGATCCAAGATACAAATTTATCGTATTGTCCACTACTTTTTTGCAACCACTCTATCTATCGTATCCAATAAGTCTCTCGGTTTGGCTATGCCTTTGAATAAGTAATCGCTTGCGCCGAGTTCCTTTGCTTTTATTCGGTCTTTTTCCGTGTTTAGATTGGTGAACATAATGACGGGGATATCTTGTATGTCCTTATCGCCTTTTATTTCTTTGAGAAATTCATAGCCTTGTTCGGCCACGACGTTTACCATTCCGTCTTTTTCTTTCTTCTTGAGGATAACGTCCAAAGCCACGACGTCGATACCGCCGTTTTTCAAAAGATTTTTTGCTTCGGGCAGGTCGTATGTGGAATAAAAAGTGTGTCCGAACTTTTCGAAATAAATTTTGTATAAGTCAACAATATCTTGCTCGTCTTCAACCATTAGAACGGAGTACGTCTTGCTCGTCTTCTCCTTGCCGACTTTGCGATTGTCGGTGGCGACATGAGTTTTAATGCCGCTGCTTTTTCCGACCTTTTCCGGTTTTGCTTTTTCCAGAGTAAAACTGAACGTAGTTCCTTTTCCTACTTCCGATTTCTCAAGCCTAAGCTCTCCGCCGCTGTTTTCTATGATATTCTTTGCAATATAGAGACCGAGACCGGATCCGTCCGGATGGATGGTCGATGCTATGGATCCTCTTGAAAATTTTATAAATAATCTTTTTTGATCCTCCTCCGATATGCCCGCTCCGGAATCGGAGATAAAAATTTTCAGGTACTGCTTTTTGCCTTGTTTTATGATTTCAAACCAAACTTTTATAATCCCCTTTGAAGTGTAATAAACAGCGTTGTCCAATAAATTCGAAACTACGTGCGTTATCATTTTTTGGTCGCATAATACTTTGGGTACGAAAAAATCCGGCTTGATCACCTCGATCTTTAGATTTCTGTCCAAGACCAGTTTCATGGTCTTTTTTTCTTTCACCATGTCGTTGATAATCCTTCCTATATCCGTTGCGCTCGGTTCCACTGAAATCTTTTGCCCTTCAAGCTCAAAAGCATCCCAAAAATCCGCAATGGTGCGGCTCATTCTCTCCAGTCCGTTTGCGGCGATCTCCATTCCGCGATCGACGGGGAGCGACTTGTCTTCCATCATCGCAAAGGCGTTTCTCATTATAGACAGGGGAGTGTTCAGCTGATGATTTACCGTACGCAAAAACTCGCTTTTCATATTCAACAGCTCCTCCAGGTGCTGATTTTTTTTCGTTATGTCCCTTGTCTGTTCCTCAACTCTCTCCTCGAGCTTCTTTGAAAACTTTTTCAGGTCGTTCTTCGCTTTCTTCTCGAGAAAATTAGCCTTAACAATCTTCTCGGTACTGCCGTTAAAATAATATCCGTAAACAATAACCATGGTAAAAACGATTATTATGACAGGAGCGGGAACCGTTTTTTCGAATAGGTAAATTAAAAGAAAAGAAAAACACCCCAAAACAAGGCTGATTACTTGATAGCGCATAAATAGGCAGTCGTAAAACTTAAGCTCACAATACTGGCAGCGCCTGTAAGGAGGATAATTGAGATTCTTTACCAACCAACATTTTTTGTTTAGATAATGACCCTCTCCTGCCTTTTTCTGTTTAGTTTGTTTTTTTTCTTTAGTTTTCATCAGGCGCGTTTAGTGTGAATAGTTTTCGTCTTGAGCAAAAAATTTTTCAAAAGAATATACATCATTGTTGCCACACAAAAACCTACAAGGCAGGCTACAAAAATCATCAAAGTAACTGTCAAAATGTAAATCCATGCAAAAGAGGTGTATTCGGTAAATTGTAACAGCAAAAATCCAATTAAAAGTAATATACCTGTCATTGCGGAAACAAAACTTAATTCACCAGACTCTTTCTGTGACGGTCTAGTTCTTTTCCTAAAAATATTTTTTTCCACAAAAATATGGATTTGATAAGGGATATTAAAATTCAGAGAGAGTGCGCCTAATATTGTTAAAATACTTATAATCAGGACCAACCATTTGCTGCGAATAAGAAATGCAATTAATACAACGAGACCGTAAGTGAATCTGGAAAATTTCAAAGATCTGTCATAGATTGAACATTGCTGCATATTATTTATAGTTATTCTTTTGTTTATTTTTTTGTAAAATTTATGCGCTTGATTTGTCGTTGTGAGAAAGATAAAATCAATCTTTATCTGTCATTCCGGAATTTCGGTACTCCGAAATATCCGGAATCCCGTAACTATGCAAGACAAACATTGAATTTCATTTTTACAAGTGAATTTTGCATTATGGATTATGGACCACACCAGAAATGGTGTGAACCACGCGGGATAAAACGTTCTTGTGTAGCATTTCACACCATCTCTGGTGTGGTCCGGATACAAAGCCGGGACGACAGTTTTTAGAAAGTACTAGATAAGCGTCAGGAAGTACAGGCGGGTCAGGGCTTCTTGCTAATGGCGAACAGTGTTAAAAGCGTAGTCCTAATATAACTTAAGCTTCAAACCCAGCACATTTTTTTACGGCATCGCAAGCCTTTCTGACATCTTCAAGGTCGTTATAAAGATAAAAGCTCAATCTACAACTTGCCGGGGGATTTAATTCTTGGTAATGGTGTGCCAATGTAGCACAATGGCATCCGGCTCTGGATTCCACTCCGAATTTGTTCAGTTCTTCCGCGAGCAAAAAAGGACTAACGCCGGCGCAATTAAAGGAAACTAAAGATGTTCGATCTTTCGGATCTTTCGGTCCATAAAATTCAAGCGAAGGAATCTCACTTAATATCTTTACAGCTTCTTCGATCAGTTCTTTTTCGTGAGCCTCTATATTGTCCATAGCATTTTTAATTTCGGATGGTTCCAATTCCTTATCGGTCATGAAATATACTTCCTTTCCCGGATTTAGAGAGAAATCCATCAGCAAACGCAATGCTTGGGAAGATAAAATAGTTCCAAGAATATTAGGAGTACCTGCTGTAAATTTCCATGGTAGAATATTATACTCTACTTTCTCCGGGCTTACTGCTCCTTCGGCGATCATATCCCCTCCATAAAGAAACGGTCTCATGCCTTGCAATATTTCTTCCTTGGCATACAGCGCGCCAACGCCAAAAGGCGCAAGCATTTTATGAAAAGACCATGCAAGGAAATCCACATCCAATTCTTTTACGTCAATATAAATATTGGGAACAGTCTGCGCTCCGTCAAGCAGAAAATAAGATTTTTTCATTCCGTTCGGTTGTTCATATCCGCTGGCATCGGCTATCTTTCGAATTTCTTTAATCGGATTTTTGGTACCCAAAAAATTCGAAGCTCCCGTGCAACAAACTATTTTCGTTCTGTTGTCCACCAGAGATTTTAAATGATCCATGTCAAGCTTCCCCGTCTCCTTGTCAAATTTTACAAGTCTGTATTCTACGTTGACGCCAAACCTCGGCAATATCTCTTTTGACATTCCGTACCAAGGGATAAAGTTCGAGTTGTGCTCCATATGAGTCGTGACCACGTTGTCACCGTCTTTGAATTCGGTCATCAAGGAATACATCACGGAGTTGATCGCTTCCGTGGTGTTTCTGTATAAAACTATATTTCTTTTGCTCGGCGCTCCGATAAATTGCGCTATGGTGTCGTAAGAGGATTCAAACATTTTCGTCATAGACATTGAGGCCTGAGACTGTCCGCGGTGGACATTTTCGTAACCGGTGACAATCTCTGTCAGCAAATCCAACAACTGAACGGGGACTTGCGTACTTGCGGCGTTATTGGAGATAAGCCTTCCCGATTGTATGGAGGGAAAGAATTCCCTAATCGTTTTGGTGTCGAGCATATGATTATTATTAATAAAAGCCTCCTATACAGCTATTATAATCAATATGGCGATTTAAAGCAATATGCCTTTTTGTTCGAAAGAGAATTGCCTTTCAGGATAGAAATTTACCGCAAGAATGTGTCACGCTCAGAGCTTGGAATTTACAGATGGAGAGTGTCATTGCCAAGGGACCAAGGCTCCTTTACGGAAAATTACGATAAATTAAAGATTAATGTAGGGGAGGTTTTGTCTGAATATGAGAAATTCATACTCTGGTATCTGGAAGAAGGAAAATTAATTTCTGATATGGATATTCAAATTGAGTCGTTTTTCCGGACATCCGTGATAAAAGGAAGGAAAATCAATACATTCAAGAAAGATTCTTTATGTTGCGAGTATAAAAAGCAGGCTTTAGCGGTTAAGCCAAATGGTGATGTTGTTGCATGCACTGCGTTTACTAATCTAGTAATCGGTAACTTGCAACAAGATTCGATAGGAGAAATTTGGTATTCGGAAAAAATGCAGAAAATAAAGCAGATAAAGATCTCATATGTAAAGGAATGCATTGATTGCGAGTATCTGTATTTATGTGGTACTGGGTGTCGCAGGATGGCGCTTTCAAAGACGGGCTCTTTATTCGCAAAAGATGAATCGGCATGTGAGATCTACAAGTTTATCCATAATAAAATAATCCCAATGTTTAATGAATTCCAATTGCAGATCGATTTTAACTGATCTCTTAATGGAACCTTTGGGAACCATGGTAGTATCTGATAGATATTACCGTTTTTTTATTCACTTTTTCGTTAAAAAGGTTATAATATAAACAAGAATTCTAACAAAAGGATATAAACCAGAATAATAAAAACAATCAAAGTGTTATTGTGTTGGTGCTTTTATATTATTAAATAAAAAATATTTATGCCAAAAACCGAGTTAAGAAATTTACGTTTTTCGGATGCTAAGAGGATTTATGAAATTGTAGACAATCCGAATTTTGTTTATTTCGTGAAGCCCCTGTCGCTTGAGGCTTATAAAAAACTTTTAATAAAAAAAAGAAAAAAAGGGGGGCTGGAGTATGATCATGCCATCTTATATGACAAAAAATTAGTAGGCAATATCGGCATTAAAATAGATTATCATCGTTCCTATGTTGGCGAAATCAATTATTTTGTTGAAGAAAAGTTTTGGGGCAAAGGAATAGCTACCGAGGCTGTCTATCTAATGGAAGAAATAGCTTTTCAGAGACTGAAGTTAAATCGTATTGAAATTCTGATGAGTCCTGAGAATATTGCAAGTGAAAAAGTTGCCATTAAGGCGGGATATAAGAAGGAGGGGGTTATGAGCGGAGCGGTAAAAGATAGTAAAGGCGAATTCTTCGATGTATTGCTTTATGCAAAAACAAAGAAGAAAAGGTGAACTTTGTGCGATACCGTAGCTATAATGTATCTTATCTATGAATTATAGCTACAGTATCGCACAAAATACGATTTTTAGCATTACATATTTACCATTATATCCCGATTTTTTCAAGAATTTCGAAAAAACATTGGATGCAGTATGGACCAAGCGGGTCTAACAATATTATTCTAAATATGAAATTAATGATAAAAATATGAAAACAAGAATTATGGCGCGCGCATTGGTTTATGATGAGGATCGAAACACGATTTTACTGGTAAGAAATAAAAATTCTGATTTTTGGTATGTTCCTGGAGGCGGTTGGGAGTATGAAAAAGAGAACATACCGGAGTGTGCAGTCCGGGAAGTAAAAGAGGAAACGGGATCGGAGGTTAAAATAAAAAAATTTCTGTATTTACGGGAATATCACGATTCACTGGAGGATATATTTTTTGAATCGTTTTGGTTGGCATCAGTAAAAAATAACGCTATTTTAAATAAAAACCATGTAGATTTGGATTCCAATGGATCTGTGGAAGAGGTAAGGTGGTTTGCCAAAGAAGATCTATTGAAGCTGGAGGTTTATCCTGACATATTTAAAAACTTTCTGGGATAATATAAAAAATATTGTTGCCGACGAGGATAGATTTATCGGAGTAAATTGCCAGGACCGTAGAGATTCTTGAAGTTTTCATTAGCAAAATTTACGTTGATGGTACAGAGAAAAATCGTCTCAAAAGAAAGCGCATCAAGTCTATGGCAAAACAGTATAATCTTTTTTAATATAGAATTTTCTTTCCTTGATTTGGATAGGGGTTTGTTTTTTGGAATTCGTTAAGATGGATAACAAAGCAAAAAAACAGGCTTTTTAGAAGTCTGTTTTTGTGTCTCGTTAAAATCATTTTATTTCCTTCTTCTTCGCAATATCCGCCTGGATCAAAGCTTCGATAATTTCGTCCAGATTTCCCGCCAGCACGTTCTCAATTTCGTGCCAACTTTCTTTGATGCGGTGGTCGGTGATGCGGTCTTGGGGGAAATTGTAGGTGCGGATCTTTTCGCTACGGTCTCCCGTGCCGATTTGGGTGCGTCGCGCGTCGGTTGCTTCCTTCTCGCGCTTTTCTTCTTCCATCTGCAAGAGGCGGGAACGCAAGATTTGAAGCGCTTTTGCTTTGTTTTTGAGTTGAGACTTTTCGTCTTGACAGGAGATAACCAAACCGGACGGAATGTGAGTCAGCCGTACCGCCGAATCAGTGGTGTTGACGCTCTGTCCTCCCGGTCCGCTTGAGCGGAAGACGTCGATTCTGATATCCTCGTTGCGAATCTCAATGTCGGATTCTTCCGCCTGTGCAAGCACTACCACGGTTGCGGTCGAGGTCTGCACCCGTCCTTGTTTTTCCGTTTCCGGTACGCGCTGGACGCGATGGACGCCGCTTTCGTATTTCATTTTGCCGAACACGTCTTGTCCGTCGATTTCAAAAATAACTTCTTTGAATCCGCCCACATCATTGATGCTGGAATTCAAGACCACGGTTTTCCATCCTTTCTTTTCCGCGTAAAAACCGTACATTCGGAAGAGATCGGCGGCAAACAATCCGGCTTCGTCTCCGCCCGCTCCGGCGCGGATTTCCACAATGACGTCTTTTTCGTCGCGCGGATCTTTGGGGATAAGCATAGCTTCCAGCTCTTTTTCCAAATTCTCTTTTCGAACCAAAAGCTTCTCGTTGTCTTCTTTGGTCATTGCCAGTAATTCCTCATCGGTTTCCATGGCCAAAATTTCTTCGTTTTCAGAGATGCTTTTTTCCGCTTTTATTAATTCATCGTATTTTGCAACGATTTCTTTCAATTTGCTTTGTTCTTTACTGAGTTTTTTGAATCTTTCCATGTCGGAAGCGACATCGGGCTTGCTCAATTCGGACATAATGCCTTCAAAGTCTTTTTTGATTTGTTCTAATTTTTCTTTCATATTTATATTTTAGATACATAAAACCCCATCAAAAAATGGGGTTTGGATATATGCAAAAACGCAGCTATTTCTCGGCGTCCTTTTCTTTTTTCGCCAAAGCTTTCTTTTCCTTCTTCACTTTTTTGGACACGACGTCTTCTTGCTTTTT
>Ga0172381_10008088_pt1 | contig 10323 bp, 8 predicted proteins | sample Leawel6488metaG_FD_119754 | JGI IMG/M metagenome (GOLD analysis project Ga0172381, IMG submission 119754) | Leachate microbial communities from a municipal landfill in Southern Ontario, Canada - Leachate well 64-88 metaG | ecosystem: Engineered > Solid waste > Landfill > Unclassified | place... | reverse complement strand
GTACCTGGGAAATGCCATATCGAATGGCAGGATGAGGCATATTTTGCCGTCACTGAATGTATCTCGCGATTCGCATCCGAAGAAGAGCAGGTTCTGGCGGTCAAGAAGGTCTATGGGAAAAGTAAGGATTTTGTCTATTTTGCTCCGGTCTGCACCATTGTTGATTATCAGCATCTTATACAAAAGGACGCGGATACCTGTCGCTTTGGAATGCAAGTCCAAAAGCCAAGACAGGGACTCTCAGGGGTGCATGTCAAGCATGCGGGATATTATGCAGTCTATATCTTTCAAGGACCATATGGGAAAACCATCAATGCCTATGACAAGCTTTTTACTTTTATCGACGACTCGACGGCTATAATTATTGGGAATGCCTATGAAGAAGATATGCGTACGTATATAACAGAGGAGGATACGGAACATTTTCTCATCAAGATATCCGTAGGGGTATCGGAACCGGGTAAAAGATTATAGCTTTGTACCAATGAGTTTTTACTGCGTGAGCGTCTGATTATATTGTTTTGCCGTTTGTAAAGCCATTGGGATATTGAAAGTAACTCCAATCTTATGCTCGGTGAAGGCGCTTGCTGTTCCAAGGGCAAAGGAACAGGCCCCAAGGCAGAGCGCTCCAATTTGTGCTCCCGGGTCTTGGGGGGAAAGGGCAAGGAGCAAGACCCCTGTTGCCAACGTGGCAAGACTTGTCCATCCGAGGACGCTCCTCTGGCGTTGGAGCTTCACCAGATGTTCCGCTTGGGCTGGCAGGTTGGCAAGAGTGAAGAAGGTCAGTTTGTCTATGGCGGTGGTCCCCTTGTAGGCAATCCAGGGACCGTTGGCATCCCTGATGGACGAGAGAGGGGTATCCACGGTGTAATTGTAATTGTTTTTCACCCAAAGGGCTTCGCTGGCATAGTCATATCCTGCCCATAGGGAGACGGAGAGAAACAGAAGTGCCATTACTGATAAAGTCTTTCTCATATCTTTATGATAGAGAATATTGTTATGGACAGGCAAGGCTTGTCTTGCTAAAGTAAAGTCATGAGGACGCAAGTCAGGCAAGCGTTGAACTTCCAAGCCTTGGTGGTGGCATCCGGCGGTTCGGAGGCAAAAGCCATCGAGGTATTCGATAGAGCTGTCGGTGAGTTTGATACAACTGAGGAGTTTTCCATCCATCAGAACGACTATGCACGCCTTCTTGGTGTCTCTTCCCTGATTGCCGGTAATGCGTATCTCAAGTGTCGTCCTGCTTTTGAGGCAATAAAGGATGATGTCTCTGTCCTGACTTGGGAAGACGCACATTGGCCAAAGCGGGCCAATGGTTTCGCCTACTGCCCTCGTTTTATCTTTGTGAAAGGGGATTCGTCGTTGCTGGACAGGGAGGGGGTCTCGGTTATTGGGACGCGCAATCCTTCACTGGAAGGCAGGAATCTTTGCAGCAAGACGGTCGTGGCCCTGGGAAGCAAAGGCTATGTGATCACCAGCGGCTTGGCGCTGGGTATCGACGGAGTCGCCCATCGTACGGCTCTCTCCTGTGGTTTCCCCACCATGGCGATCATCGGCACTCCTCTGACGGTTTCTTATCCTCCTGAGCACAAGGATTTGCAACAGCAGATAGCAGTCCAGGGTTGTCTGGTCAGCCGTTTTTCTCCTGCCCTGTCTGTTCAGAAATGGTTTTTTCTTCTTCGAAACAGACTTATGAGTTCTCTTTCTCTGGCTTCCGTGGTCATCGAGGACCGTGATGGAGGAGGGGCCGTCAGGCAGGCTGCCTTCGCCTTGGAGCAAAACAAGCTGGTATTCATTTACCAAAGCACCGTGGATAATCCAAGTCTTCTTTGGCCTCGGCAGTTTGCTCGCAAGGCTAATGTTGTGGTCGTCAGGCAAAGTGAGGATATTGTGAAATATCTTTGCGGACAAAACAAAGCTAAAAAACCTCGCACTCCCGCTTTTTCCGGTCAGTTGACCCTGTTTTGAAGCTTGACATGGCATAGGTGGTTTTCTTACTATCTTTACTACTATGAACAAAGAACTTACAGCGAATGAATTGCGTCAGAAATATATTGATTTCTACGTAAGCAAGGGCCATAAACAGATCAGTGGCGCCTCGTTGATTCCTGAAAATGATCCCACGGTACTGTTTACTACAGCAGGAATGCATCCTCTTGTGCCATATATCCTTGGTGCTGAGCATCCCGCAGGGAAGCGGCTTGTGGATTACCAGAAATGTATCCGTACCGGTGATATCGACAGTGTGGGGGACCCAAGCCATCTCACCTTCTTTGAGATGCTTGGCAACTGGTCCTTGGGTGATTATTTCAAGAAGGAAGCCATTGATTTCAGCTATGAGTTCATGACCACCGTGCTTGGTATTGATCCGACCAAATTATCTGTGACCGTATTCGCCGGTGATGACCTTGTCCCAAGGGATGACGAGGCTGCCCAGGCTTGGCTGAGCCATGGGATTCCCAAGGAAAGGATTTTCTTCCTGCCACGGGAAGACAACTGGTGGGGTCCTGCCGGGGAGACCGGTCCGTGCGGTCCCGACAGTGAGATGTTCATGGATACAGGACGTCCTGCCTGCGGCCCGGATTGCCGGCCTGGATGCCATTGTGGCAAGTATTTTGAGATTTGGAATGACGTGTTCATGGGGTATCGCAAGACAGCGGAGGGGACTTTTGTTCCCATGGAACGCAAGTGTGTCGATACCGGCATGGGAATTGAAAGGACCATTGCTATTTTACAGGGCAAGAAGAATGTCTACGAGACAGAGGTTTTCACCCCTATCATCAAGGGTATTGAAAAGCTTTGCGGTGTTTCCTATGGGCAGAAAGAGGATACTGATATCTCATTGAGAATCATCGCTGATCACATCAGGACTTCTGTGTTTATTCTTGGTGATGAGAAGGGTATGGCCCCGTCGAATGTGGGACAGGGGTATATCCTTCGTCGCCTGATTCGCCGTGCGGTACGCCATGGGCACAAGCTTGGCATCGACCATCCGTTCCTTTGCGACCTTGCTCCTATCGTGCTTGATTTGTATGTGAAGCCCTATCCTGAGCTCCTCGCCCATAAGGATTTCATCTTTGCCGAACTTGAGACGGAAGAGAAGAAATTCAGCGAGACCCTTTCCAAAGGGGAGAAGGAGTTTGAGAAGATGCTTCCCAACTTGCTCAAGGATCCAGCCAGACGTATCGGGGGAAGAACCGCATTCAAATTGTATGATACCTATGGTTTTCCCATTGAGCTTACCAAGGAACTGGCCCAGGAGCAGGGCATGACTGTGGATGAGCAGGGTTTCAAGGAAGCCTTTGAGAAACACCAGGTCATCAGCCGCGGTGGTGCTGAGCAGCAGTTCAAGGGAGGCTTGGCTGACCATAGCGACCAGACCACTGCCTTGCATACGGCGACGCATTTGCTGCACAGGGCGCTTTGTATTGTCTTGGGCGGATACGTCAAGCAGATGGGGTCCAACATCACGGCTGAGCGTCTTCGCTTTGATTTTAATCATCCTGAGCCGTTGACTGCAAAAGAGTTGCAGGAAGTCGAGGATATCGTGAACGAGCAGATCAAGGCCGATCTTCCAGTCCATTGCGATGTCATGGATTTGGATGCAGCCAAGGCCACAGGAGCTGCCGCTCAGTTCGATGCCAAATACGGGGAACAGGTCAAGGTTTACTCCATAGGAGACTTCTCAAAGGAGGTTTGCGGTGGTCCGCATGTCACCCATACAGGGGATATGGGACACTTCAAGATTGTCAAGGAACAATCCTCTTCCGCGGGAATCCGCCGTATTAAGGCAGTGCTTGAATAAGAGAAGGAAGTCCTTTTTCAAGAAGGGAGGTTGGCAGCGGGGATGTTGCCAACCCCTTTGGTTTTTTTGGTTTGTTCCTATGATAATCTAGACAGTACAATAATTACTAAGTATATTTTTATATATGAAGTATTTTAAAAGAACCATTCAGTGCATCTTGTTGGTGCTCGCATGCGTCTCTCCTGTTTTTGGTGCTGTAAGCACTGTCACTGCGACTTATACCGTTGATAGCAAAGTATATTTCATTGCGGGAAGTTTTCCTCTTTCCGGGAGCCTGATTGCACATATTGCCACATTGGTACTTGTCTCGCCTACTGGATCTATAGACCAGCCAGGATTATTGCATTATAGCGGTGGCAGCAGTTTTGTGGTGATTGGTCCTGCATATGGAGATGCAAGCTATCAAGCCGGAGCGCGTTTGGTTGCGGTGCGCCGCGACACCAACACGGTTATGAATATCGACCAGGGCGTAACCCAGCCACTGACAAACTCTACTACAAATATCCCGAGCCCCTTGATATTCGATTTCTATATTGCAACTTGGGAATCATCCTCAGTTTTCTCCGAGGGGTCAAAATACAACATTGAGGGAAATTTTGGGACTTTCACTCTTGGGGTGGCAGACAGCGGAGGAATCATTTGGAATGCCACGGGAACTAATTCTGAAGCCAATTATATTCCAATCAATGGTGAGACAATAGTAAATGACACCCCTGTTCCTGTGAATATTGCAGGTTCCCTGGGGAGTGGTAGCTCGACCATTGAGAGTGTCCCTTATGGACAACCGATAACAAATCCTCAATTTGTCATAGACCTGCAGAATGAATATGTCTTTGATATAAGTGATGCGCTAGGAAACAAGAAATGCAAGCTGGGAACACTGGTGCTCTACGAAACCGATGGACCTGAGGATGTTGACTACTCTGTGGATGTGAGCTTCTCTGACTTGGAAAATGACCGGGTAGGGGATTTTACCTTGAATGAGGTGGGAGGAACAGCCTCGGGGAGTCTCCATTATACGCTTTATCTTGGCAATGATCTTGTGGAGGAAGGCGAGAGAATTCAATGGGTAAGCAGCATTACCAAGGGAGAATCCAAGGATAAGAAACTTTATGTATCAGGCTTGCAGCAAAGCGAGGTGAACGCCGCTTCAGCAGGCACCTACAAGGATACCTTGGTTATTACCATTTATGCCGCTGAGAGGCTTTAATTTTTGAAAAGAGATGAGGAGTGTTATCTATCAATGACAAATCCGAGCTGACATAAGAATATCTCGAATCACACCTGCCGTAGGTGGGTGTCCAATCTTATGCTCGGAGTATTTTAATGAATACACATTCAATTAAACGAGGGAGAGCCTTGCTCTGTCTCTCCGCCTTTTGCGGCGGGTTGGTCTTTTATGCTCCCATAGCCACGTTCTACCGGCAGGCCAGGGGAATCGATATTTTTCAAATCACCACGATTGAAAGCATTTCTCTTGGTGTCGCAATGGCCTTGGAGGTCCCGTGGGGCTATGTTGCCGAGCGCCTGGGATATAAGAAGACCCTTTGTATCTCCTTCTTCATTCTTGCCCTTTCAAAGGTGGTGTTTTGGAAGGCGGATACCTTCTTCTTGTTCTTGATTGAACGGTTGCTGCTTGCTTTTGCCAATAGTGGAATCAGTGGAGTCGATACCGCCTATCTTTCCCGGCTTGATAACAGGCAGAGAACCTATGGTCTTTACCAAGCCTGCTCAATGGCCGGTCTGGTCCTTGTCTCTGTGGTTTTTCCTTTCTTTTCCGATGCGGTGGGGCAAAGCGGGCTTCTTACTGTTTTTTCAAGTTTTCTTTCCTTTCTTTGCATTCTGTTTTTACCTGAGATGCATATGGCAAGAGTGGAACGCAAGGGCATCCATGTGCCCGTTTTCTCCCTTCGCTTGTTCCGCTTCCTCACTGCCTGGGCCTTGCTGTCTACCGTGAATCAGGTTGTGACGGTATTTCTTGTACAGTTATGCTATGAGAAGGTCTCGTTGGATGTTTCCCATTTTTCCTATCCTTTTCTTGCTTTGTCATTTGTTGCGATCTTGGGAAATGGCAGTTCTTCTTTTGTATTCGGGAGACATACGAAGGAGGCGGCTTTTTTTTGTTTTTCCCTTGCCTTGCTCGGGTGCACGCTTCTGGCCTTTGCGAATGACCTGGCAATGGTACTGGTTGCGGTGCTTCTGCTGAGGCTGGGATATTCTCTTTTTGCACCCTTCAGCACCTCTGTGCAGGTCAGAAACAGCATTGGGTATGACGAAGCAACGAGCCTGAGCATCTTCCAGCTTTATTTCTCGCTTATAGAGATAGCAATGACCCCGCTGTTCGGATATCTAGCAAAGACAAACATACGCTCCGCCCTGTTGTTGGGAAGCGTACTTTGCCTCATCGCCCTTGTCCTTGTCAGTCGTCCTCGTTCTCTTGTTCTTGCAGAGACCTAGTGGCAAGTTGCCCGCAGGCTCCGCTGATATTCCCTCCACGGGAGATTCGGAGGGTGTATTTGACTCTCATCTTCTCCAAGTAGGAGCAAAAGCGGTCTGTCTCTTCCTTTGAGGGGGTCTCCCATTTCAAATCGGCGGTGTCATTGTAGGGAATGAGATTGATCACCACATCCATATCCCTGGTGTAGGAGGCGAGTTTCTTTGCTGAGCTTTCGGTAGTGTTCACTCCATGGAGCATGCAGTACTCGAAGGTAAAGCGCTTGCCCCCGTTATGCTGGTATCGTTCCAGTGACTGCTTCAGGTCGGCCAGGTCCCATGTCCTGTTCACGGGCATGATCTTGTCACGAAGGTCATTGTCGGCCGACACAAGGGAGATTGCAAGCCTCACGGGGAGCTTTTGCTCGCTTATCTTGTTGATGCCGGGGACAACCCCGCAGGTGCTGATGGTGATTCTTCTTAGACTGATGTCAAACCCCTCAGGATCATGGAAGTACCGTATGGCCTTGAGCACTGATTGTATGTTGTTCATGGGTTCGCCCATACCCATGAATACAATATGGGAGATGGGGACTATCCTGCTCAGATGGATGAATTGTTCTATGATTTCCTCTGCTACCAGGTTACGAGTGAACCCCATGGTTCCTGTGCGGCAAAACGCACAACCCATGGCACAGCCGACTTGGCTGGAAAGACATGCGGTATGTCTCCCGTTCTTGTCGGTAAGGACCACGCATTCGATGAGGGAGCCATCATACAGCTTGATTCCCAGCTTGGTCGCATCATCATCCTGTTCGGTCTTCCCGACTGTCGAGCTGCAGTAGGAAGGCATAAGGGCGGTCAGCCTTTCTCTTTCAAATTTAGAGAGATTGGTCATGTCAGAGAAGGTCTTTGCCCCTTTTACCAACCAACTATATATTTGCTTACCCATATAGGGTTTTTCCAGCTGAAGTACCTGGCATAGCGAAGCACTGTCCAGTCCGTATAAGGACAATGGCATTTTGTTTAAAGTTTCCATAATCTCATCCTACCACACTACAGCATTGAAATGATAGCAATGCACACTCCTGTTATTCCCTCGCCGCCAAGAAGACCGCTGGAGATGAGGTTGCTCTTGTCATTGATCTCTTCTTCGCTGTATTTGCCTTTTGCTGCATGCTTGATTAGAGCGACAAGGATCGCACCTACTCCCATGATTGAACTGATATTGGGAGGAAGATAGACTCCCAAGCCTAATGTGGCGGTTGGTACCTTGCACAGAAAAAGCACCAGACCGATGGCACAACCAAGGCTGAAGGCCGGCATATGTCCAAGCCCTCCGATCATTGCCGACACGGCAGTTGCCTGTGGAGCTGGCAATTGCGCCGTTCCAAATCCTCCAAAGGATTGTTTTAAAGCCAAGAGCACAAACACGGCGACGACTGAGCCGACCACTCCTCCAATACCTTCTCCGACTATCTGCGCACGAGGATTCGTTTTCAGAAGATAACCGCTCTTGAGGTCATTCATCACGTCCCCTGCCAGGCCACAGGCCACAGCCGTGACCGCAGCAATGGTGAAACAAGGTACCAAGGTGGGCTTGAACAGGAATTGCACAACCAGCAGCACAAGAATTCCAAAGATTTCCATGGGGTTCACGCCGGTCTGGCCTGTAAGCATACTTGAAAGATAAGTGGTAGCGAACACTCCTGTGATGAGGATGACTGATTCACCGATGGTAACCTCGGTAAGGAGCGTAAGGATTATCATGGAGAAAATAAGAATAGCAACAAGGGAAAGCATGCTTGCTTTTGAGAGCTTTTCTCTTTTCCCTGTGTGTTTCTTCTTCTTTGCCAAATTGATAATCGCCTGGATGAACACCCCTAAGCCTGTACCAATCATAAGGCCGATACCCAGGTTGGAGCGAAACAAGTCGGCGGCGGCCATATCGGGAAATAATCCAGTGGCCAGTCCGATTGGAGTAAGGAGAAAGTATCCAACAATCATACCCAATGCCCATACAAGGGCAAGGGCCGGCCCGATAATGGCCCCTATTCCTGCGGCCATAGGAGAGACCCACATCGACAAGGGAGGGAACAGGGTGCTGCCACCAAAGATGGGGAGGATTGCAGGAATCTTATGCCAGACATCGCGTAGCAGTGTGAACACGACGGAACCACCAAGGGATGCGAAAAGGGTTTTTGCGTTCTTGCCTCCTTTCATTCCTGCCTGCAAGGTGTTGTATGCGGCCTGCCCCATAGGATAGGGAAGCTGCTCTTCCTCTATCATTTTCTTTCGGAAAAGGGAAGTGAATAAAGTTCCCAGCATGGTGCCCACGATAGTCATTGCGATGAGGGAGATGACAGGGACCTGGGCACTTGGATTGAGAATCCAAAGACCGGGAAGGGTGAAGGCAAGACCTCCTGCCACCATGGCTCCACTGCTCATGATGGTATGGGTGACATTTATCTCATGCAAGGTGCTTCCCTTGCAGTGCTTCAGGACGGCCATGGAAACAACTGTCACAAACACTGTCGGCCAGGGAAGCGCCCCCATGCGCAAGGCGACATACATTGAGCTTGTCGTGATAACGAGCAATCCTGCCAAACCGATGATAAGAGAACGAAGAGTAAGCTGTCTTTCCATTTGCTTCCATCCTAAACTCGCATCATAGCAGAAAATGATTTTCTTCGATACTATGTTTCTCTCCCGCACTTGGTGAATCAGCGGAACCTGGGAGGCAAGCAAAAGTGGCACTTCTTCATCTAGCAGTTTGTAGGCAAATACTATATCATATTGCTTAACAAGATTCTTATGAAAAGGATCAAAACTTATTTATCAGGAGAGAAAAAATGAAAAAGACAGGTCTTATCTTATTGTTAGTAGCAATGGTGCTTGCACCAGTGGCGGCCATTCAGACTGAAGGTGTTTCAGATTCAAAGTTTGCACTTGGTCTCAACCTTGGTTCCAATGCGGGTTTGGCTATTCAGTATCAGATTAATCCCTCTATCGATTTGATTGCCAATGTGAGCTATGGCCTTTTGAATGGCTATGTTGGTGGTGATGTAGCAGCCAATTTCAAGGTCGTTGATTTCGGTATCAAGAGTAATCAGGGTGATCTGTTCCTTTCTGTTGGTGGCGGTGCAAAAATCGGTGTTGATGTAAAGAATAGCACTGGTGTCTATATTGGTGCCATTGTCCCTGTTGGTCTTGTGTATACCCTCCCACAAGCACCTTGGACTTTTTATCTTCGCGTTGCTCCTGGTATTAATCTTCTTCAGGCTAACGCATTCAAGGTCGGATTTACTTGGGATACATATGTTGGGGGTATGTACTGCTTCAACTAATGCCAAGAAGCGGAATAAAGAAGAAGGCGAAGGGTTCCGACCTTCGCCTTTTTCTTATTTCGCGTAGGGCTCGAGTAATTCCTTGAGGAGAGGTTGCTGGACATGGGCTTTCACCAGTATTCCCTCGCCTGTGTAGTCAATAGAGAGGACCTGGGCTTCCCTCCTCATCTGGGAAAGCAGGTCATATCTTGTTTCTGGAATCAAGTAAGTCTTTTCAGGACAAAGATTGTGGATGGTGTCGCTTATCAATTTTTGCAATTCATCGATATTTTGGTTTTCCTTGATTGAGCCGCTGATCACCACAGGATAGAGACTTTTCAGTCTTGCTACCGCAAACTGGTCGTACACCTTGTCCATCTTGTTGATAAACACGATGGCCGGCTTATCGGTGCAACCAAGTTCTTCCAATACTTGCACCGTGGTTTGGTAGCAGGCAAGCATCGCAGGATGCGAAGCATCACATATGATGATAAGGAAGTCCGCATACTTGGCTTCCTCCAAAGTGCTTTTGAAAGAGTCCACCAGATGATGGGGAAGATTACTTATGAAGCCGACAGTGTCGGTGAGAAGCAACTCTTGTCCACCAGGAAGCTTGATTGAACGGGTGGTGGGATCAAGGGTTGCAAAAAGCTTGTCCTCCACAAGGATTCCCGCCTGTGAGAATAGGTTGAACAAAGAAGACTTGCCGCTGTTGGTGTACCCCACGATTGCGGCTTTGGGAGTCGGGCTCTTCATCCT
>Ga0172381_10008085_pt1 | contig 10329 bp, 9 predicted proteins | sample Leawel6488metaG_FD_119754 | JGI IMG/M metagenome (GOLD analysis project Ga0172381, IMG submission 119754) | Leachate microbial communities from a municipal landfill in Southern Ontario, Canada - Leachate well 64-88 metaG | ecosystem: Engineered > Solid waste > Landfill > Unclassified | place... | reverse complement strand
TTAGCTTTTAGCCAAGAGAGACAGCCTTGTAAAGACGCAAAACTTTGCATCTCTACAAGCAGTTTGTTAGTAATCAATGATTTGCAAGAAATGTTAATTTATAATGTCAAACCCGGTATAAGGAACCAATACTTTCGGGATAGTAATCCCTTCCGGCGTTTGATTGTTCTCAAGCAATGCTGCTAAAATACGAGGTAAAGCCAGTGCACTGCCATTTAATGTGTGACAAAGTTGAATCTTTCTGTTTTCATCCCGATAACGACATTTTAATCGGTTTGCCTGATAACTTTCAAAATTTGAAACCGAACTTACTTCCAACCAACGTTTCTGCGCAGCAGAAAACACTTCGAAGTCGAAGGTTAGCGCAGAGGTGAAGCCCATATCGCCACCGCACAATCGAAGAATGCGCCAGGGTAATTCTAATTTCTCAACCAATGTTTGTACATAATTAACCATTTCGTCTAATCGCTCGTAGGAATTTTCCGGTGCATCAATACAAACAATCTCCACCTTATCAAACTGATGCAATCTATTTAGTCCGCGTACATCTTTTCCGTAGGAACCCGCCTCACGGCGAAAACAAGCTGAATATGCGGTGTTTTTTATCGGAAAATCAGCTTTATCTAAAATTACATCTCGATAGATATTAGTAACAGGAACCTCAGCGGTAGGGATTAAATATAAATCATCCACTTCTGCATGATACATCTGTCCTTCTTTATCAGGAAGTTGTCCTGTTCCAAATCCGGAATCGGCATTTACCAAATAAGGAGGTTGAACTTCTAAGAAACCATTATCACGTGCGTTATCTAAAAAGAAATTGATGAGAGCACGTTGCAAACGTGCACCTTTTCCTTTATAGACGGGAAATCCGGCTCCTGTTATTTTTACTCCTAACTCAAAATCGATAATATCGTATTTTGAGGCTAAAACCCAATGTGGTTCAGCACTTTCAGGTAGATCTGGGAAGTTACCTCCCGAACGTTCAACCAAATTATCATCAGCCCCTTTTCCTTCGGGAACCGACTCGTGAGGAAGGTTGGGAATATTGACTAAAATTTCTTGAAGCTGTTTTTCACAAGAAGCCAAATCTGTTTCATGTTTTTTCGCTTCTTCTTTAAGCATGGTAACCTTTTGACGAAGCTTTTCTGCCTCTTCTCTTTTGCCTTCTTTAAAATAAGATCCAATCAGTTTTGAAAGTGAGTTTACTTCTGCTAAAATATTATCTAATTGGGTTTGAGCATTTCTTCTTTGTTCATCCAGATTGATAACCCGGCGTATCATTTCTTCTGAATCGAAATTTCTTTTTCGCAAACGAGCAATCACCTCTTGTGGATTATCGTAAATTTGTTTAAGTGTCAGCATTGGGTATAAATATTTACAACTTTTTTCAAACCACAAAGGTAATAAAAAAGTTGTAGCCTAAAGTTTTTCGCTAAACGTAATTTTTAGGTTTTTTATTATGATAGCAGGAAAAGACAAGATTAAAACAATTGGAAATGTAAAAACTCCAATGCTTCTCTCTCTTTTCTTTTTCGGATTTTATAGTTGCGTATAACTAAATAAGTAAATCCCGCGAATGTGGCAATTAGAAGAACATCTTTTATAACGGTTTTTTTCATAATGAGTCAGTTTAATCAGTATAAAATAATTAAGTATCTAAATTCCAGTTAACTGTTAACGTCTTTATAGTGTAATACAATTAAAACAGCAATTAGCTGCCTTGAAAGTACTCATTTTTTGTTACCTACACACTGTTTTAACTTTATTTAAGAGTGCTGATTGAGAAAACTTTTTTTGTGCGGTTTGTAATTTTGAACCGATCATCTACTCTATAATTAACAATCCACACAATATCATTTCCCGAACATACAACCCAAGTTTCTTCTTTTTGAAAGAGATTAAATTTATTATCCGTAAAAAAATCGCTTAACTTTTTTCTGCCTTTCATTCCGAAAGGAATAAACCAATCTCCCTTTTTCCATTTACGCAGCGTCAATGGGAAGGTCAATTTATCAAAATCAACTTGTAATACTGAAGGAGATTTTTGTATAATATATTCCGGATTAAAATCTTCTATTTTTAAAGATAGAAAAAAAGGTGTATTTCTTTTTACAGACTCCGGATAAATTAAAAACTCTTTATCGCAAACTTCTTCTTCATTGATTTGAGAGATTAATAAATAGTCACGATCTTTCAATATTCTGTACTCTTTTGATAAATATAATTTTCCGGGAATGGAGTCTAAATTATCGGAAATATCTTCAATAACAGAAGGTGTGAAACCCAATGGTGATAATATTTCAAACAAAACAGACTGTTGAGAAGCCGTAGATTTAAGCTTTTTGATATTTATATTGTTATCAACCAACACATCCTCAATGGAATTTTTTATGAACCGATCGTATATTTTCTCCACTTCTTTTAAATTTGCAGAAGTTTTGAGTATTGAGTTTTTAACCGAAGGGTTGATTGTTTCTAAAATAGGCAACACTTTTAATCGTAAGGTATTGCGCGTATATATGTCCTCCTCATTTGTTTGATCAACTACATAAGGAATGTTTTTAGCAGAAAGATACTCCATTACTTCTATGCGCGAAACAGCAAGAAGCGGACGAACAATATGTTTTTTTCGCACCGGTATACCGGTCAAACCTTTAATTCCGGTTCCCCGAATTAGATTGATAAGTATAGTTTCTACTGAATCATCTTTGTGATGACCTATTGCCACTACATCTGCCTTTTGTTCAATTCTAAGCTCTTCGAACCAGTTGTATCTGAGCTCTCTGGCAGCCATTTCAATAGATATATTCTTTTGGGTAGCATACGAATATGTATCGAAATCGATGGAAAAAAATGGAATGTTGTGTGTTTCACACCAGTTTTGAACGAACAATGCGTCATTATTTGAGTCTTCACCACGTAAATGAAAATTGCAATGTGCAGCAATGCATTTGTAACCTAACTCCATTAAAAGATGAATTAACGCCATTGAATCGGGACCGCCACTTAATCCCACAATTATCTTACTCCTCTCAGTAAGAAGTTTATGCTCTAATATATGTTGTTGCACTTTAGTTATCATGTCATATTGTTAATGAACAAATGAAATGTGAAGCTCTTTGGATTATTGCCAAATATTGTTTCGTTATTAGATGAAAAAACAAATTTACAATTACTTTCTCATTTTAAAAAAGATAGTTGTACCGATAATTACCAATTCTTTTAAATAAAAATGAGGCAAATAGCATAGAAAAGTGTAATTTTGCAGTGAAATAAATAAAGTAAAAAAAGCAGACAGGCACAATGATTGATGAAATATTTAAAATCTTTTCGGAAATAAATAATTTAAAAGCAAGTAATCCGGAGGAATTTGAAGCCCTTCGAATTAAATATTTAAGTAAAAAAGGGATTATAAATTCGCTTATGAGTGAGTTTAGAACAGTTCCTCCTGAACAAAAAAAGGAAGTTGGTCAACAACTGAATAAGCTTAAAAGCACATTGCAAGACCGATTAAATGAACTTAAGGAGAATATCGCAGAAACGGACGTGCAGTCAAAAGAAATTGATTTATCGCGCACCTCGTATCCCATTCCTTTGGGAACGCGCCATCCGTTATCTCTAATAAAGGAAGAAATCAACTCTATTTTCAAAAGATTAGGTTTTTCGATTGCTGAAGGTCCTGAAATAGAAGACGACTGGCATGTTTTTTCATCACTAAATTTTGCTGAAGATCATCCGGCACGCGATATGCAGGATACGTTTTTTATTCAACGAAATCCGGAAGTTGTTTTACGTACGCATACTTCGTCAGTTCAAACTCGCGTGATGGAAAAAACGCAGCCGCCCATTCGCATTATATGCCCCGGTCGAGTTTACAGAAATGAGGCGATTTCAGCAAGAGCACATTGCTTCTTCCATCAAATTGAAGGACTCTATATCGATAAAAATATCTCATTCGCTGATTTAAAACAAGCCTTGCTTTTCTTTACAAAAGAATTGTTTGGAAAAGATACCCAGATACGTTTAAGACCTTCCTATTTCCCATTTACGGAGCCAAGTGCCGAAATGGATATTTCGTGCCACATATGCGGAGGAAAAGGGTGTAATATATGCAAATACACCGGTTGGGTAGAAATTCTTGGTTGCGGCATGGTGGATCCAGCCGTTTTAGATAACTGTGGAATCGATAGTAACATTTACTCCGGATATGCTTTCGGTATGGGTATTGAACGCATTGCTATGCTCAAATATCAAATAAACGATATACGATTGTTTTTTGAAAACGATGTCAACTTTTTAAATCAGTTTCAGTCCGCTTTTTAATAATTAATTTTAAAAGAAATGAACACGAAAACAGAGATTCTTGTTAGTTGGATTTTTTTCATCACTTTGCTGCTGGCGCAGTCGGTTTATGCACAAACTCCAATCAGACACAATGCACTAAAAAGTAATGATTATGGAGTTGTGTACTCCTTACCCATTACTCAACTCGATTTTGAACTAAATATAACCAAAACGACGTATAAAAGAGGCGAATATTATCAATATGCTAAACAATATCTTAATATAGACAATCCAATTTTAGAAGATAAAGTTGTATATTCGCTCAACGGTGTTGAAATCCATAATGTTGGAATACCAGATAAAAATCAATCTTATCTTATCCCATTTAAATCAAACACGGTGGAGCCCTATGTCTATCTGACAAAAGAAGGATTAATTTGCGCTATTAACGATACTCCTCCAATTGATGATAAAATGAAAACTTCATCGCCTCAAACCGTCTCTCCATCTACAGTTGATGCGCAATCTTTGTTGACCGAAGAGATTCTTTTGGCCGGTTCACGCTCGAAACAGGCAGAACTTATTGCCAAACAAATTTTTGCATTAAGAATGAGCAGAAGCGACATTCTCACCGGGGAAGCCGACAACATGCCTCCCGACGGAAATGCATATAAATTAGTGATGGATCAAATAAATATGCAGGAAAAAGCATTGGTTGAATTGTTTGAAGGCAACATTAAGACTGAATACATCATGAAAACCATATCCGTAATTCCTAAAAATGAGAATATAGACCGTGAAGTAATTTTTCGTTTTTCAGAAAAACTGGGTCTAACAAGTGCTGATGACTTGGCGGGTGAACCCGTTTATCTGACATTAATAAATAAAAATCCGCAACCTCAAGTGGAACTAACGGACAAACAGATTCGTCAATTGGAGAAAAAGTTTTCGGAAGGTGTTGTTTATAATATTCCCTCGAAGGCTCAGTTAACGGTTAATTTTCGCAATCAGGCTTTGGCAAACAAAGAGGTTGATGTAGTTCAGTATGGCTCTCAAGATGTTTTAACCAGACGTATGTTTGATAGCAGAAAACAGCCCATAAAGGTTATTTTTTATCCTGAATTAGGTGCTATAAGACAAATTATTCAATAATAAATTAACTATGAGAAAAAACAGAGTTTTTATAACAATATTGGCTTTTATAGTTGGTATAAATCTCGTATCGTGTATTCAAAAGAAATCAGAAGAGAATCACGTTGAATTTGATCATCTTCAAATGAACGAAAAAGTGTTTTTGCTTCCACAAAATGATACTACACTTCCATATGCTGATGTAAAAATTGATTTTTTGTATCCCAAAAAATTCAACAATCAAGAAGATTTGGCGCGATTACAACAAATATTTAATGGAACTTTTTTCAACGACGAAACATACGATTCCCTCTCTCCACAAGATGCTTTGGATAAATATGTGGAAAACTATGTGGAGGAATACAGAGAATTGACCAATCAATACAATCAGGATCTGGCTAACTTAGAAGGCGAGAACAGACCTTCGTGGTACTGGTACAGTTTGGGAAAAAGCAATAAAATATTATATAATGATAAAAATATACTTAGTTATTCGGTAGAACATTACGATTATACGGGAGGTGCACACGGATCGTTACGAGTTTTATATTATACGATAGATTTAAATGAATTAACAACGGTTACGGAAGAAGATATTTTTCAACCAAATTATCATCATTTTCTGACTTCGAAAATTGTTGAGAAATTAATGGAAAAATACAAAGTAGACAGTCCCGAGAAGCTGATTGATGAAGGGTTTTTCGATATCAATGAAATTGCTCCCAACAATAACTTTTGGCTGAACAATGAAGGGATACATTACATCTTTAATCAATATGAAATTGCTCCATATTCGATGGGACCCATTGAAGTGACTATTCCCTACGAAGAGATAAAATCAATTATCATTCCCGAAAGTGTTGCTAAAAATTACATTGATTAGCTTATAAAAAATTAAATACCCAAGGAATTATTCAATCCTATACGTAGAGCTATAAGCGAGGCTGTAGACGATAGTTACGATTCTCGCAATGTTTATCAAACTAAACAAATCAAACTACAAAATTGTTATGAGTTCTATCTTTCAATAAACTATCTCAGGTAGTTTTTCAGCTTTCAGAATGCTTGAAGCCTACTCTAATAAGTCTATTGAGAATTTTCAGAGTAAGCTCAATGCTTACATTTCATAAATATCAAAACATTATGCAAGCAACAGACCAAGATAAAATATTAAATGATCTAACTACATCAGACTATAAATTTGGATTTTCATCTGATGTTGACACTTATACAATAGAAAAAGGTTTAAATGAGGATGTTATACGGCTTATTTCTTCGAAAAAAGAAGAACCCGAGTGGTTGTTAGAATTTCGTTTGAAAGCTTATAGAAATTGGTTGACAATGAAACAACCTGAATGGGCACATCTAAACATTCCGGAAATTGATTTTCAGGAAATAATATATTATGCCGATCCTACAAAAAAGAAAGATGGGCCAAAGAGTTTGGATGAAGTTGATCCGGAACTTTTAAAAACATTTGAACGTTTGGGAATACCCTTAGATGAGCAGAAACAACTAACTGGTGTAGCAGTAGATGCAGTAATGGATAGTGTCTCCATTAAAACTACTTTTAAAGACGTTTTAGCAGAAAAAGGAGTGATATTTGGATCGTTTAGCGATGCAGTGAAACATCATCCCGATTTGGTGAAAAAGTACCTGGGAACTGTTGTTCCATATAATGACAACTATTACGCTGCTCTTAATTCTGCGGTATTTAGTGATGGGTCGTTTGTTTATATTCCTAAAGGAGTGCGCTGTCCCATGGAGTTGTCCACATACTTTAGAATAAATGCAGCAAATACCGGACAGTTTGAGCGTACGCTTATTATTGCCGATGATGATTCATACGTTAGTTATTTAGAAGGCTGTACTGCACCTATGCGCAAAGAGAATCAATTGCATGCTGCAATTGTTGAGATAATAGCTATGGACAATGCGGAAGTTAAATATTCTACTGTACAAAACTGGTATCCCGGGAGTAAAGATGGTGTGGGTGGCGTTTTTAACTTTGTGACTAAACGAGGACTTTGCCAAGGTGTAAATTCGAAAATTCTTTGGACACAGGTTGAAACCGGTTCGGCCATAACTTGGAAGTATCCTTCTTGTATTCTTTTAGGCGATAATTCGGTAGGCGAATTTTATTCTGTGGCGGTAACCAATAATTGGCAACAAGCCGATACTGGAACAAAAATGATTCATATTGGAAAGAACACCAAGAGTCGTATTGTGAGTAAAGGGATATCAGGAGGAAATAGTCAAAACAGTTATAGAGGTTTAGTAAAAGTCACAAAAAAAGCAGATAATGCTCGAAATCACTCTCAGTGTGATAGTCTGCTATTGACAGATCATTGTGGTGCTCATACTTTCCCGTATACCGATATTCAAAATCAATCCGCTGTACTGGAACATGAAGCAACTACATCTAAAATAAGTGAAGACCAAGTATTTTATTGCAATCAACGCGGACTTGACCCGGAAGTTGCTGTAGGTCTTATTGTAAACGGTTACGTGAAAGAGGTTGTTAATAAACTCCCCATGGAGTTTGCTGTGGAAGCTCAGAAGTTACTACAGATTAGTTTGGAGGGAAGTGTTGGGTAATTTAGTTAAGAATTAAGAATTAAGAGAAGGGCGGAAATCAGTGAGATTGACTTTTTGGAGTGAATTCAATTTTAGATTTTAGATTCCCGCTTCACACAACCACAGAACACTAAACAGATACTCCCAAACCACTTTCTCTCACCAATCAATTGGTTCTCTTCCATGCCGAATCAAATAATCGTTTGATCTACTAAAATGCTGATTGCCAAAGAATCCGCGATGAGCGGACAGTGGCGAAGGATGTGGTGACTTAAGGATGAGGTGCCTATTCGCATCAATATTCTCTCCTTTACGCTGAGCAAAACTTCCCCATAAAATAAAGACTAAGTTCTCACGTTTATTTGAGAGTTTATCTATTACTGTATCAGTAAATTGCTCCCACCCTTTTCCTTGGTGTGATCCGGCTTGATGAGCGCGAACTGTGAGTGTGGCATTTAAAAGCAATACGCCCTGCTTGCTCCAGCGTTCCAAATTTCCCGATTTGGGAATATTTTTACCTAAATCATCTTTTATCTCTTTATAAATATTGAACAGAGAGGGCGGAACTCGCACATCATCGTTCACTGAAAAACACAATCCATTTGCTTGTCCGGGATTGTGGTAAGGGTCTTGACCAATAATAACTACTTTTACCTGATCAAAAGGACATTGATCAAACGCATTAAAAATGAGCTTTGCCGGTGGATAAATTTGTTGAGAACTGTATTCTTCACGAATAAATTGTGTGAGCAATTTAAAATAGGGTTTCTCAAACTCATCCTTTAAAATGTTTTTCCAACTTTCCTCAATTTTTACGTTCATCTCTTACAATTCTACGTTTAGATTAAAAATATTTTATTCTTTCGTGCATTTTCACGCATCTCTTTTGGCCAAATACTCGATTGAATTTCTCCAATATGCGCTTTGCGCAAATAGAACATACACAAACGGGATTGACCAATTCCGCCGCCAATTGATAGTGGGAGTTTGTTATTGACAAGTTTGTTGTGAAAATAGAGTGATAATTTTTCTTCTTGATTTTTAATTTCAAGCTGTTTTAACAGAGCAGCAGCATCCACTCTTATTCCCATGGACGACAATTCCATACTTTGTTCTAAAACACTGTTCCAAACAAGTAGATCACCGTTTAAACCTTCAAAATTATCTTCATTCACGGTGGTCCAATCATCGTAATCGGCTGAACGTAAATCGTGTGGTTCACCATTTGAAAGATTTGCACCTATTCCCATAATAAATACAGCACCAAACTCTTTGCAAATTGCATCCTCCCTTTCCTTGCAATCTAAACCGGGATATTTTCGCAATAATTCTTCGGCATAAATAAATTTAATTTTCCTGGGTAAAATGGGTTTTATTGCAGGAAACAATTCGTAAACCATGTATTCCGTGCGAAGTACCGAGTCGTAAATACGAACTACAATTTCTTTGAGAAAACTAATTGTCCGTTGTTCTTCACTGATTACTAATTCCCAATCCCATTGATCTACATACAAAGAGTGGAGGTTACCCAACTCTTCATCTGCCCGTATGGCGTTCATATCGGTGTAAATACCGTAGCCTTCTTCAATTTCGTTCTCGGCCAAAGTCAACCGTTTCCATTTGGCCAATGAATGCACAATTTCTGCACTAACATTATTCATATCTTTAATGGAAAATTGTACGGGGCGTTCTACACCCGTTAAATCATCGTTAATACCGGTTCCTTTTTCAACAAAAAGTGGTGCAGTTACTCTGCGCAAACGCAATTCAGAGGATAAATTGGTCTGAAAGAAATCTTTGATACTTTTAATACCAAGTTCCGTTTGTTTCAAATCTATTATTGGTGCGTAGTTTTTGGGTATAGTTAGTTTTGACATTCTCTGTTATCTTTATTTTTAATGCTTACAAAAGTAAGATGTTTTTTCTTTATGTCAAAATAAAATCAATAAACGATTCTTTTTGGAATGTTTTACTGCGATAATATTAAAAAATGAGAGGTGTTAGTGATTTAGAGGTGACAAAAAGTATTTCGCTAAAGACAAACAGTTATATCCAATGATTATTAATTTACAATTCCCTTTATGTTCTCTATAGTTACAACATTCAATAAGCTAATAAGGTTGAGGTAGTTGGTTTATTATCAGTTACTAAGTCCCCCGCGATTTTCAACCGAACATCAAGAGGAATAACTTGTAAATAAAATATGCTGATATACAGGCGGTTATATTTAGTTATATAGTAGGTTTAGAGTACAAATGCAAATAAGGTTTTTTAAATGCAAAAGGAAGTCGGGATTCGAGATTCGGAAATGAAAATCGGAATTAGGGAGCATTG
>Ga0172381_10008084_pt1 | contig 10329 bp, 7 predicted proteins | sample Leawel6488metaG_FD_119754 | JGI IMG/M metagenome (GOLD analysis project Ga0172381, IMG submission 119754) | Leachate microbial communities from a municipal landfill in Southern Ontario, Canada - Leachate well 64-88 metaG | ecosystem: Engineered > Solid waste > Landfill > Unclassified | place... | reverse complement strand
GGCGTGTCGTATGTTTTCTGAGCTGCCTATGCGGCAGTGAACGTGGTGGGAGTAGTGGCGTTGGTGAGTGTGTTTTTCTGAGCTGCCTATGCGGCAGTGAACACCTGGCGGGGCTGCAGGCTGTTTGCCTGCTTTTTCTGAGCTGCCTATGCGGCAGTGAACTTGGCTGCTGGGGCTTGGTAGGTGCTCATCTTTTTCTGAGCTGCCTATGCGGCAGTGAACACCGTCACCCGTGCGATTGAAGTGGTGTGGACTTTCTGAGCTGCCTATGCGGCAGTGAACTGCAGAATGAAACAACTTGTACTGTGCGAACATCTTTCTGAGCTGCCTATGCGGCAGTGAACTGGTTGATGCTGCTGGCAATGAGGCGCGCGTCTTTCTGAGCTGCCTATGCGGCAGTGAACCCGAGCTGGCCCAGCGCACCGACCGCATCAGTTTTCTGAGCTGCCTATGCGGCAGTGAACGCATTTGATGCCCGTGGCAACGGGCAATTTTTTTTCTGAGCTGCCTATGCGGCAGTGAACGTGTAGCCAGGCTGGCGCAATGTGGCTGGGATTTTCTGAGCTGCCTATGCGGCAGTGAACAGGTCTTCACCACCGTCCCACCGTCCAAGCCTTTTCTGAGCTGCCTATGCGGCAGTGAACGCGTTTGCCTTGAGCTCTCGCAGATCATGCCATTTCTGAGCTGCCTATGCGGCAGTGAACATCAAGGCGCAGCCGGGTCGCTTCATTGTCAATTTCTGAGCTGCCTATGCGGCAGTGAACGCGGCTACAGCGGCACCGGCCTCGACCACGGCTTTCTGAGCTGCCTATGCGGCAGTGAACCACTTCGGTGACAGCAATGCGCCGCCAGTCGCTTTCTGAGCTGCCTATGCGGCAGTGAACCCATTGATGCGGTCTGTGCGCTGGGCGATCTCTTTCTGAGCTGCCTATGCGGCAGTGAACGTGGTGCAGGACGTGTGGGGCAAATACGTGGTTTTCTGAGCTGCCTATGCGGCAGTGAACGGTCCTCTGAGCCACGACGAAAACATGGCACTTTTCTGAGCTGCCTATGCGGCAGTGAACTATAAGCAAGAACAACGTCAAGAGCATCGCTATTTCTGAGCTGCCTATGCGGCAGTGAACGCTGTGGAGGATATGAAGGCTGATGGTTTGCTTTTCTGAGCTGCCTATGCGGCAGTGAACTCGATTGTCCAGGTCGGCGGCGTGTCGTATGTTTTCTGAGCTGCCTATGCGGCAGTGAACCGACTGAAAACGCGGAAACTTCAACTGTTGGTTTTCTGAGCTGCCTATGCGGCAGTGAACGCCAGGGCGCGCGCCAGCACCGTGGCATCAATTTTCTGAGCTGCCTATGCGGCAGTGAACGAAGCTCCATGCGGTTCGGAATCTTTGATGATTTTCTGAGCTGCCTATGCGGCAGTGAACCGTCCACGCATGGCTTGAGGATGGCATCCCCGATTTCTGAGCTGCCTATGCGGCAGTGAACACAGATTGTGTGCAAGACCAAGCATGGTCACATTTCTGAGCTGCCTATGCGGCAGTGAACGACCGAAGAAGGCGTGGTCGAGTTCAGCGAGTTTTCTGAGCTGCCTATGCGGCAGTGAACCGTGCGGGCGATTATTTCCAGTGCCGCACTTTTTTCTGAGCTGCCTATGCGGCAGTGAACGGCGCAAAGCCAGCGTGCAGGCGCTCGAATTTTTTCTGAGCTGCCTATGCGGCAGTGAACGGCAAGAACATTTCGACGTATCGAGATATGCTTTTCTGAGCTGCCTATGCGGCAGTGAACGCATCGAGCACAAGCGCCTGCTGCGGAGTGATTTTCTGAGCTGCCTATGCGGCAGTGAACGTTCTGATTGGGTGCGTTTTGAGCTTCGTTACTTTCTGAGCTGCCTATGCGGCAGTGAACGAAGTCGCGCCGCATCGGCATCAGCTACGCCGATTTCTGAGCTGCCTATGCGGCAGTGAACCTTGGACGCTGCCGTGAGGTGGCTTTTCAGGTTTTCTGAGCTGCCTATGCGGCAGTGAACTCACCTCTGGCATGAAGTTCAAAGCGAATTTCTTTCTGAGCTGCCTATGCGGCAGTGAACCGTCATACTTGTGCTTGTAAAAATAAACCCACTTTCTGAGCTGCCTATGCGGCAGTGAACATATTCCGAACCGCATGGAGCTTCCTGTAATTTTTCTGAGCTGCCTATGCGGCAGTGAACTGATCACGCTCGCGCTGGGTGCGTTTTCGGTCTTTCTGAGCTGCCTATGCGGCAGTGAACATACGCACCTTGTTGTTGTGGCTGATCAGCGTTTTCTGAGCTGCCTATGCGGCAGTGAACCCTTCAAGAGGACTGAATCATGAAATACATCGTTTCTGAGCTGCCTATGCGGCAGTGAACGCTGCTCAAACGAAGCACGCAGATAGGCTGATTTTCTGAGCTGCCTATGCGGCAGTGAACGTAGAGCTGCGCAATGTGCCTTTTCGCCAGCATTTCTGAGCTGCCTATGCGGCAGTGAACAACACCAGCGGCCAGTAGCACATGCTCAAAGCTTTCTGAGCTGCCTATGCGGCAGTGAACGCATCAGCGCGGCGCAGGTGGCAGGGGTTCGGGTTTTCTGAGCTGCCTATGCGGCAGTGAACTTCGTCATGAAGAAAATCTCGCGTGTCGGTTTTTTCTGAGCTGCCTATGCGGCAGTGAACGTTCCTGCTGCCTGCCTCACCATTTTTGACATTTTCTGAGCTGCCTATGCGGCAGTGAACTCCACCCCGAATCTGTCGGGGGCTCCTCCGGTTTTCTGAGCTGCCTATGCGGCAGTGAACAGCGCCGCCAATCTGGCCGTCGAGCTGCTGCATTTCTGAGCTGCCTATGCGGCAGTGAACCCAGGATGATCACCGGGCGGGCCATGCTGTACTTTCTGAGCTGCCTATGCGGCAGTGAACATCATGCTCAACCTAATGCAGTCCGGGCACAATTTCTGAGCTGCCTATGCGGCAGTGAACTTATCGTATTAATTTGGCTGACCGGAGCGGTTTTTCTGAGCTGCCTATGCGGCAGTGAACTTCTCTCCTCTAATCTCCTCTAGGCTTTTTTTTTCTGAGCTGCCTATGCGGCAGTGAACTCTAACGGCAAAGATCAGGCAAAGCTCATGCTTTTCTGAGCTGCCTATGCGGCAGTGAACGACAAAGGCAAGCGCCATGGCGACGCCGCCGTTTTCTGAGCTGCCTATGCGGCAGTGAACTTGGCGACGTGCCAACGCCGGTGTTTTCATTTTTTCTGAGCTGCCTATGCGGCAGTGAACATCTCCTCCGTACCCGTGCGCTGCATCCAAGTTTTCTGAGCTGCCTATGCGGCAGTGAACAAACCAAAAAGCAAAACTGCCTTCCCAAGGGTTTTCTGAGCTGCCTATGCGGCAGTGAACATCATGCTCAACCTAATGCAGTCCGGGCACAATTTCTGAGCTGCCTATGCGGCAGTGAACGGGTGGCCCACCACCAAGGGGGCCTCGTGCTTTTTCTGAGCTGCCTATGCGGCAGTGAACGGCAGCGCCGCAAACATCGCTTTCAGCTGTTTTTTCTGAGCTGCCTATGCGGCAGTGAACGCGCAGCCCCCAATTTTCCGAGACCGAAGAAGTTTCTGAGCTGCCTATGCGGCAGTGAACGAGAAAAGGTGCGGGTCAGCCCCATGCTGCTGTTTCTGAGCTGCCTATGCGGCAGTGAACCCAATCAGCGCATCTACCTGCATGTCACGATATTTCTGAGCTGCCTATGCGGCAGTGAACAGCTGGCGCACCGCCTGGGCGGCACGCACGGCTTTCTGAGCTGCCTATGCGGCAGTGAACCTCTCGGTGCCAAAGAGCGCGCGGGCCACATTTTTCTGAGCTGCCTATGCGGCAGTGAACGCGCGCCGGGCTGATTGACCCACGCCCCGCCATTTCTGAGCTGCCTATGCGGCAGTGAACAACACGAGGCCCCCTTGGTGGTGGGCCACCCCTTTCTGAGCTGCCTATGCGGCAGTGAACTTTACGAAAATCACATTGCGGGCCAGCGCGTGTTTCTGAGCTGCCTATGCGGCAGTGAACCCCTGCGCGGCCCTGGGTTGCGCTGCGAAACTTTTCTGAGCTGCCTATGCGGCAGTGAACTCCAGCGCGGCCTGTATATCGGTGTGTTTCATTTTCTGAGCTGCCTATGCGGCAGTGAACTGTTTACAACCTGGTGACCGAGTGCCAGAAACTTTCTGAGCTGCCTATGCGGCAGTGAACACACCGGAGGCAACGGCGGCGGCAGGGGTGAGTTTCTGAGCTGCCTATGCGGCAGTGAACGTGCAGCAGGCCGTCGTCATACCAGTAGATTGTTTTCTGAGCTGCCTATGCGGCAGTGAACTGCCGGCGGCCAGCAGCAAAGCGCCCCAGGCTTTTCTGAGCTGCCTATGCGGCAGTGAACGCCACAATGCCTGGAACCTTGAAGATCAGATCTTTCTGAGCTGCCTATGCGGCAGTGAACTCAAGGCCGCGCTCGAAGACGGCACGCTCAATTTTCTGAGCTGCCTATGCGGCAGTGAACGTTGCAGCCGGGAGGTACTGGCCGATTTTCATTTTCTGAGCTGCCTATGCGGCAGTGAACCTGCCCGGCATGCTGCCAGCCTGGCGCGCTGTTTTCTGAGCTGCCTATGCGGCAGTGAACCGGGCTTGAGAGACTGATAACTGCGTCATGATTTTCTGAGCTGCCTATGCGGCAGTGAACGACATTCTGGCCGACTTGCGCGCCGTGCAAGTTTTCTGAGCTGCCTATGCGGCAGTGAACTTCCGCACTGACGCTGACGCTGGCCGCCACGGTTTCTGAGCTGCCTATGCGGCAGTGAACCATATTAAACCTATACGGTCTGTGCCGTGGATTTTCTGAGCTGCCTATGCGGCAGTGAACTTGGATTTGTAACCGGATCATAATTCGGATTTTTTCTGAGCTGCCTATGCGGCAGTGAACGGCTGGCACCCTTGGCTACTCGGCTTATGAGTTTTCTGAGCTGCCTATGCGGCAGTGAACACGGTTGAGGAAATAAATCAGGCTCCGGCGATTTTCTGAGCTGCCTATGCGGCAGTGAACACGGATCACCCTGAGGAACACGAAACGGTTGATTTCTGAGCTGCCTATGCGGCAGTGAACCGTTGCTGTCTATGCTTTCAAGTTCATTCGTAATTTCTGAGCTGCCTATGCGGCAGTGAACCCCGTACGAGTCGCATTAGCGTCATAGCCCACCTTTTCTGAGCTGCCTATGCGGCAGTGAACAAATTGGCTGGATGGTGGGTGCGGCTTGGATTTTTCTGAGCTGCCTATGCGGCAGTGAACTGAACAACAACTGAACCGATAGACTTTGAAGCTTTCTGAGCTGCCTATGCGGCAGTGAACCCGGGCGCTTTCTGGCTCCTTCGCTGGATGGTTTTCTGAGCTGCCTATGCGGCAGTGAACCAAGCTCAGGCTTTGCACAGCCCAAAATATCATTTCTGAGCTGCCTATGCGGCAGTGAACTTCATGCCTGATTATTGGCATGGTTCTTGATTTTTCTGAGCTGCCTATGCGGCAGTGAACCTTGTGTGCGACTTTATGTCGGGCATCAAGCCTTTCTGAGCTGCCTATGCGGCAGTGAACTGATCGACGTCGACGTGTGCGTTCGGGCATTTTTTCTGAGCTGCCTATGCGGCAGTGAACGAATAATGGGCAAGGGAACAATTGCCGGGGGTTTTCTGAGCTGCCTATGCGGCAGTGAACCGCTGGACACTGCGACGTCGAGCGATACGTTGTTTCTGAGCTGCCTATGCGGCAGTGAACATAAAGGGCAACACAGTCACACTCGACATCACTTTCTGAGCTGCCTATGCGGCAGTGAACCCCAACGCGGCCTGGTCCGAGACCACGCACAATTTCTGAGCTGCCTATGCGGCAGTGAACTTTGCGATGAACAGCCCACTGACGTCCGGCGCTTTCTGAGCTGCCTATGCGGCAGTGAACGGCGATGTGCTGAACGTGCTGCTGCCCGGCCTTTTCTGAGCTGCCTATGCGGCAGTGAACCTGCAGCAGCCCGGCACGCCCTGGTGTGCGGTTTTCTGAGCTGCCTATGCGGCAGTGAACGACGGTCAGCCGATGTACCCGTCAGCCCGCATTTTCTGAGCTGCCTATGCGGCAGTGAACGTCGTGCTCGGGTGTGCCGGCCATGGCATCAATTTCTGAGCTGCCTATGCGGCAGTGAACAGCAACCCCTACGAGCTGCGCCACTGGTTTGATTTCTGAGCTGCCTATGCGGCAGTGAACGCGGCAGGGTGGGCGTTATTCATATTTTTTAATTTCTGAGCTGCCTATGCGGCAGTGAACTTTAAATATTTGCTCCACCGCCGCCACGGCGCTTTCTGAGCTGCCTATGCGGCAGTGAACCTGCGCCGCGCCCACCACGAGCTGTTGGCGCTTTTCTGAGCTGCCTATGCGGCAGTGAACAAACAAGTTGCAGGTATCAGCGTGTGCAGCGTTTTCTGAGCTGCCTATGCGGCAGTGAACTGTGCGCTCTATCAGTAGTGGCTCTGGTTTGCTTTCTGAGCTGCCTATGCGGCAGTGAACGGGTCAAGTTGTGCAACGTACAGTCTCAAGTTTTTCTGAGCTGCCTATGCGGCAGTGAACCCGGAAGCACATCCACCGACAAGCTGTCGCCATTTCTGAGCTGCCTATGCGGCAGTGAACCTTGGACGCTGCCGTGAGGTGGCTTTTCAGGTTTTCTGAGCTGCCTATGCGGCAGTGAACTCGTAGCCGCGCGGCGGCACCACCTGCAGATCTTTCTGAGCTGCCTATGCGGCAGTGAACCGCGGCAAGACACGGCAGCCGGTTCTGGTGATTTTCTGAGCTGCCTATGCGGCAGTGAACGTTTCCTTAGCCCCTGTACCCCGAGGCGCGGTTTTCTGAGCTGCCTATGCGGCAGTGAACGGCATTGCAGGACTTGATCCCGAAGCATGGGCTTTCTGAGCTGCCTATGCGGCAGTGAACGCATGTCTGGCCCTGCTGTTGCATCTCTCAATTTTCTGAGCTGCCTATGCGGCAGTGAACATTTATCAATCGCCTGGGCTGTGGCGCCGACGTTTCTGAGCTGCCTATGCGGCAGTGAACTAGCCAAATTCAGAGAAAAATCCTTGAATTCCAACAGCTTCCGACAAAAATTCCCCAAAATCCTTTTTCCAAGAGGTTTCAGAAAACCGTTGATTTCAAAGACTTTTTTCTATGATGAAAAAAAAGGGTCAAAACCAGGGCACCGTCGCAGTCATACTTAGGCCGTAGGCTCCAAACACGCCGGGGCTTGCGGAATCTTGCAGGGCACCGTGCCGTATGAACAACCTGAACGACTGCACCGTGCTCAGGCTGCGCAGTTGTACATAGGGTAAATCCAGGCGTTCGGCGGCGGTGTCGGGCACACGCACCACGGCCTCGGCGGCATCAATGCCGTGGCGGCGCATCTGGCGGCGGCGCAGGCGGTCCGGGTTGCTTTTGGCTTGCACACGGCTCACCACGCGAAAGCGGGCGGTGGCAGGCACTGACAACACGGCACTGGCTTGCACGTGGTCGCGCATGCCTGCCAGCCATGGGGTGGCCATCGTCGCGGCCAGCTCGGCGTGGCGACCGTGTAAACGCAAACAGTCGCCTAGCCACGGCGGTGCGTCTTGCACCGCCGGAAAGCTGATGCCGATGTGTTCGCTACGCTGGGCCACCAACGCCAGGTGCAGTTTGCCGAACAAGGCTCCCATCAAATGCGGCTGCGCAATTTCGGGGTCGGGCAGCAGCTTCAGGTCTACATAGTGGTCCATGGCTTCAGTCCTTGCCAGATTCACCAAACACACCACCACGCACCAGGTTGGCCAGCACAAAGTGCTGCTGCGCCACGTCGGGCACCTGGTCTTTCAACACCCAGGCATCCAGCAGGGAGTAAAAGTCCATCTTGACCTTGGGCTGGCGGTAGGCCTTGCCTTGCGAGGTGACCGAGCCGTAGGGCTCCACCGCAATCGGGATCGCTTGGCCTAGCCCATCTTCAGCGGGATACCAGGTGTCAATGGTGCGGATGGCGTTGCCGATTTTTTGGGAGTGCATGGCGGCTACCTCGTTCACCTTGTAAAGTGTCTTGCTTTTGCCTGCCTTGTCCTTGTCCAAAATCAGCTCTTGTGACGGAAACGCTTCCTGACCAGCGCCCACGCGCACATAGGCCGTCACTTGCAGCAACACGTACTTTGTTGAACCGCTCAAGCCTTGTTCCAGCAAGGCGGCCAATTGCGTCAATTCCGTTGAGTTTGCCTCAAAGTCGCGCAGCGAATGGGCCAGGGCATCAAAGGTCCAGCGTTGCACGGCTTGTCCTTCTACCAACTGGGCGACCTGCACTTCGATTTGCTCCGCACCCAAGCGGTTGCGCCACAGAAAACGACCATTGGCCAGGTTGTGTGCATAACGCCGGGCCAGCTCACCAAAGCCCGGTGTCTTGGCATAGGTCTGCACGGTGGCCAGCAACTTGGCTTGGTAGTCGGCACTGTTGCAGGCCGAGGGTGTGCCGGTGCCACCCAACACGCGCAAAGTGAAGCTGACTTTGAGCGTATCTGCGTCGGCTGGCAGCATGCTCACATCAACGGTTTGCAGGTTTGGGTTTTCAATGGCGGCATCGAGCTTGGCCGGGTCTTGGTCTTTGGTTTTGAGACGGTTGGAAATGGTGCCGCGCACCGACTTGGCCCGCACCTCGACGGCAGGCCAGGTTTGGCTGGTGTCACGTTGCGCCCACGTGCCTGCGGCAAAGAGGGCATCAGATGGGTCAATCTTGCGCTCGAACGCGAGCACGGAGGCAGTTTTGAGTGTGTTGGTAGTCGCCATGGTTTAACTCCTTGAAATCAGTCAGTAAAGGAAACGGGGGTGTATGAATCGGTGACGGGTGCTTGAAATGCGTTGACGCAGCGGTACAGACCGCTGGCGGGTGCGTAGTCTGGCCGCCAAGTGAGCTGAGCCATGTCGTCCAAGCGGTGCGGGCTGACCCACTGGCCGATGGAATACACACTCTCAACAAAACGGAACGGCACATCGGTGTCGCGTGCGCCTGCCACTGCGCCAGGAGGGTACAAGTCTGACAAAGCGGCGTATCCCACCGGTATGGGTACCAGCCAACCGTTGCGGCTGTCGGTGACCCACTCGATCACTTCGGTGGGTTCACCCACGATGGCATCTGGCACGGCTTTGCGGCTGGCGCGGTGGTTGATGCGTGACAGGTCTAGCCATGCGTCCAACAAGGTGGGCGGGGCGGCTTCACCGGGTGCGTTGGCACGCAGCTCTTCCCAGCGGTTTTGCAGTACGTCGTCACGGGACACCAAGGCAAAGCCCGGCAGCCACTGGCGGCTGAGCCGTTTGAATTGCTTGGCTTGCGAGTCCACATCACCGCCTAGCAACGTCAATTTGGCGCGTGGTGGCCGCCGCATCGCGCCGGGCAAAGGTGGCATCACGCTGCCACCTGCAATACGCATGGCGGCGACACATTCACCAACCTCGGCGGCGCACTGGGCACGTTTGGCATCGTCAAGCAGCGCTGCTCTCAACGTCACTTCAAACACCAGGGTGATGTCCAGGTGAACCCGGCCTTCTTCCACAATCGCCGCTGTGGAGCCGTCTTGCAACACGGGGTTGCGCGTCAGGCAAAAGCTGCGTGTGTAGCCGCCTTGGGTCACCTGCGCTTCAAAGCCATGGCACACCACCCCCACACTGTGGAAGTGGATGCTTGCGTCTGGCCCCATGCGTCGGGCCAGTGCGGTCATCAGCCCGGTGAAGGCGGTGATAGACGGAAAGCCCCATGTCAACGGGCTGGATATGGCATTGGCGTTTTGCACCCGTAGGCGCGGCAGCACCAGCATGGCGGCGTGTGGTGTCTGTTCATTCGACATACATGCCCTCCCGTTCTTGCGCCTTGATTTCTTCCATCATGGTATTGCGCCACTCCAAGAACTCGGGATCCCCCATGGGCAAGGGTGGTCGCAACTGTGCATTGAGCCAGTTGGCAAAGGCGGCGCTGATGCGCTCGGGTATGTCAGTGGGGGGCGCACGATCCAACTCGGCATCGGTCGCTTTCACGCCATCGTCATCCAGCCAGCGGCACTCTGATTCAGTCAATTTGCACTGGGGTGTTTGGCTCCAGCCGGGCTCCAGACTGCGCAGCTCGGCCGTGAACTGCAAGAACTCGTCAATCAGCAAATTGACCCAAGCTGCACGCTTGCTGCGGGTTGCCACATTTCGCGTGGGGTCGGTCTTTAAAAAGGCCAACAGGGCTTTGACAGCTTGGCGCACCTCGGG
>Ga0172381_10008083_pt1 | contig 10329 bp, 23 predicted proteins | sample Leawel6488metaG_FD_119754 | JGI IMG/M metagenome (GOLD analysis project Ga0172381, IMG submission 119754) | Leachate microbial communities from a municipal landfill in Southern Ontario, Canada - Leachate well 64-88 metaG | ecosystem: Engineered > Solid waste > Landfill > Unclassified | place... | reverse complement strand
CTTTTCTAAATTTTCCATTGAACTCAAAACGTTTTCAAATAATTCTTTTGGAAAATTTTTATCTTTTGATGCAATTCTATTTGTAAGATTTCTTAATTCTTCAATAGACAATGGCTTCTCTTTTTCTTCATCTTGCATCATCAGGCATTTGATGTTTTTAATTAAAACCATAATGCACTTTTTGTTTGGAACATCTTCTGCAAAGAAAAGATTTTCAATGATACCTTCATCAAACTTTGATGCAACTAAAATCATACAACTTCCTTCTTCAAGTGCTTTTTCAACTCTTTCAAGGATTTCTTTTTTAGAATGTCTTTCGTCCATTTTCTTAAAGCAAATACTTCAAATGCTCTCTACACTGAACAGTTGAACCGTCATCATTAATTTTAAAAATACTATGTTCTTCTCCTGTTTTGTCTATTGCAACCAACAAAAAACAACCTGAACTTTTAATCAACTTCAATTTAAAATCAACAGGTTTTTCTTCCATTCCAGCAATTTCTATTCTCATTTTTTGATTTGTTTCACTCCTTTCATTTGTATTTTTCTTTTCTTAAAGAAAAGTGTTTGTCTTGCGTGAGTGTGATGCATATCCATATTTAAATGATTGATGTCATCACCAATGAACTTTCGCAATTCAAAAATATTTCCTAAACATCTGCTCCAAAGAAAAATATGATAACCTTTCTTTGTTGATTTCTTGATTGTTAATTCTGCATCAGTGCCAACAAGCAATGACAAGCATCTTTTCAAATAGAATTGAATTTTCTTTGGTTCTTTGAAATCCCAATCAGCAGTAATTCTTCTTAATCTATGCCCCATTTTTTTGTTGTTTGATATATTTAATGTGAATGAATAATTGTTCAAAAATTCTTAACCAGATGCAAATTACAACACCCCAGTTGAAAGCACGAATAAAAATATTGTCAAGGAAAAACATATTTGTAAGAACAATTACTGTAACTGGAATTATCCAAATCCAATATGCAGTTGTGTGAGTTTTCCAAATTGCAAGAAGTTTAAAAGTTTCTTTAATCCAAAATCTTGTTAATGATGTTTGTTCTTCAAGTTGAACTCTTGCTTGTTCAAACATTTGTTTGTAAGTTGATTTCATTATTCGTGTGCATCAAAATATTTAAATCTCTCGTGAAGTTCAAATTTGTTAACTTCAAAATCAGCATTAAGATAAGTTTGCAGTGCATCTAACTGTTTAACTGTCAAACCACTTTCAAGCAAAGCATCAAATGCTTTTGTCTTTTCACTTTCAAGTTTCTTTTTTTTATCCATTGTAATATATTAAGTTATTAGAGGTTTATAAATGTAACGTTGCCACGAATATTTAATTCAAGATAGATTATTCCGTCGGATAATGACTTATCTTCTGTTACACTGACGTTTTCTTGTTCAAGTCCTTCCGTGTCAAATGGGATTGTTTGGAGTTCAGGATTGTTATTTAAGAATTCGTCCATTGCTCCTTCCATTTCTTTTAATGTTGCAGAACCATTATATTGGATTACTCTTATTGAAATATGGTAATCTGAATTATATACAACCTGTTTCCTTAATCTTTTTTGAAGTATTTTTTCTTGAACAATCTTTTTTGCTTTCTCCTGCACTGGTTTTTTAAATTGTTCAGTGATTATTCTTTCATTTCTTTTTCTTGTCTGCCAGTATTGAGTTACTGCTTTTGAAATCTTTGCCCTTCTATAATATTCTTTTCTGTTTGTCTTGTAAAGTGATTTGAATTTGTAGTTTGTCATTTTGCTTTAAACACTTCTCCTGTTTTTGTATTTATCCAAATTGTTCCTTTCGGAAGGGGTAATCTATTTAAAATTTTTTGAAGTAATAAATTATTTTCTTTTTCAATTTCTAATTGTTTTTCTTTAAGGTTCTTGAACCATTTCCATATCATTTTCATTTACAACTCCCGTGATTATTTCTTTGTAACCTTTTGATTTAAATGTTTCCAAGTCATCAAATGCTTTCTTTTCTTTTGTTGTTTCTGCAAGTCCTGAATTGTCTTGATAAAACAAAGGACAAAATCTTGTCATTAATAACTCGTGCCGATTGTCAGGTTTCCAACTTTCAGCATCAAATTTAATTTGTTTGTAACCATATTTTTCAATCTGTTTGAAAAGCATCTCTTTAATTCCAAAAAAATTTGGAAGATGCAATAAAGGATTTCTTCCTGCCCAATACCAAGAGAGAGTAAAGTGTTTTATGTCATTAACAATTTCATCTTTTCTTAAAGGTGGAACTTCAATACTTACAAAAGAAATTTCTTTCACTGCAACATTTAATTCTTTAAAGTGTTTGAAGAATTTTTCTTTGTCTTCTTTTGTTGAATAAATTATTCCAACAATTTCTGAATTCGCATCACCGAATTTCATTTCCAACTCCTCAACTTTTTTGTATTGAATTTTGAATGTCTTTTGAAATTATGCTTGTCCAAACTTGGAACATACTCTTTGCACTTTTCACAATATTCCATTGAATGTTTTGGAAGGTTCATCATTGATAGTTTAGGCATTTTGCTCTCCTGATGCTTGAACAATCTTTGGTTTTAATTTTCTCCATTGAATATATTGTTCTTCTGACAACATAAAATATTTTTCAGTATTGTCAACAAATTGAAATAATAATTTTTTGAAATAAGATTTTACAATTCTTGGTTGTGAAGGATTGTAATCATACTCATCATATCTTCCCCCAATCTCAAACATCTTATTCCAGTTTGACATTATTTCATTCATTAAGTTTGAATTGTCTGATTGCATTTTTTATGTATTGTTGATAGTCGGAATTAGTTTCAAAATAAAAGCCACAACAGGAACAAATTAATTTTTCTTCTTTATTCCTGTTGTGTTCTGTTAAAATTAAACAAACTTTGCATTTCTTTTTCATCAGTTCATTGATGTTTTATTGAAACTTTAAAGACAGCATACATTCTTCCTGACTTCTTACCTTTTTCTTCGCCTTCATAAACAACTTTCACCTTGTCCTCAATAGCAACGTCTTTGAGTTTTGAATTCAAAGCAGTTAATTCAGGAAGGTAGACAAGTTCTTCACCAGCGTTTGTAAGCAATCCGATTGTCTTGCCGTTGAAATTTCCATTTGAAATTTCTTTGACTATTCCAACAATTTCAGTTTCTTCTTTGTAATCCCAAAGATTACGTGAGGAAGAAACTTCATCTTTGTCAGTGAAGTCGTCAATTATTGCTTGGTTTCCCATTTATCAACATCTCCTTATTTAATTGCGTTCATCAAAACAGGACTATGTCCTGTTTGTTTATAGATAAACTTATGACTTTCCTTTGTTAATTCTCGCATCAAAGGAATAAGATTGCTATCAATGGAATTCATTTTTCTGTAAACATTATCTGATGTTTCAAGTGCGAAAATAAATTTGTGTTCGCAACTTTCAACAATCAAGGGATTTAAATCCTGTGGACGTCTTGTCAAAAATATCACTGCAATTTTGTAATGGCGATGATTAATAAATAAATCATACATTGCATTGAATTTCTGCAAATCTTGAACTGTTTTTGGCACAAGATAATCTGCTTCATCAATTACAATGCAATCGCAATTTGCGAATGTTCCCTTCCCTCTTTTTTTATCTCTAAGAATAGATGCGATAAAATTATTCAATTCAACAAAATCTTTTTTCTTTGCAGTGTAAACATTTATTTTGTTTTTCATTCCTTGCAAATCATCAAGATTAACTAAATACCAAACAGGCATCTTGAATTGCAAAACCATTTCTTTTGTAAAATAAGTTTTCCCTGAACCTTGAATTCCCATAATCAAAGTTTTGACATTTTCTAAATTAATTTGCATCTTCTTGCCCCCTATACAATTTAAATTTTTTTCCAATCTCATAATATTTTTTATCTTGATTATCAAAATCTTTTTCAACTTTGTCAATGAACAAATTCAAATCTTCTTTTCTTGTAATATCTTCAATCATTCTAACCTCACACAATCACGGATAAATTTAGTTATGAATGGTTTCAACATTTCTTTGTAAGTTGGAAACAAAGGTTCAAGTTCTGACAATTTGTTTTCTTTCATTTGTGTTGGAATTTTTTTTAATAAATCTTCAATAATAATCATTGCCTTTGCTTCATCAACAACAATATTTTTTGTAATGTATTGAACATTTGAAACTGCTTCTTGTGGCATTGGGTGCTGTTGCTGTTGCTGTTGTTGCTGATTTGGAGCAAGTCCTTTAAGCATTTCCATAAACTTATTTATTTCAGGAAGCATTTTCATAAAATCATTTCCAATGCTGGAAGGATTGATTGCTCCATTCAAATCTTTTTCAGTGATAAATTTAGGCATATCCTTTTCTCCTGATTTCTTCTGCTTCATCTTCATCAACAATCCAAGTGATTTCAAAACCACAGGCAGTGCAATCTCCGTATTTTTCAACTATTGCCCCACATTCAGGACAATGATGCACTTCCTTGTCTTCTGATTTTTTAATTTCAAGTGTTTGAGTTGCAGAAGAAGGCAAAGTCATCGGACTTACGGTAGCCGTCGCAGTTCGCCTTGTTTCTTTTCCTTCTCCTGCTTCATTAATGTCCTGTTCCACGTGTTGAGGAATTTGAGGAATTGCAGGAGTGCTGTCCTGCAACTCTTTTTTAGACTGCCCTATTTCAGATGCGAGAGGAGTTTGAGTTTCTTTGTTTTCAGGAACTGTTTTTGCAACAATTTCTTTTTTGTTGCTGGAAACGTTAAGTTTGCTTATCCTTTGTTTCTGCCCACATTTTTCACATTTAAATTGTTGCTGTGTAATTTCAACTTCTCTTTCTGTTGCACACTTCCAACAACTGACTTTTATTGTTTCTGCCATTATCTAATCAAATCAATCAAGTTTTTAATTGTTTCCAAGTCCTCTTTTCCGACTTTGTCTGCACCTCTAAGAAGTGCCGATGCTTTAAGAAATGTTTGAAGATGTCTTTGAATTCTCAAAACTTCACTGTCATTGTTTTTACAAAGTAATTTTGAATAAGGAATTAAATCCTTAAAGATTTCAGGATTTCCTTTAATCTCTTTTTTCTTTCCATTGCTATTTATTTTTAAATCAGGAACATCAAAAACATCTTCTGCAATTATGTTGTCAAGAATTTTTTGCAATCTTTCAGGACTGTATTTCCAATGAACAGTAAAAAATCTTGAAAGAAATCCAACTCCGTCAAGGAATTTCTTTTTCTTTTCATACATATCTGCTGTTAAGCACATCACCCAACCAACAGGTTTTATTTCATTCTTGATTTCCATATTAAAAGTTTTTGAAGGCATCAATCCGTCTTCTGAAATTGCATTGATAAACATTAAAAGAGTTTCAACAGAAGTTTTTCTTCTGACAAGACAGTTCAATAAGTCAGGAATAATAAAATGAGAAATTTTTCCGTCTTCCAAATCCTTTTGATATTTCAAAAGAATGCCGTAAGCAGTTGTGTCTGTTGTTGCAACTATTTTTTTGTTCTTGTAAAATTGTTTTACGGAAACGGTTTTTCCTGAACTGACAGGAGCAACAAGCAAAACACTCAAAGGAGTTTCATTCTTTAAACTTCCTGATGCAAAAACAATGCGAAGGAATTCTGTAATGTTTTCAAGTCCTTCAAGTTTTGCTCTTTTTTTATTCACCATAAGAATATTATGGAAAATGTCCTTTAAATACTTTTCGTCAAGGTGTGCTTTTTCATAAAGTTGCACATAGAGATAATTATCTCCGTCGGTATTATTGTGTTTACTATTATATAATTACCATATAGGAAAAAAACGAGAGATGCAACTTTTTGTAAAAATGCACGACTGCATTTAAAAAGTCAAATGCTTTAATTTCTTTAAGTTGTTTTCATAAGTTTGTCTTTGACAAATTAACAACGCAAAACTAAAAACAAAACAGATATGGCAAAAATTTTAGAAAGCAAAGCAGGAGAATTAACTCTTGCAGATGCATTTCTTATTGCAGTTTCAAAACAAGTGACAGAAAGAGTTCTTGCTCCGATAATCGGAAATGGTTCTTTAATGTCAGGTGGATTGAAAGTCGGTGGTGCATTAGCAATTAACGGTTTGTTAAAAAACAAAATCGGAAAGATAATCAGCACTGGTTTGATAGTTGACGGAACAGAAGACGTCGTGACAAGTTTCTTGGGTTCAGGAAACATTTCAGGACTTTTCCCTTCAACAAACTCATCTGTGAGTGTTATGTAAAAATGGCATCACAACTACGTCCTTTCACAAGAGTTTTGAATGCAGATGATTTGAGTGCAGGTTCAACTGCAACAGACATTTCTTGTCCAACAGGTTCTTATACAAAGATTGCTTATTACAAAGTTCCAGCACAACAGCAAATTGCTCTTGGTGCAGGTGCTATTGCAAACGGCGTTGACAGTAGAGAATATGTTAAGATAAGATTTGACAGTTCAGCAGGACAAATTGCAGGTAAATTCCGTATAGGATATACAAATGCAAATGAAACCAACGTTCAAATTGTCAAGGAAGAAAGAAGCGACAACATCGGAACAGCATCAACTGTAAAGTTGGGTGAAGTCACAAATTTAAGAGTAGGACAAGACAGTTATCTTGTAATATACTTAAATCCTGACGCAACAACAACTGTTGATTTTTCTGATAGCGACAACAGCGTCTTACTTCCAGTTACTGTTTATCAGTAATTAGAAAGGCATTTAAAATGAACCTCGTAGCATTGGGGGTAAAGTGCTAAACATATTCAACAAAAAAACAAAATGGTATTAACAAAAAAAGAAATGTTTGGAGCATCAGATTTCAAAACAAACATTGTTAAAAATGAACAGGCAAGTCCTTTTATTAGTTTTTCAAATGACGGAACTAAAAATTCACCTACAACAATAACAGCAGGAAGTGACTGGCTTATTGATTTAGCAGAAAATGATGCATCTTCTCAAAAATATTTACCAATGACAAATATGAGAATTGTAAACAATTCAAATTGTGCAATTATTGTTTTCCCAAATCAATCAATTCAGGGAATGATGCTTCCGTCAGGAGCAGTTGTAACATTTGACAGAAGCACAGTTCCAGCAGTTTACTCTTTAAAAATCCATAATGCAGACAGTTCAACATCTATTGCATCAAGTGAGTTGAATGTAACCTTTTGGAAAGAAGGAATTGTTTATGACAGGGCTTTGGCAGATATGAACAAATCATTTTGGAATTTTGTTGGAAAGAGAATGTCAAGATAAAATGGAAAATAAACAAATAGGATTATTAGCACTTTTAGGAGCAGGAACATTTTTACTATTGAGAAATAAATCTTCACCTCAAAATCTTTCAGGTGGAAGTGGTTCAGGTTCAGGATTAGTTTTAGTTTCAAGTTCAGGAGTTGGCACAGGAGAAAGTGCAGGAACAGCAACTCTTGCAAATCTTCCTTCTGTAACTGTTGTTGAAAGTCCTTCTGACACTGTAACAACAAAGAAAGAAAGTTCTTCAACAACAAATGATGCTTCACCAGCATCAAGCACTGCATCTTCACCTAAATCAATCGGAAGTGTTTGGGGATTAGGCACAACAGTTGTAAAAGAAGGAACAAAAAAAGAAACAATGACACAAACAGATATTCCAAATTCAAGTGGAATTGGAACTGTAAGAACATTTACAAAAACAGTTAAAACAACTCCAACAATTTATTCAGGAATTGGTTCAGGAATTGCAAATATTATTTCACTTCTTGGAAGTGGAACAAAAACAAGTAAACAATCAATGACAATATATTAAAATGGGAACAGGAAACACAACAATATCACCTTTGGGATTTAACTTTGATTTTTCACAGTTAGGACAAGGTTTAGAATTACTTACAACAAAGAAACAAACAACTGTAACAAATCAATCAACAACTTCAAATGTCACAAATAGAAATTACAGCATCGCATATAATATTGCAAGTGGTTCAGGAAGCACAGCAAGTTCTTCACAAGTTGCAAGTCCTTCTTTAAGTCCTTCTGTTTCTCCAAGCATTGCAGTCATTCCAGTTCAAGGAAGTGGAACAACAGGAAGCACAGACGGAAGTTCATCACCTCTTGATGCAATAATGGGAAACGCAACAGGAGTTGTAGTAATTGCACTTCTTGCTTTTGTTGGAATGGCATTTTTAAAAAAGAAAAAATAAAATGGAACAACAAACAATAAATAAAACAATCATCACAGCATTGATAACAGCAGTTATAACTTTCTTTACAGTAAATTATTTACAATCTCATTCTTCAATTAAATCACAGGTTACAACAATATGATAAGTGAAATTTCAATTCCACGACGTGTTATTTATATTAGTGCAACAACCCCTTCTGATTTGACACAAGGAAGATTATGGGTAAGAACAACAGACAATAAAGTTCTTGTTTCAAATGGTTCTTCCTATGCAGAAGTTGCAACATCAACTGATGATTTAGAGTTACAGCAAATTATTCAATCAGTAAGTGAATTAAGAGCAACATCTTCAAATGTTGTTGACAGTGCAACAGACATAATTGTTGATGTATTTAGTTCTGCAACTGGTGCTAAAAGCACTATTGACACAGGAACAACAGATGCAACATTTACAGCATCGTCTGCTCAAAGTGTTGCTCACGGAGTTGCTGATGACACAACAGGGGGAAGTGCTGTCGGGGGTTTAGTTCTTTATGCACAAGAAAATGCAGAATTAATTTCTGTTACAAAATATGCAGGAGCAGGAACAAATGTTCCTCACGTTTGGAATGCAACAGGATTAGGAGCAACAAAAGGTTCAGAAATAAGTGTCGGTGGTGCTTATTCAGGAAATGTTTCAACTTTTCCAACACCTGTTCATTTAGTTCGTGGAAATTATTATATTGTTGCAACAGAAGTTGCAGAAAATTTAAGATACAATAATGCAGGTTCAGTTTTTCCATACGGAACAAGTAATTTAAAAATAACTGCAACGTGGGCAAGTGGGCTTGTTACAACAAGAGCATACAATTATGCAAGTTTTTCTTTTTCAACAGCAGACAAAATGCTTTATACAAATGCAGGAGCAGATAAAATTGTTCAAACAAATGTAATAACAATCCCAGCAGGAGCAACATCTGCAAAAGTTTATTCAAAAAATACTTTGACAGGAACAGGAACAATAACATTTGATTTGTCAACTGACAACGGTTCAAATTATCAAACAGGACAAGCATTAAACACAAAAATTGCATTAACAAATGTTGGAACACAAGCAATCTTAAAATTAAATTTAAATGCAGGGGCAAGTGCAGGTGTTGTAACCGTTGAAGATTACGGCATTATGTTTTATTTTTAAATGGCAAAGAAAAAGAAATCTGTCTTTGAACAAAATAAAGAAGAAATTATTTTTAAAATTATTCAGTCAGCATTGGGTGCATTATTAGTTTTCTTTGGTGGATTAACTGCATTATTCACTGTTGGTTTTACGTGGAATGGATTTGCAGTAACAGCATTTTCTTCTTTAATTACCGGAACAATTTTCTTTTTAACAAAAATGAAAGAGTATTTGGACACGCAAGAAAATGAGTATACATTTTCACCAATACAGAAATGTTTAAATATCATCTAATAAATTCCTACTTATGCATAAAATGCATAAACAACTAAAAACAAAACTGAAAATGGAAAACAAAAACTTATTGATTGTTCTTCCCATTTTGGCTTTGCTGTTGGGTGGACTTCTAACATACACAGCATTCCCTCAAAAAGTGGAAGTTGAAAAGCAAGTTGAAGTTGAGAAATTAGTGAACGTTACAGTTGACAAGATTGTCAATGTTCCTTTGGACTTTACAGCAACTTACATAACTCCTGCAATGGAAGAATTTATGAAAGAAGTTGATGACGATGAAGATTTACAGGTTTGCAATTCTGATGAATTCAGTATGAAAGAAATTTCATTAAAGAAATTATCAGATGTTCAAAAAGTTACAGTTGATGATGACAAAACAACTGTTGAATTTGGGGCAACACTCAAATACAAACAAGATGAAGTAAAGGCGTGTTACAATGCTTTTGCTGTGACGGTTACTTTTGAAGAAGATGAAAAACCTGTTGTTGTAATCGCCTAAATCAACATTGAAGTATTATTTATTTTTATTTTTTAAATTTTTTTTAATTGCAAATATTTATATATATTGCATCACTCTAATTCTTATCACCTCTTTTTCCTTGCAGGTGAAAACATTCTCTCTCCTGCAAGGTTTATGTTCAGGAGAAAAACTACTATGGCAAAAGCAAAATCAAAGTCAAAGAAGAAAAAGAAAAAGTAAGATTAAAATTCTTAATTAGTTCTTAACTTTTTTT
>Ga0172381_10008082_pt1 | contig 10330 bp, 9 predicted proteins | sample Leawel6488metaG_FD_119754 | JGI IMG/M metagenome (GOLD analysis project Ga0172381, IMG submission 119754) | Leachate microbial communities from a municipal landfill in Southern Ontario, Canada - Leachate well 64-88 metaG | ecosystem: Engineered > Solid waste > Landfill > Unclassified | place... | reverse complement strand
TGCCTCGGGTTCTTGCGGGATAACAGATAAATTCAGGTGAAAAGAAGCGTAAAAACAGATAGAAATCAGGAGCAGATCGATAAAAATATAGAATAAATATATGTATCTATTCTGTCTAAGCATAACGTTTATTTTAACATAAATATCTTAGGATTTACAGGAATTTGAACGGTTTTTAACCATATCGGCTAACAAATAGCAAACAAACAAAGGATAATCAATTAAATACCTGCGCCAGAGACGCTTAGGCTCGGTAACCAGCCTGAATAACCACTCAAAGCCATGATCCCGCAACCAACGCGGTGCTTGCGGTTTTACCCCAGCCAAGAAATCAAAAGCCGCACCCACCCCCACCATTACCGGCACCTTTAGTTTGTCTTTATGCTCATACATCCAAAGCTGTTGCTTGGGACATCCAAGCCCCACCCAGACAACATCCGGTTTTAGATTATTAATCATATCGATCACAGTTTCGTCCTCTTTTTTGCTTAAAGGACTAAAAGGCGGCGCGTAGCTCCCCGCTATTTTTATGGCAGGAAACCGGGCTACTAAATTACGCAACAACAATTCCAGTGTCTTATCTGTCGCACCATAGAAAAAATGAGAATACCCTTTTCCTTCGGAAAACTGCAAGAATTCTACCATCAAATCCGGGCCGTATACCCTTTTCCTTAAACTATATCCGAACAATCTCCCCAACAAAACCAAAGATATACCATCTGGCACAGATAAAGAACCTTGATTCGACGCCTCTCTAACTAAAGGATCAATTCTGCCTAAAACAATGTCATTAGCGTTAGCTATTACAATATAATTTCCGAATGATCTTCCCCTGATCCACTCCTCCATTGCCACGATGACTCCAGAGATTTCCATGACATCCACTCTTAACCCACAAACAAAAAATGGCTTCTTTAATTCATCAGTATTGCTTATTTTAATCACCAGTTAAATCCTCTTTCTTAAGCATAATAAAATCCCACAAATTATCGCTTGAAGAGAAATAGCTAACATCGGGAAGCAACTTATAATCCTTATTAAAATACTCGTTGAATACTACCCTGAATGAGTTTACCGGGCTTATCCCGTTATATAATAAATTCTTCTTCTCCCCTGGCAGGTAATAAGCATTCAAGATGCTCGTCCTTAATCTGAATAACTTTTTTGATGGCTTATCAGCTAGTCCCAAAAACTGGCCATGGTCACCCTGTATAATTATAATAGATCCGGGGGAAGAAAAAAGAATATGCTCAAGCACTGATTTAATCCGTTTATTAACAAAAAGGGTCTGCTCGGTATAAGCTCGGCATTCCTGATTATGCCACAAATCACCCTTTTTATTATTCAATAAACAACGTAATTCTGTTAAGCCAAATCTAAGAGGTTTTCCGTCTTTATTAAAAATATAGGGAGGATGCGGAGACATTATATGCGCGAATGTAAAAGTAGGTTCCTTGATTTCGGGCATTTCTCTTAGTTTTTCTAAAGAAAATCGGACACCCGCTCTCTGATAATTATATATAAGCGAATTAAAAAACCCAAAGAAGGTGACGGGATAGGCCCAGCTTGAATCAATTAAACTCGGTAAAAATTCTTTTGCCGGACCATAGGCGAATTTCATATCAGCATCTACACCATAGTGATGACGCCCTTCGGAAGTAAAATAGATCGAGATAATCTTATAACCTTTTGATCTTAATATTTTTACTACTTCATTATTATAAAGCAATGCGCTCTCTTTATCCTTATCCTCCGCATTCAAATATCTGAAATTCAAGGAGGAAGGGACAGAAAGGCTTGTCCAGGTATAATTACTCCTGCTAGACGAAGAAACAAAAAACCCCTTACCTCGAAGCCAATCACAGAACTCACTATCATCAAAACCCAGCTCGCTTTTTAACACATCCTGATTCATATAAGAATCTAGAATAATGTAATATATATCCGGGAGATTTTTATCCACAGATTGAGTATAATTTTCAGCGCTGGCGGGATCAGGTGTCTCAATCTTCTTAGAGATAACCTTTTTCTGCTTAAAGATTACGTTTTTTATCTGAAAGTTAATGATCGGGGAAAAAACAAAAATTACCAACAATAGCCCTGTTAGGTTCAAATAATTAGTAAGAGCATTGATTATTTTTTCTTTACGCAATAAAAGAATTATTGCCAAAGAGAATAAAACAAAAATAGCAAGCCATATAACCATGAGATAACTATGCCTGCCAATCTCAATACCGAATAATTTTGCATTTCCTAATAAAGTGCGCGCATGCCCATAGGAAAAAAACAAAATGAAAAATAAAGTTATTATTAAACCTGCTTTTTTGAAACTCCTGATAATTAAACCGAGGATAAATACGGCTATAATGGAAAAAATCAGAAAAAATAATGCAGGCGGCCAAACTTCTGAAAAACTGACATTCAGGTTTTTCGACCAAAAATAGAATACAAAGTATACCGCAAAAACAAATGGATGCAGCAAAACACTCCTCTTCCCTATCATGATCAACCCCTCCTGCGCATTAAATACAACACTCTTTTCGAATCACTAACCTTAACAGTTTGGTCTATAAAAAAATCCTTCGCAAATTCACGCTCGAAATTATCCTGCGTGTAATCCTCGAATATATCTTTTCTAAGAATAAGCATTGCCTTTACCATCTCGTCATCCTTAGGCACGAATTCAATAATCAAAGTCCTGGATATGTTCTTAAGAAAAGATGAAATTTTCCGCAGTGGCAAATTATTGGAAATAGCCAAATGATGGATCAAAGCGAGCGCTGTTACCAGATCAAACGGGCCTCTTTCAATAAAAGAATCCCTCTCCTCCCCCTCCCATCCAATTCCAGGGCTGGGGTTAACGACATCCAGCAGCAATGGAAGGATATCCTTCTCTTTATACTCCAATACATAAAGGTAATTTCCTTCCACACAAACAGGATCAAAATCGCTTGAAATAGTATAAATACCCCTAGAAGAAAAAATACGGCTAAACAAACCCGTGTTAGCCCCCAAACTACAAACCAGGCGCGGGGAAACTTCACCTATCATCCCTTCTACAATTTTCTTCTTATGCTCCACGCCTTGAGAAGAATAACTCTCTTTTTTTGAATAATAATCAGCCCAACTGGTTTTAAGGGGCTTCCATTTTATCCCCTGAATCGTTGATTCTAAATTATCGATTAAACCATAAAATGAATCTATCCCGAATTTACGGTTTTTGGTTTTGTTGTCTACAAAAGAAGCATCTGGACTGTATTTTTGCGCCTTTGAATGCATATAAATATGCAGTAATAATCCAATGTTAAATCTGCCTGAATACGGCAGTAATGAAGTAGCCAGATCTAGCGGCAATCCATCAATATAAGATTTTAATAACTGACCCAACCTAATATCAACCATGCCCATGAGCGCCAAAGGCCCCAGGAAATGCCGACAAAACTGCCCATAGGCAATCCAGGGACGGTTATCGATATGCTTTTCAAAGGAAAGAGTATCTATAAATACCGGCTTTGAACCTAAGAATTGTATGTTATACAAACTGCAATCCTTAAGCGACATCCCACGTCTTAAAGCAAGCCTTTGGATCTTAAGGGTCAATAAAGCCGCTTCTTTTAACTGACTAAAGCACCATTCATAGGGATAAGATATGAACGGCACAAGCTCCGGTCTAATAATCTTATAGGACGATTCCGCTTCTTTTTTAACCTCAATGTGGGAAATTAACAGACCGGCAGAAACCAGATCATCATACAATCCGCTGTCAAGAAACAGGGCATAATCATCCTTGTAGCAATTGTTAATTCTCCGGTACAACACATCACCTTCATAATATACGCTGCCGCTTGGGTCCCTGAAAGAAGCAGCCGATTCTCTTCTATCCATTTCTAATCCTTCTTAACCGGGTTAAACAACTTTAAAAATACATCTTTAACTGCTCTTAGTATACCCCTCCAAAAGGTCTTAATAAAGAATAGGGCACCAAGCAAGCCCGCAATAAGAAGCTGAAGAAAATAACTTCCCGTCCCCGGATCAAGATACGCGTAGGCATTGCTGGTAAACACCAAAGAAAAACTTATTAACAACAAAACTATTTTCAAACCATTCTTCAATCTCATACAACTTCTCCTTTCTTAATGTTCTTATCTAAGTTCACTGTGGCAAAAATCAACCCAATGAATATCCATAAGAGTATACTTGTCGGCGGAGAATCAATCACGTCAAAAAACATAGCTTCCGCATGCCAAAAAACCAAAGCCCCCAAAGTTCCAGCCAAAACATTCCTTATGAATTGCAAATGGCATTCTTTCAAATACTTAATTGTGTAATAAAATACATAGATGTTAATGAACAGAAAAATACCAAACCCTGATAAACCCATCTTGTAAAATATGGTTAAAAAATGATTATGCGCAGGAATTACGCCACTATCTTCAAATGCACTGATTGGTTCACGATATCCCCAAATATCATATTCAGGATAATTACCAAAACCTTTGCCAAACAAATACGAACCAGACGCAAACTCTATTGTCTGCTTCCAAATTTTTCCCCTCCAAACAATATTATCATACCCTGTTCTTTCTGATTTTCTCCTTAATACTACTCCGCCGGATTCATCTAAAAAAACCGACTTCGATATTGCTCCAACAGAATTGTTTTGTTTACCAGACAGCTTAACAAGAAAACAAACTAATCCTCTGCTTTTCCCTGTTAATACATCTAATTGCGGAGATTTAAAAACCACGAAATCAATGCAGAACAAAACAGATCCAATAATAATAAAGGCGACAAAGAACTTAAAATAGACCTTGATCATGACCCTAAATCCTAAAATCAACATTTGGAATATTGCCAAGCAGAAAACAGCTATCCATAGACTCCTTACCCCGAATATTACCAACATATACAAATTAACTGCGGCCAGCCCTAAAACAAATAACCTAGCAATTTTGTTCTTGAGATAGTTATAAAAAACAAACAAAAAGGCACAGATGAATCCGTAAACCATTCCTATCTGGAAAACCTTGGAATGGTAAACTAAACCATAAAACCAAGATTGATTATCGCCAAAAATCAAAATTCTCCCCACCAATAAAGAAACAATATTGGCAGATACGATAATTATAATGAATACCTTAACAGACTTAATCCTACTAAAACATATAAACGCCACCGGTAAAAACAACATATAACCACACAAAACAGCAGAATCCCTAAGGGCAAAAAAGTTCTTGCCTAAAAATCCCCATAATGAATAAAAAAAACCAAACAAGAAATAAACAAAAGATACAACCAAGAATAGCCGAGGAATTTTCAACAGCTCTTTTTTATTAAGTATTACCAAGGGGAGAGAAACCAATAAAAATATTTCTGTAATAAAAACAGGAAGAGAATTTATTTTTAGATGAACTACTGAAAACGCCCTGCCAAAAGACAAAATAAAAAAAAGGAAAGTAAAAAACAATATTTTTATCAACGAAGAATGTTTAATGAATAACTTCTGTGCCAATTGCCCCATTCTTTTCCTTTCTAATCCTATCAATCACCCCATCTACCTGTTTAATAACCTGTTCTTCGGTGATACCGGTAAGACAATACGGCTCTTTATGCTTACAATAATCAGAACACGGGCGACAAGAAACATTGTCTTTCATAATCACTACATTATCTTCACCATACGGGCCAAACCATTCTTGTTCCATGGGGCCGAAAATGGCAACAACCGGAGTGCCGACTGCGGTAGCTATATGCATTGCTCCCCCGTCATTGCATATAAGAAAATCCAGATCTTTTACTATCGCCATATATTTGCATAAACAAACTTTTATCTTCAAGCATCCTTCTGGCAATCTAATATCATCCCCGTAACCTCCTGGCTCGATAAAAAAAACGACTTGAACACCTTTTTGTCTTAAATAAGCTGCTATATCAACAAATCTTCGCAGAGGCCAACACCTTGTTTTGATCCCTGCACCAGGGTGAACTCCGACCAACAAATTAGCCTTATTTATCCCCTTATTCCTTAAAAAATCATCAGCCCATTTTTTTTCTTCTTGTGGAATATCGATTGCTGGTTTGGCATCAACACTACTTAGTCCTAAGTATCTCAACAAATAGCCCCAAGCATCTATCCGATGCAACTTATTCTTTTCCACCTTCACTACATCAGTCAATAAAAATCCGCCGCCGGTCCAATTATACCCAACCCTGCGTTTAGCTCCAGTAAAAAACACAAGTAAGTTATTCCTAACATCACCTCTTGCATCAAGTACTAAATCAAATTTCTCGGATCTTAGCCGTTTAATCAGCCTAAACAAGCCAATCCAATCCCATTTCCAAAAACAATATTTGCCTCTAAACTTTGTCCAAGGAAAATCATAAATTATGAATTTATCTACAATGTTACTACTAGATAATATAGTTTTTGCATGTTCTTTTGCTAAAATGTTAATTTTAGCCGAAGGATAATTCTTTCTCAACGCCCTTAATACACCTGTAGCGAGAACAACATCTCCTATACCCCACAACTCAATAACTAATATTTTTTTTAAAAATCCCATAGCCTAAGTTATCTCTTTCGTGAAGCCCAAATAATAGTTTCAAAACCATAAAAAGCACCGGTTATAGCAAAAGGCATATTCCTATTAAGAACTCTGGCAAATGGCTCAAAAATTAACCCTAAAAACCAAAGAAAAAAAGGCCGGTATCTTTTTATGCAAAAATCGATTCTGAAATTGTTATTGGTTATAATTTTAAGTACTTTTTGGTAATTAACGGGACGAGCATGAGATGGATCATCGTAAAAATTTAAAGTATTACGACGTTTAGGAAAATAAACACTTTCTTCACTCGGAAAAGAAAGATATAAGACGCCATTGTCTTTTACTGAACTTAACATTGCACAAAGAACATTTTCTTGATCGTAGCAATGCTCTATATTATGGGAACTTATTACAGCGTCGAACTTACCTGAAAATTTTACAATCTCTTCAGCAAAAACCCCTGGTGACACTATCTTATATTGATCCGCATAAATATTAGGATTAATTTTTTGATTATAGTCCCCGACATCTAAACCCACATAAAAAATATCTGGACGTTGAGACTTTATCTTTAAGGGAGAATTATTACCACATCCAATATCAAGTAATTTTGCATTCCTGGGAACAAATTTTAAAAACCCTCTTTTCCCCCTGGGATAAAATATTAAAGAAAAAGCAAGTTTTAAACTTTCCTGCCAAAGAATAATTTTACTATGGCTATTCATGGCTCTTTAAAACTCTCCCCTATTTTAAATATATTTAAGCAGAAAGTTTTTCTTATGGCGATAAAGAATAAAAACCAAACTACAGGCAATAATAAAATATATCCCGCCGTTAATAATTAATCCTAAAAAATGGTTTATATGCAATTTTAATAAAAATACAAACATGGTACTAATAACCATTGCGGAGATCGGAACAATTGCAATTTTTAATAAAGGAATTCGCATGATCTTGGATAACTTCCAGTGGTAATAGAAGAAAACAATACCATCCCCAATTATCATACTAAAAGCTGCCCCTACAATCCCCCACTTATATACCGATATTAAACTAGCTATAATATTTATTACTCCTACAGAAATGTTAGCGATAAAATTAGATCTATCTTCTCCGGCAGCTACTAAACTTCGAGAATATACGGTATTAATAGCAATTATAAAAGCAGCAAAAATTAAGAAATAGAATAGCTTCCCACTTTCTATAAAAACAGACCCATATATCAACCCCATTATTTCTGAACTAACAGCATTACCTAATAGCATTAGCGGCGTAAAAAGAACGGCTATCCCTAATAAAGCAAAAATTACAATCTTTCTAAAATCACTTTTTCGGGTCATGGCGGATTTAGAAAGATATGGAAAGATTGACTTCACTCCCACCATAATGGCAAGAAGCACAAAAGAAATTGGCTTATAGGCTGCGCTATACAAGCCGGTTCCACTCTCACCAACGAAAAAAGAAATAACAAAAATGTTAAAATAACCAACAATCCAACCAACTAATGCCGTGGCAAACATCATTGCACTACTGGCAAAAAATTGCCGGTCCAATTTCTTGTCCCAGGAAATACCTGGAAAACCATATTTACAACTATATTTCACAAGGAGAAAACCACTTCCTAACAATTTGGAAATCAAAAAAACAACTCCAACCCATAAAAAGCTAGCCTTAAAATTGATTAAAAATAATACACCAAGAAAAAAGAATAGATCGCGTATAATTGGAAAAAAACTGTAAACAACGAATCGTTCTTCTCCCCAAAAAAACCAATCAAGAAGAAAAACTAGACTAAAAATCGCTGATACGCATATCAATATTACTAATTTTGTTTCTAAAGAATTCTTTAAAAATATAATAAAAATTGATAATATAAAAAAAGCTGACAGGCAGAACAATGATCTTAAAGAAACCACGCTGTTAACAATAGCGGCTTTATCTTTTTTCTCTGCCTTAGATATCTCTCGCATTCCGATGATATCAGTACCGAATAATACTATCAGAGAAAAAAAGAAAAACGATGCTTCGGCAAAACTGAATACCCCGAATTTTCCCGCACCGAAAGATCTAGCGATAAAAACAATTGCGATAAAATATAAAACCCCGCTTAAAATCTGCCCTATAGACAAATAAGTAAAATTATAAAATATTCGCTTAAGCAATTTGTTAACCTCTCTCTTTTACCTTAAAAGATTTACAATCAATACATGCTTTAGGCACAATTCCTTTATGTATGGAATTTCGTAATGCCTTATAGCGTTTTGATCCCCATATATCAATAAATTTTTCCTGGAAAATATTCCCAAGACTATATTCTTTTTGGAAATCCCGTTTATTTGCTTCATTGCCAGCACAACATGGTATAACTTCACCAGTAACAAAAATAAAAGGCATAATCCAAAAACTGCAATCTGAAATAGGAGGCTTTACGGTTGGAACATTGGCATTCCAGCCGACGCGGATCCCTAATTCTCCGGATCTGTTCATAACCTCACCTACCAACGCCTCTGGGATATCGCCGGCCAAGTGCTTAACCTCCGGATAATCATGGAGCATCCTGGTGAATATTATAGAGCTCTCAGTACCGGTGATTGATTTCACTAAATCGGGAAATTTAATAACCTCATCGAGGTTAACTTTATTGATAATATAATGATAGGATAGTTCGGGATATGGCGTTTTACGCAATCGGCGTAATTCCAATAATCGCTTAATATTCTTAACAACTATATCGAAATTTGCTCCAGATCGGATTTTCTCATAAGTGCTCTTCGTAGCGGCATCCATCGAGATAAATATTTTATCTACCGATAAATCTACCAGAGTCCTGGCCGCTTTTTCGTCAATGAAGGAAAAATTATCATATAATTCAACATAGATATTCTTCTTTTTGACATACTCAAGCATTTTCAAGAAGTCCTTATTTATGAAACTTTCACCTATCCCCGTCATCCCGATCCATTTTAATTTAGGGAATTGATCTATGATATGTTTAAACTGTTCGAAATTCATGCTGCGAGGTTTTTCCTTCCAATAAGTATGCTCGCAAATAATGCACTTTAAGGGACAATCAGTTGTAACTTCCACTTCCAGCAAACGAGGATAATGCACAAAAAATGGATGTAATCTAGTCCATAATAATTTTGCCAAAAACCCTTGGTGCGCATATAAGATCTGATACCAAAGGTAATTATATGTCGCCCGGAATCCTTTATGCTTTAACATATTGAATATTTTCTCTACTCTATAATCCATAAACACCCTCTCTAGCTAATGAATATAATCTTTCAAGATTGGAAAAGGAACTATCAAAATCCCTGATCTCTTTTATTCGATCAGAGACATTTAGACCTATCGCTATATCACCTCCAGATCTTAATAAAGTAATAATTGATGAAGAAAAACTGCTTGGCGAATTAAATTGCGCTAAAATACCGTCCTCTCCATCCCGTATAAACTCCGGAATGCTACCGATCCTGCTTGCTACAACCGGCTTATGCGAAAGCTTGGCTTCAATAAGAATTACCGGCCCGAATTCGCTAGACCATTGTTCGGGAACGACGACTACAGCCGCATCTTTCATCAGCCCCAAAATTTCCTCATTGCTTTTATGGCCCAGAAATTCAATATTGCCGGAAAGATTATTCCTCTTAATAGAATCCTGAATAGACTCAAAATACGAGCCCTTTCCACTACCAGCTACTAGCAATTTTGCTTCCGGGACCTCTTTCACAACACCCTGCATCGCTTCTATAATAACATGCAGGCCCTTATGGTAGGTTATG
>Ga0172381_10008081_pt1 | contig 10330 bp, 6 predicted proteins | sample Leawel6488metaG_FD_119754 | JGI IMG/M metagenome (GOLD analysis project Ga0172381, IMG submission 119754) | Leachate microbial communities from a municipal landfill in Southern Ontario, Canada - Leachate well 64-88 metaG | ecosystem: Engineered > Solid waste > Landfill > Unclassified | place... | reverse complement strand
TTCTGGTTTGAATTCCATTGACGCAAGTACTCCATGATCCGTAAGTATATGTACAAGATGGGAAACTTTGAGAACAAGTGGCAGTGGTTCCTCCGTTACTGCCTTGACATTGCCATGCCCAACCTGTACTGCCTTGAAGGTTGTTGATTGAAGTTCCGGCATTACAGTTGTAATGAGTTGAAGAGCAGGATCCGTTAGTTGATTCAAGTATATTTGCAAAACAATCTCCAAATCCGCTGGGATTGCAAGACCATTTCCATACTTGTGAAAATGTATAATTTGAACTGGCGCCATAAGTTCTATATCCTAAATAACTATATGGTCCCGAAAGATGGTAGTCGATAATTTCTGGATCTCTAAAGGTGTAGCCAGGTTGACAAGCATTGGTTGAAGTGGGAGTTTGTGTTCGTCCTTTTGGAACAACTGCCGATTGTCCACATACTCCAAGACTGCCGGAACAGTTAATCGTTATTCCTGAATATGAACATTGCCACGAGGCCGATGTAGATGTTGGAGTAACGTTGCTACCCCAAAAAGCAACATCTGAGGTTTGGTTTAAATATTTAATGCACCAGCCTGGCAATGTTGAACAAAGGACTGGCTCGCTTAAGGTTGCTTTTCTTGCCCTGTATGCTGCACAACTATCTGTGCCACAATTCCATGTCCAGTAAACATTTGCTTGGTCGGCCGCATCATGCTTTACAAAATTTGATACTACGCCAGAAGAACAATAAGAGATTGGAGCGGATGTTAGATACGCGCCATTAACGTCCGGATCGCAAGTCCCGGCCGCGTATATTGTTTGAAAGCCAGCAAGACATCCAAACAAAATCGCAAATATGAATAAGAATGATTTGTTTTTCATTATTTTAAAGTTAACTGATTATTGTTTATAACTATTATATAATAATCGCAAAATAATGGAAAGGAGCTTTCCCCTTTTTAAAGGAATATCAATTACTGGGGTTCTATTTTTCTGTTTTTATTTTGTTTAAAATAATTTTATAAACTCCATCCACAAAGTCTCCTCCGGCATATCCTATAATAAATCCAACAGCTGGCGAAAAGCTTTCGATGCTTTCTACAACTCCAATTTCCCTAATAGCTATTGCAACTAATAATCCTATTACCCCTGACAGAAATGACATTCCGAAAAAGTATTTTACGTCGAAACCTACGTTCTTATAATCATACTGATGTTTTAGATAGCCAATTATGCCCCTTGTAACTCCCCCACCAAACCCTGCAATAAGAATTGAGATATAAATATTGTAAATCATTTTTTTGTTTTGATATAAAAAGCAAGCTTCGAAAAGCTTGCTTTAATTATTTTTTGAAAGTGATTACCTCGTCAATCACGCCGTACTCTTTTGCCTCTTCGGCAGTAAGATAAAAATCTCTATCAGTATCCTTGGTTACTTTGGACAAGGGCTGACCAGTGTGCTTTGCTAAGATTTTACTCATTCTTTCTTTTATTTTTAGTATTTGCTTAGCGGCAATTTCTATTTCGGTTGCCTGCCCCCTTGCTCCACCCAATACTTGGTGTAAAAGAATTTCTGAATTTGGAAGAGCGTACCTTTTTCCTTTTGCGCCAGCGGCCAAAAGCAAGGCGCCCATTGAAGCGGAAAGACCGATTGAAACCGTTGAAACATCTGGTTTTATATATTGTATGGTGTCGTATATTGCGAGTCCCGCAGTAACTGCCCCGCCAGGACTGTTGATATATAATTGGATATCTTTTTCTGAATCTTTTGAAGCTAGGTAGAGAAGTTGAGCGACTATTGAATTGGCCATATAGTCGTCTACCACTCCTGCCATAAATATTATTCGTCTTTCTAGAAGTCTTGAATATATATCATATGCCCTTTCTCCGGATTGTGTTTTTTCGATAACTGTTGGGATTAAGTTCATATTTTTGTTTTATTATTAATTAAGTCCTAAATAAGCAAAAATTTTCTCTTTGGTGATATCGTCGGCAATAAGAATCATAAGCCTTTGGATATCGACGTTCTTTTTATCTTCTTCGGAGTATTGCTTCATTACTTCTTCAAGCTTTGTCGCAACTTCTTCATCGGTTGCTTCTATTTTTTCATTTTTTGCTATCTGGTGAAGTATTAAAAATCTTTTTACTCTGTCTAATGCTAATTTTTCGAATTCTTTTCTTATTTCCTGTTCTGTTTTTTTGATCTGTGATAAGTATTCATCGATACTTAGCTTCAGTTCATAATTAACCCTATCTTTAAGATTTTCGAAAAGATTATCTTGTTCCCTTTTCAAAAGAATTGGAGGAATCTCGATGGTGGTTTTTTCTAATATTTTATCCATTGCCTCAACTCTTAAACGATTTAATTCGGCAACCTTCTTTTCTTCTTTAATTCCTTTTTCAATGTCTTCCTTTAACGCAGAAATAGTATCAAACCTACCTAATGTTTTTACCCATTCGTCGGTGAGTTCTGGTTTATCCATCTTTTGAACGTTTGTGATTTTTACTTTTGCCTTGATCAGCATTTTTTCTGGCTGGGTTTTGTCTAATTGTTGTTCGATCTTTCCTTCAATTTCCTTTTCCTCTCCTTTTTTCATTCCTTTGATTTCCTTTTCAAATCCTTCAATAAAGTGTCCTTTGCCGATTATGAAACCATCTCTTTGTTCTCCCCTCATATGACTGAAAGTATTAGGGAGATATTCAATGATATATGTAAACTCGACAAAATCGTTATCGTCTGCTGGCCCATCTTTGTCTTTCAATACTGCTCTTGCGTTTCTCAGCCATTCAATTGCATCATCTATTTCTTTTTCTGTCGTTTTTATTTCTTCTTTCTTTATCCCTTCGGTAATTTTTTTTGTATCAGGAAGTTTTATATCTGATAAGGTTTCTACGGTAGCTTTAAATACGAAAGGATTTTCCTTGGCAATTTTCAGCACTTCCACTTCCGGTTGTGAAACAGCTTCAATATTTGTTTCTTGGAGATACTTAAACCAGTTCTTGCTTATTGCTATTTCGGCTGCTTTAGATAAAATATTCTCATTCCCGACATGCTGTTCAATCATATTAATCGGAACCTTTCCTTTTCTAAACCCAGGAATTTCTAGGTTTTCTGCGATTTCTTTTATGGCCTCATTAAAACAAATGTTAAACTCATCTTTTGGAAGCTCGATTTCTACGCAATGCTTTACTGGGGTTGATTCTTTAACAGTATATTTCATAATGTTTATTTATTTTCTTTATTCATCATTTTCTACAGTTTCCGAGGTATCATTAGCGTTATTTTTGCTGCCCTTCTTCACTGCTATTCCCTCTTCCATTGCTTTTATAGAACCGTCTTTTTCCATTTGCTCATATTCCTCCGCGCTTTTCACATCTATTTTCCAACCTGTTAATCTGGCTGATAATCTCACATTCTGCCCTTCTTTGCCTATCGCTAATGACAATTGATCTGTAGGCACCACAACCAATGCTGTATTTTTTGGAAGCACTTTTACATCAATAACCTTAGCTGGAGACAATGCATTTTTGATGTATTCAACTGGATCGTCTGAATATTCTATTATGTCAATTTTTTCTCCTCCTAATTCAGATATGACTGCCGCAACCCTTACTCCTCTCTGGCCCACCATTGCTCCAATTGGGTCTACTCCATCAACAAGAGACATAACAGCTATTTTTGTTCTTGAACCTGCCTCTCTGGCTAAAGATTTTATTTCTATTTGCGTGGCCCCTATTTCTGGAACCTCTAACTCGAATAATTTAGAAATAAGTTTGGGATATGCTCTTGATAATACGATTATCGGACCTCTTGAAGTTGTTTCTACTTTCACCACATAAAGCTTTAAACGTTGTCCTTCTTTATAAAATTCTCCTTTGATCTGTTCTTCTTTCATTAAAACTCCTAATGTCTTTCCGATATCAAAATATACACTTGACCCTTCCAATCGTTGCACTACTCCTGAAACAATTTCTCCTTCTTTTGATTTATATTCGGCTAAAACTGCGTCTTTTTCAGCTTCTCTTATTTTCTGCAGAACGACTTGTTTGGCAGTTTGGGCAGCGATACGACCAAAGTCATCTTTTTGCTCTAGAGGAATTATTTGTTCTTCCCCTACCTTTAAGTCTATTTTTTCTTTTTTACATTCCTCAGCAAGAATGTGCCTTTCCGGATTATATCTCACTCTTTTTTGTGTTTCTCCAACAGATACATTTGGATTTTCTTCTGTGCTATTTATTTCGCTTTCTATTGGACGATATTTATCTTTGATTTTAAAATCAAAATTCTCTGGATCTTCTTCTTCAGATGGAAAAGGAATATACACTAAGGATTCATCAACTACAAGTCTAGACCTAAAAAAATCAACTTTTCCAGTTTTCTGATTCATTTTGGCCTTTATAATCTGTCCCTTTTTCCCGTATTCTTTTTTGTAGGCAGAAGCCAAAGCATGTTCAACTGTTTCAATTATTATTTCTTTTGACAATCCTTTTTCGTCAGATATTTGAGTTATTGCTGACAAGAATTCTTGAAAATCCATTTTTATTTTTTAATTTAATTATTATAATATTTTGATTTTTCGTTAAAAAAAGCCGGATTTCATCCGACCGCATCATTCATCTCTCTTTCCTTAATTACAAGAATATCATTTTTTTAAGAAAAGTCAATTGAAAAAGCAGGGATGCTTCCCTGCTTTTCGTTTTATCTTTATTTTTCAACCCATTTTGGGTTGACATTTAAGTGGATTGCCTTACATTCCCCGCTATCAGTTCCCCCGTTTGCCCCTGTGCAGACCCACGTTTTGGTTGCTCCTGCTGCAGGAAATGTTGTGTCCGATGCAGTTCCGGCTGTACATTGAACTCCTTCGTATACAGTTGCAAAATATGAATAAGTTTTCGCTGCTGGACCACAAACGCCATTGACTGGAGAAGCAGATCTTGAAGCCGAACATTGAGTGCTTTGGTTTCCACTATTCACTCCCGTACAGTACCAGTTTACAGTTACTCCTTGAGCTGGAAAGGCAGTATTGGTTGAGGTTCCAGTGGAACATTGAGCATCGGATCCATAATTTTCTATATTAGAGGCGTAGGTTTGAGTATTGGCCGATCCGCAAACACCATCTAGGTTACTTGAAACATCATTTGCGTTGCAACTGTCTGTTGTTCCTCCACCGCTTCCTACGCAGGTCCAGGCCCAGGGGCCGGTTCCAGTTACAGCGGTGGCAGTACCGACTGAGCAAAGATTTGTTGTTGGCGTTGTTGAAACAGTTCCGCCATCTGCTGATCCGCAGTCTCCATTAACTATTGGAGGATTATCTCTTGAGGCGGAACATTGGGCGCTTTGACTTCCACCGTTTATTCCAGTACAGTACCAGTTTACAGTTACTCCTTGAGCTGGAAAGGCGGTGTTGGTTGAGGTTCCGATGGAACATTGAGCATCGGAGCCATAACTTTCGATGTTATAGGCATAAGCTTGAGTATTAGCTGAACCACAGACACCATTTGCAGAGCCGGAAGCGACGCTTGCGCTACAATCTGCTGTTGTTCCCCCGTTGCTTCCAGTGCAGGTCCAGGCCCAAGGACCAGTTCCAGTCACAGCGGTAGCAGTGCCGACTGAGCAAAGATTTGCCACTGGAGCTGTTGAAACAGTTGCTCCGTTTGATGTGCCACAAGCTCCATTTATGATAAGATTTGCGCTACAGTTTGCTGTTGTTCCTCCGTTGATTCCACTGCAGACCCAAGTCCAAGGGCCCGTTCCGCTAACACTAGAAGCAGAACCGGTTGAACAAAGATTTGTTGCTGGAGCTGCTGAAAAGTTACTTCCATTAGACGAGCCGCAAGTTCCATTTACGGCCGGAGGATCATCCCTTGAGGCAGCGCATAAATCACTGGTAGTTCCTCCGTAAAGACCCGAGCAATACCATCCTTCAATCGATCCTTGAGCTGGAAAAGCGGTGTTGGTTGATGTTCCTAATGTACACTGTGTATCAGCTCCGTAGCTTCCAACATCATAGGCATATGTTTTAAGATTGGCTGTTCCGCATTGTCCATTGACTGGAGCATCATCCCTTGAGGCAGCGCATAAATCACTGGTAGTTCCACCATAAAGACCCGAGCAATACCATCCTTCGATTGATCCTTGAGCTGGAAAAGCGGTGTTGGTTGATGTTCCAATTGCACATTGAGTGTCTGAACCATAAGTAGTTATACTATAGGCATATGTTTTAAGATTGGCTGTTCCGCATTGTCCGTTTTGTATAAGGTTGGCACTACAGTTTGCTGTTGTTCCTCCGTTAATTCCGCTGCAAGTCCAAGTCCAAGGGCCCGTTCCGCTTACACTAGAGGCAGTACCAGCTGAGCAGAGATTTGTTGTTGGAGCCGATGAAAAGTTACTTCCATTAGACGAGCCGCAGGTTCCATTTATTATTTTGTTAGCGGAACAATTAACTGGAGTATAGATATAATTGGAATAGCCATTACAGGTCCATGTCCAACCATTACTGGTTGCAGTAAAATTGGCAGAGCTGAATTGTTGCGTTCCATTACAGGTATAACAAAGAGTTGTATCGCTTGAGCTTAATGATGAAAACGATCCCCCATTTGCTGTTCCACACATTGGACTTGTTTCAGCACATGTTGTGCTATCACAGTTCCAGAACCATCGGTAGATTAAACCGTCTGTACAACCTCCCGAGCTTGAGTTGGACGACGTTCCACTTGCGCAATTGTAATGAGTTGAACCGCAGGTACCACCAAAAGCGGTGCTAATATTTACTCCAAACCCTAAGATAACAATCAAGAGTAAAAAACTGCATTTAAAATAAAAATTCATTTTACTCATATTCCATTAAATTTAGTTTATAATTTATTATTAATGATACTGGTTTTGTATTTATATATTCTTTATTATATACTAATTTTTTAAATAACAATAGTTAAAAATAGACTTTTTTATTTTGCCAATTAGTAAAATGATTTAAAAATATATTTGACAGTTGTCAAGTGCGATTTTTTAGGTTAATATATGGGTAAGATAAATTTGTTTAAGAATGTTTTTAAGATGAAAACAATTTCTAAAATCAAGATACCTTCCAATGTTTTACTGTGTTTGGATGAGCTGAAAAAAAGCGGATTTGAGGCATACATTGTTGGAGGATCCGTGAGGGATTATTTGCTTTCAAAAATGCCTTCTGATTGGGACATCGCAACTAATGCTGTGCCTGAAAAAACACAGAAGATTTTTGAATCAAAAGGTTTAAAAACTTTTTACGAAAACTCTTTTGGAACCGTAGGAGTGGCCTTCCCTGTTTCACGTGAAACAAACGCAGAGCTTAACTATGAAATCATCGAGATTACGACTTTTCGGTCGGAGTCTTCGTATTCGAATTATAGACATCCCGACAAGGTTGAATGGTCTAAAACAATTGAAGATGACTTAAAAAGACGCGATTTTACTGTAAACGCAATTGCCCTGTCCCCTTCTAAAAAAACTGATACAATTGTTGATCCATATGGTGGACAAATTGATCTTGAAGGTAAAATTATAAAGGCTGTTGGAAATCCCGATGAAAGATTTAAAGAAGATGCGCTTAGAATAGTAAGAGCCGTAAGACTTGAAACCGTTCTTGGTGAAGGGTGGAAAATTGAAGAACAAACTCAAAAAGCATTAGTAGAAAACGCTCCCCTTTTAAAAAATATCTCAAAGGAAAGGTTGCGTGACGAGCTTATAAAGATAATAAACAGCCAAAAAGCGGCTAAGGGTATTGATTCCTTACGAAAAAACGGTCTTTTACACTATATTATTCCTGAATTGGAAGAAGGTTTTGGAATAAAACAAAACAAGCACCATATTTATGACTGTTACTCCCATAACGTTGAAGCATTGGCATATTCAACCAAAAGGGATTTCAGTTTTTTGGTCCGTCTCGCTTCCCTTCTTCATGACATTGGAAAACCAGCTACAAAAGCTGGTAGTGATGAAAATGCAACGTTTTATAACCATGAGGTTGTTGGCGCTAAAATGGCCAAAACTATCTTAACAAGGCTGCATTTTTCTAAAAAAGACATTGAAAAAGTGTATTTATTGGTTAGATATCACCTTTTTTACTACAACATTGATGAAGTAAAAGAAGCTTCGGTGAGAAGGCTGATAAAAAATATTGGCGCTGAAAACGTGGAAGATCTACTAAGGTTGCGAATGGCCGATAGAATAGGTTCTGGTTGTCCAAAGGCCGAACCTTATAAACTAAGACATCTGAAGTATATGATTGATAAGGTTTCGAAGGATCCTATTTCTGTAAAAATGTTAAAAATAGACGGAAATGATATTATCAAACTGTTTGATTTGAAGCCTTCTCCTCTTATTGGATGGCTTCTTGAAATATTACTTGAAGAAGCTCTCAAAGATCCTTCTAAAAACGTTAAGAGTGCCCAAATTAAGCGTTTAAAGGAGCTTGTGGGACTACCGGAAGCTGAAATTAAAAACCTTTTTAATGATGCAAGGAGGGAAGTTGGAGAAATTGAAAAAAGTGAAGATAAAAAAACTAGAAAAAAATATTGGGTTCAATAAAAAATAGCTCACTAGGAGCTGTTTTTTTATTCTTAAAAAAAGATATCCATTAAAAAATCTGATCTTGATAAAATGTTTATTTTTGAAAATATGTATGAATTGACATTATTAGTTTTTATTTTAAAGCTAATCTGGCCAAAATGATTACTTTTCTGGCCAGATAAATTATCTGGCCAATGCCGGTCAAAATCAACAAGAATGACCTGTCAAAAATTTGATATTTTGGCTCTTTTTGGGGTATTTTTTGAAAAAAATCAAGTGTTCCACGTGAAACATAGAACAAAAATTGGAAGTTTTTTCTTTCTTACTAAAAATATTTTTTATTTTTCTATTTTTAAAATATTTAATATTTTTTGACGAAATTTTATCTTTAGTAGTATCTTTTTTCTTATAAAATAAGAAAAACCAGTATTTTTTGCTTATTTTATTTTATGTTTATTTTTAAAATGTTTCACGTGAAACATGTAAAAAAGTACTGAAAAGTAATAAAATTTTTCCAGAATTTATTTTTATTTTTTAGTTTTTCTTTTTTATGTTTCACGTGGCGGACAAATTTTGATTTTTAAAATACTTTTTTCTTTTTTTCTGGCCAGAATTTTGTATTTTTTGGCCAGATAATTTATCTGGCCAAAACACATGTAAAAAATTTTGCGAAATGTGATATATTTAGATATGTTTCACGTGAAACATATCGTAAAAGGGGCATTTTGCTGTGTCCTAACCTTCTTTCTTTTTTTAACTTTTTTGGTTCTATTTTGACGGTTATGTACCGTTTTATGGCCTTATTTCAACCTTTTTGCCGTTTTATGATTTTATGAAAAAGGTATATGTTTCACGTGAAACATGCAAAGGAGCGTATTAGAGGAAACTTGATCAAACAAGATTTTTCCTGATGAATTATTAAAAAATGTTATAAAAATTTGTTTTTCTAAAATAAATTGGTAGTTCAATAAAAAGTGCATTTTTTGTTGATAATACAATAAAAAAACCATTTAAAACTAATTTGACATTTTTGCCTTTTTATTTTACTATTCTGGACAGGTTTTTATAATCTGGCCAGATTTTTTGGCCAGAAAAATTTTCCTTATTTTTTTGGTTTGGCCAGAATAGTTCTTTTCTGGCCAAATGTATTTTTATTTTTAACGTATTGCTTTTTTTTGATTAAAAAATTATAATTTTATTAGTTTTGAATGGCTTCTAAAGGGTTAAGGGCCTGTCGTATAGTGGTAATACACTGCTTTCGCATAGCAGAAACACGAATTCGATTTTCGTCAGGTCCACATTTTTAGATCTTAAATCTTAAGTTTTATCTGGTTTGCTCATTTTTTGGGTCACAAAAAATCAGATATGTGGACAAAATAGGGGATAATCTGGCCAAAATGTGGATAAAAGGAGGATAATCTGGCCAAAATGTGGACAAAAACGTAAAATAATCTGGCCAGATTAATATCAACTTAATTTTTGTTAATATTCAGTTTTTACCTGTTCTTGCTTTTTTCATAAAAAAAGCTTATCATTATAGTTGTAAAAGACATTCGGGCTTAAACTTCCTGATTCAGATCTATATCCGGCTAACTGCCGGATTTAGATGTTAAAACAAATCTCGGGATGTCATATAAGGGCATTATGCGGGCTTCGGGAGTCCGTAATCTGGGTTCAAGTCCCAGCATCCCGACATTAAGTCGGAAGGGACTTGAAGGCTGAGACTGACAGAGTCGAAGCCAGGTTTTTAAGAATTCCAGCAGGAATGATTAAAAAAAGTCCCAGCATCCCGACATTAA
>Ga0172381_10008080_pt1 | contig 10331 bp, 9 predicted proteins | sample Leawel6488metaG_FD_119754 | JGI IMG/M metagenome (GOLD analysis project Ga0172381, IMG submission 119754) | Leachate microbial communities from a municipal landfill in Southern Ontario, Canada - Leachate well 64-88 metaG | ecosystem: Engineered > Solid waste > Landfill > Unclassified | place... | reverse complement strand
TCGGTCCAGGCGAGCCCCGTGGCGACGCCGACCTCGTTCTTCTCTTCCTTCTTCGGCTCGGTGAACTGCATCGGGCCGAGATATTTTTCAATGCGGCTGCCGGTCAGCCTTATCTTCAGGTCCTTCTCTTTCTTAACGACCTCTTTCGCTATGCGCCTGCATACGCGCGCTATCTCGCGCTCAAGGTTGCGCACACCCGCCTCGCGCGTATACCTTCTTATCATCCGTAATATGCCGTCCGGCGTGAACTTAATATCTTCTATCTTCAGGCCGTTCGCCTTGATCTGCTTCGGTACCAGGAATCCCTGGGCGATCTTAACTTTCTCGTATTCGGTATAGCCGGGTATCTTTATCATCTCCATCCTGTCCTGGAGCGGGAAAGGGATGTTATCCTGGAAGTTCGCGGTCGTGATGAACATGACATCCGACAGGTCGAAATCTACCTCGAGATAATGGTCGGAGAACGTCGAGTTCTGCTCGGGGTCAAGGACCTCGAGAAGCGCGGACGCGGGGTCTCCCCTAAAGTCCGTCGACATCTTGTCGACCTCGTCAAGAAGGAAGACGGGGTTCTTCGACTTCGCTTTCCTTATGGATTGTATTATGCGGCCGGGCATCGAGCCGATATATGTCCTGCGGTGGCCGCGTATCTCGGCCTCGTCGCGGACGCCGCCGAGCGATACGCGCACGAAATTACGCCCGAGGGCGCGCGCGACCGATTTAGCGAGCGATGTCTTGCCGACTCCGGGCGGGCCGACGAAGCAGAGTATCTGCCCCTTCATGGATTTGACGAGTTTGCGGACCGCGAGGTATTCGAGTATCCTCTCCTTCGGCTTATCGAGGCCGTAGTGGTCCTCGGCCAGGATCTTCTCGGCATTCTTTATATCGAGGTTATCCTCGGTCTTTACCGACCACGGGATAGCCACAAGCCAGTCTATATAATTGCGCGATACGGTAGCTTCGGGAGAGCTCGGGTACATCCTGGAAAGTTTTTCGACCTCGCGCATCGCGACTTCCTGCGCGTCCTTCGGCATCTTGGCCTGCTTGACCTTGTCCTTCAGCTCATCAAGCTCGTTCTTGTAATCGTCCTTCTGCCCGAGCTCTTTCTCGATCGCCTTCAGCTGTTCCTGCAGGAAATATTCCTTCTGCGCCTTCTCGATCTGCTTGCGGACGTTCGAGGATATCTTCTTCTCTATCTGCAGGATGCCTATCTCGGAATTTAGGACCTCGGTAAGCTTCTTTATCCTCTCGACCGGGTCGAGTATCTCGAGTATCGCCTGCTTCTCGGCGACGCGCATCGTCAGGTATGAGGCCGCGGTATCGGCCATCTGGTCCGGGTCCGCTATGTTCGCGATGGTCGCATACGCCTCGGTAGGCACGCGCTGGTTCAATTTAACATATTCCTCGAACTGGTTCACCATGGAACGCACCATCGCTTCGACCTCGATGGTCTTCTCCGCGGGAACCGGGACGTTCTCGATGTCCGCGTTCAGGTAGCCCTTTAACGCGTAGAGCTTGATGACCCGCGCGCGGTAGACCCCCTCGACGAGCAGTTTGTATGAGCCGTCGGGAAGCTTTACGGACTGGATGATCTGGCCGACCGTGCCGATGGAATATATATCATCGGCGGAGGGCTCTTCGACCTTGACCGACTTCTGCGCGCAGAGCAGTATCGTCTTATCTTTGGATAAGGACTCCTCGACCGCCGCGATAGACTTCTCGCGGCCCACGACCAGCGGGACGGTCATGAACGGGAATACGACCATGTCCCTTAAGGGTAAAAGCGGTAAGGAATCTTTCGATTGGTTTTCTTTTTTCATGGATCCTTCGGCTACTTCTTCTTTCCTTTTATGACCTCGTCAACGATGCCGTATGCCTTCGCCTCTTCGGCGCTGAGGAAATAATCCCTGTCCGTGTCCTTCTTTATCTTCTCAAGCGGCTGGCCCGTGTGCTTCGCGAGCAGCTCTTCTATCCTGTCGCGCATCCTCAATATCTCTTTCGCCTGGATGCTTATGTCTGCCGCAGCGCCCTGCGTCCCGCCCCATGGCTGGTGCATCATTATGCGCGCGTTCGGCAGCGCGAGCCTCTTGCCCTTCGTGCCCGCAGCCAGCAGTATCGCGCCCATCGATGTCGCCTGCCCTATGCAATAGGTGCAGACGTCGGGCTTCACGAACTGGATAGTGTCGTAGATCGCGAGGCCGGCCGTGACAACGCCGCCCGGAGTGTTGATATACATGTTTATGTCCTTATCGGGGTCTTCCATCTGGAGGAAGAGCATCTGCGCGATGATAAGGTTAGCCACGTAATCGTCGATCGGGGTGCCGATGAAAATTATCCTGTCCTTGAGAAGTCTCGAATAGATGTCATACGCCCGCTCGCCGCGACCTGACTGTTCCACTACCATAGGGACGAGCATCTGCGACCGTTCCTTATCCGCCATCTCAGGCCTCCTCTACTTTAGCGTTCGTGACCACGAATTCCATTGCCTTATCCTGCGCGATCTCGGCCTTGATGTCTTCCATGAGGCCGTTTTCCTCGAGGTATTTCTTCGCCTCCTCGAAGGTCTTCTTCGCGCGGGTGGCCATCAGCTCTATGCGCTTGTTGATATCTTCCTGGCCCGCGGAAAGGTTCTCGCCCTGCGCGATCTTATCGAGGATGAAATACGCCTTTACCCTCTTCGTCGCCTCATCGCGGAACTTGTCCTTCATCGCGGCCTCTTCCTTCTGTATGTCGTCTATCTTATAGCCCATGTACTGGAGCCTCTGCTGCGCGTCGCCCAGCAGGTGCGCGGCTTCCGCGTCGACCATCGAGGACGGCGCCTCAAAACTGGTCGATTTGATCAGCTGGTTCATGAGCTCCTCTTCCATCTTGAACCTTACTTCCTGCTCCTTCGCTTTCGTGAGCTCCTCGCGGATATTCCCGCGCAGCTCGAGCAGGGATTTGAAGCCGCCTATATCCTTGGCGAACTCATCATCTATCACAGGCGCGGACTTCTCCTTGACCTGGTTGACGGTCACTATGAATACGGCGGGCTTGCCGGCCTGGTCCTTCTTCGGGTAATTCGCCGGGAGCACCGTGCTGACGGTCCTCGTGTCCCCGGGGACTGCGCCCAAAAGCTGGCTCAGGAACTCCGGCTTCGTGGATTTCGGCGTGAGCGGGAACCAGACGTTCTCGTTCTTCTCGCCCGGCTTGCCTTCAACCGATATCTCGACGTCGCAGAGGCACCAGTCGTTATCCTTCGCGGGGCGTCCCGCAACGTCTTTCAGCTGCGAATGCCTCTCCTGCAGCTCCTCTATGACCTTGTCGACATCCTCGGTCGAGATCTGGGCTTTCTGTTTGGAGGCCTTCAGGCCCTTGTAATTCTTAAGCTTAATATCCGGGCGGACATGGACCTCCGCCTTGAACGAAAGCGGCTTGCCCGACTCGAAGATGATGTCGGTGACGGAAGGCATGCCTATCGTCTCTATGCCGGCTTCCTTGACCGCCTTCACTATGGAATCGCCTATGACGCGCTTCTTCACTTCATCGCCCGCCTTGTCCTTGTAATGCGACTCCACGAGGTAGCGAGGGGCCTTGCCCGGCCTGTAGCCCGGGATCTCGGCATATTTTTCTATCTCGTTGTAGATCTCTTCAAACTTTTCCTTTATCGTCTCCGCGGGGACCTCTATCTCGAAACCCCTGCGGGAACCGGCTAATTCCTTGCTTTTTACTTTCATAATAATAAGCTTCAGGCCTTTATGAGCCCGAAGTCCCCGTCCTTTCTCTTATAGATCACTTCAACTTTGTTGTCGTCTGCGTTCCTGAACACGATAAACTCGCTGCTGGATATCTTCAGTTCCTCAACCGCTTCCTCTACCGACATGGGTTTCTCCGCCACGCGTTTCGTCTCGACGATCCTCGGCCCGGATGCGGGCTTTTCGCTCTTCCAATAATCCTTGATGCCCCAGATCCTTGTCGCTATCTCCCTTATCCTGCCGGAGGATCTCCTGACCCTGTGCTCCTTGACCTTGTCATGCAGTTTGTGCAGCTGGTTATCAAGGGAATCTATCGCTTTGTCTATGGACGCGTACATATCGGTGGTCGTCTCGGTCGCGGTTAATTTCATATGCTTGCCTATTACGGTGATCTCCGCGATATGGTGGAACTTCGACACCTCAAGGATAACGTGCGCCTCAAGGATGTTCTGGTGGAACTGGTTCAGCTTCTCTATCTTGCCGTTAATATGTGCCTTTATGCCTTCGGTGACGTCAAAATGCCTTCCTGTAATTACAACCTGCATGATTAACCCCCTTATGAGTCCGCTATTTATTAGCGTACGAATACTTGCTACATACGAAACTTCTCTCCCAAATATATCTGCCTTGACTTCGGGTCGGATATCAGCTCTTCGGCCGTCCCTGATATAAGGACCTTGCCGTCCGCCATTATGTAAGACCTGTCCGTTATCGAGAGCGTCTCCCTGACGTTATGGTCGGTCAACAGTACTCCGAGACCCTTATCCTTGAGCGAGCATATGATCTCCTGGCATTCCGCGACCGCGATAGGGTCGATGCCCGAGAAAGGCTCGTCGAACAACACGAACAGCGGCTCGGTCACGAGCGCGCGGGTTATCTCGAGCCTCCTGCGTTCGCCGCCCGAAAGCGTGTAAGCATAATTCTTTGCCAGGTGCGATATCCTGAGCTCCCCAAGCAGCATCTCGAGCCGTTTCCTGCGTTCCTTCTTGGATATCTTCAGCGTCTCGAGAATAGCCATTATGTTCTCTTCGACGGTAAGCTTGCGGAATATCGACGGCTCCTGAGCGAGGTAACCGATACCGCAGCGCGCGCGCCTGTGCATCGGCAGGTTCGTTATGTCCTGGTTGTCAAAGATGACCTCTCCCTGGTCGGGCTCTACGAGGCCTACGATCATGTAGAAAGTCGTGGTCTTCCCGGCGCCGTTAGGGCCCAAAAGGCCGACAATCTCCCCGCGCTTGACCGATATATCCACGCCGTCGACTACACGGCGGCGGTTATATGTCTTGCGCAGGCCCTTTGTCTCAAGCAGGTGCATCTAGAATACCTCTTTTGTTGCTGCCTTAGACTCTTCCGGATAGACCGTGACTTTAGGCGAACCGCTCAATATGATCTTCTGCTCGGCCGCAAAGTACACGGCCTCATCGCTGAAAGTCCAGCTGCCGCCGCGGACGATCTTCACGTTGCCCTTGGCGACTATCCTCGATACCTTTTTCGTCCCGGGATCATAATATGCCGTAGCGGTATCGCAGAATATCTGCCCGCGTTCGTCGTCGACCCTTACATTCGTGCTGAAGGTCGCGTAATTCTTTCCGTAATTTATCTCCATCGGGCCGTCGCAGACTATCGTGGTGGGCATCTTCCCCTCGCCGCCGCCCCCTAAAGCATCTTTTGATTCGGCATAGAGCTTTACCGGCTTGTCGGTGACGATCTTCTGGTCGTTGTTCTTCCAGTCGGCCTCGTCAGTCGTCATCTTCGTCCCGTCGGTCCCGGATACGACGACGTTCGATTCGAAATGGGCGTCGCTCGTGTTCCTGTTGAAGACTCCCTTGTCAGCGGTCAGTGTCATGTCCACTTCTTCGCCGTACGCTTTCGCGACCACATCGGTAAGGTTCACAACCTCCGACATGATATCCGCCGATTTGCCCTGGACCTCCCACTTCTTCCTGCCGTTCTTCTCGTATCCGGCAAGCGAGAAAGACATGACCTTCTGGTCGGTGGAGGACAGCCCCGGGTCCTCATCTACGGGCTCCTTGACGGCTTTATCGCTGCGCACAGCGCACCCGTTAAACGACAGCGCTATAAGGAGCGCCGCCATAAATTTTTTTATCCTCATCTTCAGCCCTTAGTAGCGGGTTCGGTCTTCCACCTCTCGTGGACCCATACCCATTGTGACGGATATTTCCTGATGTAAGATTCTATGACCTTCGACCACTTCTGCGTATTGACCTTGATATCGGTATCTTTATTCCCGGTTATGTCGAGCTCTATCGGCTCCTCCACGTATATCGTATGGCCGCTCTTCTCGCGGACTATGAACATCGGTATTATGGGTACCGCCGTCGCGAGCGCAAGTATCACCGGCGCCGTCGGCGTAAAAGCCTGGCGGCCGAAGAAGTCCACGAAGACGCCGTCAAGCGAAGATATATCCTGGTCGGCAAGTATCGCGATCGACTGGCCGTCCTTTAAAAACCTCAGTATCGTCCTCGCAGACTCATCGCGCATTATCACGTTGACTCCCATGCCCCTGCGAAGGCCGTTCACCCATTTGTCGTATTTTTCATAACGCAGCGGGCGGGCGAGCACATTAACGGGATATTTCTTCAGGCCGAAATAACCGGCCAGCAGCTCCCAGTTGCCGAAATGCGCCGACAGGACGATGAATCCCCTCTTTTGAGAAAGAGCCTTCTCGACTATATCGAGGCCTTTTACCTTAACATATCTGTCTATGTTGCGGGAGGTGAACTTCGAGGAGTTCAGCATCTCAAAGAGGTTCTCCCCGAGGTTCCTGAATACTCCCCTGGCTATGCTTCTTATCTCACGCGCGGACTTCTCGCTCCCGAAGGCTACCTTCAGGTTGTCGACGGTTTTCCTTCTCTGTGCGCTGACCAAAAAAAAGGCGCATTCCCCCATCCGTCTGCCTATAAACCTGTTTATTTTAATCGGAAAGAGAAGCGAGATAAAACTGGCTGTCTTTAGAAGGTAATATAGATACCTTCTCCTGATCCTGTGCTTCACAACGCGTTATGATAGCAGAAGACAACACCCAAGTCAAGCGTTAACGCCCGACCCGGAGGGTCCTCAGCTCGTCGCCGACCTTAAGGAGAACCGTATCGTTGTTTATCTCTATTACCTTAGCCCCCGATATCTCGTCGCCTACCTTAAGCATCTTCCCGTCTATCAGGCATACCGGCTTCTTCGCGTCCCAGATTATGCCTGACAGCGAAAGTTCCCCGGTAGCCTGTACCGGGACGCTGCCGACCGCGAACGGGTCCCTTCCCCATGACGGGAAGGAGCTCTTGCCCGGCCCGGAAACGGCCGGGGGCCTGCTTTCGGCCGCGGGAACAATTGCGGCAGCCGCGGGCGCCGCCTTCTTAGCGGGCCTGTGCCTGATCATAGCGGCGAGAAGGAACACGAAAAATACCGCCACGACCGCCGCCAGGATCATAAATTGCCGTTTATTTTTGTCCAATCTCGTCCTCTATAGAATACGTGGAGACCGTCATCCTGACCTTCAATTTCGGGAAGATGCGGATGTCCTTTGATATCTGCACGTTGTCGACCGTCGCGAACCCGCTCTCCAGGTTATCGATCGCATTTAGGTATTCCCCTGTGCTCCTGAACGTAGCGCGCATGTCTATATCTATCGGCATCACGGAATACCGGAAACCTTCGGCCGATTGGCGGGAGCCGGGCGTCGCGCTCCTCTCTTCCTGCGGGTCTATCGTTATGAACTCTATATTGAGCGCTTTGCCCTTCCTCGTCAACTCGTCGATTATCGCGGATGTATCGCTCTTGGACGGCAGCCTCCTCTTGAGCAGCGCGGCCTCGGCCTCTATGCCGGCCTTGTCTATCTTGTAGGACATGCTCTGCTTCACCCTGCTTTCGGATAGCTGCGCCTCCAGGCTCTTCCATTCCTTCCTCTTGGACGCGATCTTCTTCTGCGTCGGAGAGAGCACGAGCGCGAACAGCACTGCAAACGCGATGATCCCGGCCGCGACGGGGATAATGACCCTCTTTTTTGCGATCATTCCGGTCGGGAGCGTTATCCTGTTTAGAATTCGCATTTTATCTCGAACTCCGCTTTTGCCTTAGTATCTTCGCTCATCCTCGCATTTACCAGCGTCGTCTCGCTGAAGAGGCCGCCCTGCAGCGCCGCTATTATCGCCGAAAGGGCCTCCTCGCGGTTTGTTACCTCGCCGAGTATCTCTCCCTTTATGATGAGGTCCTTGTCGTCTATCCTGACGCTGGTAAGCACGGCTTCCTTGGGTATCTTATTGCTGAGTTCCTTAAGGACTTCTTTCAACGGAGGCTCCTCGCTCAGCATCTTATGGATGAAATCCTTTTTTTTCGCGATATCCTGTTTCAGGCGGTCATAGTTGAGCGCGATCTGTATCTGCGGCCTCATCGCCTCGAGTTCCTTCTCGCCGTATTTTATCCTCTTTTCAAAACTCGAAAGGCGCAGGTGCATGCCTACAAAAGAAAAGACGAGCAGAAGCACGACCGCAACCACGACGGATTCCATGGCGGCCCTCCCGAAGGTCCGGGCGGTCTTGTGCTTCATCTCGGAAGGCAGGAGGTTTATCCCTTTTCCTTCGCTTAGCGCGGCACCGACCGCATCCGCGAACCTGTGCGGTTCCGCGCCCGGCGTGACGGCGTTATTCGCCAGTTTAATGCCCTTGAACGGGTCGCCTATTGATACCGGCATGTCCAACGTCTCCTGCAGGAATTGCGCCATGCCTTTCATGGAAGCTCCGCCGCCAATAAGCACGACTGACTTCACTTTATCCCCGAGCGAACCGTCGCTGTAATATTCAAACGAGCGCTCTATCTCCTGCACGAGCCGTTCCGTGGCGGGCCTTATGAGCGATATGAGCTGCTGGCTGTTAATCTTGCCGTCCAGGACCTCGGCGCCCGGGATCGGCGGTATCCCGTACTTGATCTTGAGGTTCTCCGCCTCTTCATAGTCCAGCTCCACGCGGCCGTGCTCCGTTATCAGCACGGAAGTGATCGCTTTTGTTATCGCGATGCCTCCGGAGCCGATCTTCCTGTGGAATTTCAGCGAACCGTGCTTGATGATGTTTATGCCGGTGGATTCCGCGCCGATATCTATGACAGCCGCGGCCGCGTCTCCTTCTAAACCCAGGCGCTTCGCGACGTTCTCTATCGCGAGCGGCGACTCGGTTATCGCGACCGGATCTACGCCCTCTTCCGCTATAAGCGCAATCATCGCCTTTACGAACTTCTTCGGCGAGGCGACGAATTTCACCCGCAGTTTCTTCAGGCCGCCCTCGCCCTCCTCTTCCTCCGTCTCGTAGGCAATGGCCGCTTCATCGATAGGATACGATACCTTATCTTTCGCTTCCCATTTTATCGCCTCCCCGAGCTCTCCATCGGGCATGCTCGGGATGGTAAAGTAACGCAGGCAGGACGTCGGGCAATCAACTATACCGATCGCCTTGGCCCCCTTGAGCTGTATTCCGGCAAGCGCCTTGCCCAGGCCTTCGGACTTAGGCACGAGGTTGGCTTTCCTTATGACCGGTTCGCCGACGACGCCCACATCAAGCTCGATAACCTTGATATAGGAACTGCCGATATCAATGCCGAGGAATACGCCCTTCTGCCCCATATTCATCATTCGAATTTTTCCCTGCGATGGCCTATCGCCGTCGTGTCGCCCGTATAATTATAGAATGTCCTGATGTTTCCCGTATCACGCGGGTCGTCCTTGACCTTTGTTGTGACCCTGAGACCAATATCCTTTGCCCTGCCTACAGATTGTACCTCAAAAGCCTGTGTCGCGTAACAAAATTCTGCGGCGGTGTTCACGTATGAAGCCGAACCGCTGACGGGTATCAGCGATGAGGCATCGGCGGTATCAAGGACCTTGTCCCGCTCGTCAGGGTTGCCGGATGTGCTCAGGTAAGACCGCGCCGTCACGAACCCGTAGAAGTCGGTGGTCACGGCGGTATCCCAATTATAAAAACACGTAAAAGGCGAGACGGCCCTGGCATTTATTATATCAGTAGCCAGGCTTGCCGGGTCGGCCGTGCCGAGAGCGAGGTTGTCGAAAACCGCCTCGAGGACCTCGCGGGAGGCCGTATTTATATTTATCGGGGCGCGCGAGGCCGTTCCGGAGGCGGGCGGCCTGTATGAATACGGGTTTATATAAGAATATACCGTCACGTAATCTTTTATCGCGTCGTATATCGCCTGGGTCATGCCCGTGACCCGCTGCACCTCCTCGACGGAATCGAACGGGTTCGTAAGCGCCGCGCCGCGGTAATTTACAATGTTCGTCGCGACGGTATTCGCTGTGCCGCTGGCAACCCCGCGCTCTTGCATTAAATACCTCAGCAGGCCCTGCGTCGCGTAATTCAGGTGGACCTTTCCTGACTCATCGGCGATCGATACCGATTGTATTACGCCGTCCCCTAAAGTGACCGGGAAGGCCGCGTAAGAGCCGTCGAACCACGATTCGGTATTGGTGTCTATCTCGTACTCCACCCTTATCCACATCGCATCGATAGTGACATTCCTGTCCCCGGTCCTCGTTACGCGCAGCCTGAAGTTCGGGCTCATAAGCTGGTCCCACGTAAGGCT
>Ga0172381_10008077_pt1 | contig 10331 bp, 14 predicted proteins | sample Leawel6488metaG_FD_119754 | JGI IMG/M metagenome (GOLD analysis project Ga0172381, IMG submission 119754) | Leachate microbial communities from a municipal landfill in Southern Ontario, Canada - Leachate well 64-88 metaG | ecosystem: Engineered > Solid waste > Landfill > Unclassified | place... | reverse complement strand
TTATTGATGGCAAACAAACTCTTCCTCTAAGCTTTTCTTTTTTAAAAAATAAAAATATTTTACAAAAAGCTATAATCAAGGGAGATGAGAAAATTATTTGTATTGCCTTAGCTTCTGTCATTGCTAAAGTTACTCGGGATAAAAAAATGGAAATTCTTTCTTTAAAATATCCTCAATATAAATTTCACTTACACAAAGGTTACGGTACAAAACTACATCAACAACTTATTAAAAAATATGGGCCCTGTAAAATTCATCGAAAAAGTTTTAAATTATGAATAAACTTTTAGTTATCTTAGGTCCAACTGCCTCTGGTAAATCTAATTTAGCTATTCAATTAGCTGAAATTTTTCATGGGGAAATTGTTTCTGCTGACTCACGCCAAATCTTTAAAGAAATGAATATCGGAACTGCAAAAATCTTAAATAGCAAAATACCTCATCACTTAATAGACTTTATTAACCCAACAGAATCTTTTTCCGTTGCTCAGTACAAAAAATCAGCTTATCAAACTATCAAAAATATTCAAAAAAAAGGAAAGTTGCCAATTCTCTGCGGCGGCACTGGCCTTTACATCTCATCAGTTATTGAAAACTGGCAATTTCCTAAAATCCCTGCCCAAAATAAATTAAGAAAAAGATTGGAAGAAAAATCAATCCAAAAACTATTAGAGATATATAAAAAAATAGACCCTCAAGGAGCTCAAATGATTGATGCCAAAAACAAAAGAAGGCTTATTAGAGCAATTGAGGTTAGCTCTTTTTCTAATAAATCCTTCTGGCAGCAAAGAAGAAAAAATAAGCCCATTTTTGATACTTTATTAATAGGCCTTAAATTATCAAAAGAAGAGTTAAAACAAAGAATAAATAAAAGAACTGGGAGAATGATTCAAATTGGATTAGAAGCTGAAGTAAAGAATCTTGTTAACAAATATGGCTGGGTTTCTTCTCTCCAAAGTATTGGCTACCAAGAATGGAAAGAATATTTTAATAACAAAATTAATAAAAAAGAAGTCCAAAATTTAATTGAACTTCATACGCTCCAATACATTAAACGCCAAATAACTTGGTTTAAAAAAATGGAAGGAATTAAGTGGATTGAAAAACCAGAAAAAGTAATAAAATTAATTAAGTTGTTCCTTAAATAATTTTTCTAATACAACTGGGGCAGCTGTTCCTCTAGTCTTTGCCATTGCCTGACCAACTAAAAATTGAATAGTGTTTGTTTTCCCTTTTTTATAATCTTCGACTGCCGTCGAATTATTTTTTATTATTTCAGCAACAATTATTTTTAATTTATCCACATCACTCAATTGCTCTAACCCTTTTGTTTTTATAATTTCCTCCGGGTCCCCTCCTTTTTTTACTATTTCTATCAAAACATCTTTAGCAATTCGAGAAGAAATTTTATCTTCTAATAAAAGAATAACTAATTTAGAAAAACTACGAGGATTAATTTTAAGATTGTCCCAAGAAATTGATTCTGCTTCCATTAACCCTTTTAAATCACTTGATAAATAATTAAAGGCTAGGCTAATAGCTTTGTTCTTTAATTTAGTTTCTTTAAATTCTTTTACTGTCTTCTCAAAAAAATCAGCTAATTTTTCATCTTGAATAAATAAGTTCGCTTCTTTAGAAGAAATCCCATAAGAATTTTTTATTCTTTCTTTTTGCTGCCATGGAGTTTCTGGCATTTCCTTTCTTAATTCTTCTAAATTAAACAACCCTTCTAAAACTTTTTCTGCGTGCACATGTAAAAGAGGCAAATCAGGTTCTGGAAAATAACGATAATCTTGAGCTTCTTCTTTCCATCTTTGACTATAAGTAATTTCTTTATCTGCATCCCAACCTCGAGTCTCTTGAATCACTTTTTCTCCTTTTTTTAAAAGATCTTTTTGTCTCTGGATTTCGAAATCGATAGACTTCTCTACTGCCCGAAAAGAATTCAAATTTTTAATTTCTACCTTTGTTCCTAATTTATCATCTTTACTTAATGATATATTTACTTCGCAACGCATTTGACCTTTTTCCATATCAGCTTTTGAAACCTTTAAAGTTTTGAAAAGCAACTGTAGTCCTTGAGCGAAAATTCTTGCCTCTTTTCCGCTATGCATTACTGGCTCTGTTACTAATTCCATTAAAGGCACTCCTGCGCGATTAAAATCAATTAAAGCTGATTTCTTGTCTACTGGATGAATAAGCTTTGCTGTGTCTTCTTCTAAATGGACTCTTGTAATTTTAATACTTTTTTTGCTTTCTTCTAAATCTTCGCTCAAAAACAATAAAAGCTCTCCTCCTTTACATAAAGGCATATCATATTGTGAAATTTGATATCCTTTTGGTAAATCAGGATAAAAGTAGTTTTTTCTATCAAATTTAGAATATTCTAAAATTTCTGAGTCCAAAGACAAACCAACCAATAACACTTCTTTTATTGCTTTTTTATTCATTATTGGAAGAGTTCCTGGGTGAGCCAAGCAAATTGGACATACATTCTTATTAGGAATTTTTTCGTCTGAATCATTCAAACACCCGCAAAACATCTTTGTTTTAGTTTCTAATTCTGCGTGTATTTCCATTCCTATTGTTGGTTTAAATTCCATATTATTTATAATTTTTTATTAATTTATTATAACTAAAATTTATCTTTATTACCAATGTTGACAAAAAAAAGAAAAAAATGTATAGTTATATTATTATACTAATCAATTGTAACTTGAAAAATAAAAAAAGAAAGGATGTAATCAAAATGAAATCTGGTATTTTTATTGCCCTTGAAGGAGGAGATGGCTGTGGGAAAAGTACTGTAAGTAAATGGTTAGTCAGAGAACTCAAAAAGAAAAAAATTCCTGTTATCTGGACAAGAGAACCTGGTGGAATAAATTGCCTTGTATCAGAAAAAATCAGGGATATTCTTAAAAATCCAGAAAACAATATCTGCAACGAAGCCGAGGCATTACTTTTTGCTGCTTCCCGAGCCCAACATGTTAAAAAACTTATTCTACCTAATTTAGAAAAAGGAATTAATGTAATAAGCGATCGATTTGTACTTTCCTCATATGTTTATCAAGGCATTGGAAGAAAACTTGGTATTTCTAAGGTTAAAGCAATTAATAATTTTGCTTGTCAAAAATTAAAAGCTGACACAATTTTTTTACTTGATTTAAATGAACAAAAAGCAGAGCAAAGAACATCTGACAAAAGAAAAGATCGAATAGAATTAGAAAAAAAAGAATTTCATCAAAAGATTAGAAAAGGGTTTTTAAAATTAGCAAAAAAAGATAAAACAATAATAGTTATCAACTCAGAAATGTCTTTTGAAAAGGTTTGCCAAAAAATCCTAAAGAAAACTTTGCGAATAATAGAAAAGAGAAAGGAGAAAATTCATGAATGATCAATCTAATGCCTGGGAAAAAGAATTGATAGAAAAGATGACAAAGCTTTACTTTACAGAAGAACGGCTAGGACGAATGCTACCTGAGCATGATTTAAACCATGCAATGAGAGTAAAAAATTTATGTATCTGGCTAGTAAAAAAAGAGTCCTTAATATTAAACCAAGATGTTTTAATCGCTTCCGCTCTCCTTCATGATATCGGCTACATTTCAAATGACAGCACAGAGCATATAAACAGTAGCGTCCAATTTTCTAAAGAATTGCTACCAAAAGTAAAGTTTAAAAAAGAAAAGATTCCTCTTGTCTTAGAATGCATAAAAAATCATGATTCTGTTCCAGGAAGAGTGGGCTGGAAAAATAAAGTACCAATTGAATGCAAAATTCTTAGAGACGCAGATGCGATTGAATCTTTGGGATATCTCGGTATTATTCGTTTTGCCATGTGGGGAGGAAGAAACCAAACACCGATTTATAGTAAATTCCAAAAACCTGATAATAAAAAACGTCTTTTCCCTAATCTTGATTTGCTAAAAAATATTGAGATTCGAAGTCAAGAATTAATAACTAGATGTTTTACAAAAACAGCACTAGAAATAATGAAAGAAAGAACAAAAACAATGAAAATGATTATTAGTGGAATTCAAAAAGAGATAAATTTTGCTGAAAAGGAGGTAAATAAAAATGAAGCTTAAAATTATAAAACCAAAAGTTTTTATTGAAAGTAAATTTAATAGCGGAAAACTCTTAAAAAATCTTGAACGATATGGACGAGTATGCTATAAATCCGAAAATAAAATTACTCCAAATTCTGCTCGAAAATTTTTAGCGACAATTCTAAAAAGCGGCCATGAATCTGTGATTGAGCACGAAAAAATAACTGTTCGCGTTATTTGCGATCGTGGAGTAACTCACGAAATTGTTCGCCATAGAATTGGTTCATATTCCCAAGAATCAACTCGATACTGCAATTACAAATCACGTGGGATTAAAGCAATAAAACCATTTTTCTTCACTGACAAGAAAAAGTACAAAGTTTGGTTAAAAGCAATGATTGACTGCGAAACTGCATATAATAAATTAATTGAATTAGGAGCAAATCCACAAGAAGCACGAAGTGTTCTGCCAAATTCACTCAAGACTGAAATCATCATCACCTATAACTTGAGAGAATGGAGACATTTTTTTAAACTTCGTTGCTCAAGAAAAGCTCATCCACAAATGCGAGAAATTGCAATTTCTTTATTAAGAAAATTTCAAAATCGTATTCCTGTAATATTTGATAATTTTATGATTACAGAAGACAAAACTTTGTCATATCCTTTCTATATAAAACAATTATAACCAGAATAAATAACTAAGATGCCGGAATAAACCGGCATCTTTATTTTAATATTATTTTATCTTTTTTTATTTATTTTCTACCTCTATTCCCATGCTTCTAGCTGTTCCTTCTATCATCTTCATTGCAGGTTCTATTTCTGCTGTATTTAAATCAGCCATTTTTCGTTGGGCAATTTCTTTTATCTGATCTTTTGTTACTTTCCCAACTTTCTTTTTCAAAGGATCGCCAGCTCCTTTATCTATCCCTGCTGCTTTGCGCAATAAATCAGAAACCGGCGGCTGTTTGAATTTTAGATCAAAACTCCTGTCTTGATAAACTGTAATTTCTACAGGGATTAAATCACCAGCCTGCTCTTTGGTTTTTTCATTAAATTGAGTACAAAATTCCTGAATATTTAAACCGTGCTGCCCTAAGGCTGGGCCTACTGGAGGAGCTGGATTTGCCTGACCAGCAGGAATTTGTAAAGTTAAAATTGTTTTTATTGCTTTTGCCATAACTAATTAAATTAATATTTATTTACTCTTTTTTTACCTGAAGAAAATCCAAATCTACTGGAGTGTCCCTGCCAAACAAAGAAACTGACACTTTTACCCTTCCCTTTGCTTGATCAATTTCATCGACTTTACCTTCCTTATCTTTAAAAGGACCATCAATAATTCTCACTAAATCTCCAATTATAAATTCTATCTTATATTTTGGCTCTTCTTCACCGCTCTTTTTTAAAATTTCTTTAATTTCTTCCTCTTGAACAGGCCGCGGTGTAGTCCCGGCTCCAATAAAACCAGTCACCATTGGTGTATTTCTTACTACATACCAAGAATCATCAGTTACAATCATTTCAACAAAAACATACCCTGGGTATATTTTTTCCTCAACCACAGTTCTCTTGCCATGTTTAATTTTAATTTTCTTTTCTTTGGGAACTAAAATATTAAAAATTTTATCACTCATTTCCAAAGAATCAACTCTTTGCTTTAAACTGCGAGCAACTGCATCTTCATACCCAGAATAAGTATGTATTACATACCAATTCCTTCCTAAATTTATTTGCTGCTTAGGCACAACCGTTAAAAATTAATATATTAAATTTTTTATTGAACAATAAGTCCTATTGCTCTAATTAAACCAAAATCAATAAAACCTAAAACAACTGCAACAATAAAAGATAAACCAAGAACTCCTAAGGTATAACGAGTTGTTTCTTTTCGCGTAGGCCAATTTACTTTTTTCAGCTCTTGAACTGACTGCTTAAGATAATTTGTTATTTTTCCCATTTTTCTTTTTAAAAATGCCCTTTGGGGCACTTTATTAGTTTAACAGAATCATCCTTTATTTGTCAATAAAAGCTTCACAAACCTAAATCCCGAGACACAACTTTCATTCCTTTAAGAACTAAACCAACAAATTCTTCTAAAGAAAGCCCCAATAAGCTTTCGCATTGTTGGATTATCTCGCGATTAGCGCCACGAGCAAATCCTTTTTCTTTAAAACGATTCAAAATATTATCAACACTAATTTCCTCTATTTTTTTTGAAGGCAAAACTAAAGTAGCTGCTACAATCAAGCCAGTTAAGGGGTCAACACAAAACAAAGCCTTTGCCATTTTACTTTCAGGAGAGAGTCCATGTATTTGATTATGAGTTTTTACTGCCTCAATAATGTCATTTTCTATCCCTTGTTCTTTTAAATAAGTAGCCCCTTTTAAAGAATGTTCTTTTGGATTATCTTTAGTTTCCTCATAATCAATATCATGGAGTAATCCAGCTAACCCCCATTTATCCTCATCTTCTTGAAAATAATGAGCTAATTCCCTCATCGCTGATTCACAAGCAAAACAATGCTTAATTAAATTAAGCGTTTTAACTTTGTCTTCTAACATTGATAAGGCTTGATTTCTTTGCATATTAAATATTGTTAATAATCTTCTTCTTCATCGCCTTCTTCTTCATCGCCTTCTTCTTCATCGCCTTCTTCTTCATCATCCTCAAATTCTTCTAAAATATCGTTTCCTCCTTCAAAATTATCTCCTTCTATCAATTCAAATTCTAATTTCGAAGTTCCGCATTCTGGGCAAATCCATTCTTCGTTTAAGCCAACAAAGCTAAGAACTTCTTTTTCTTCATCATAAACATAATCACAATTGAGACATTTATATTTCATAAGTTTAAAAAATATTTTTAAAACGACCCTGGAATAATAAAAATTTAAATAACATTATAAAATAACAATCAATAATGTCAACCCCTTATTGTTATTACTCTTGACAAATTATATTATTCGTGTAAAATAATAAGTGCTCAAGGTGAATTTTTTGGATTTGCTTGATTAATAAGTATCAACATCTGCAAGATATCTACTAGTTTTTCGCCTTGAGCGCCAACATCTTTGCACCTTTAAAATTTAAAAAGAAAGGAGGGGAATAAAACAATGAAAGGAAAAGAATGAAAACAAAAACAAGAATAGAGATCTTAAAACATGTATTAAATGATAAAAATTCAAGAATAAAGAATAAAATTATTATAAGATTAAAATCTAAAAAAGAAAAAAGAAAAAAGGAGAAAAAGAATGAAAATTGAATGTAAATATTTAACCAAAACTGGAAGGTGTAAATTATCTTCTAAAGACCCAGAAACAGGATTTTTTGAAAAATGTGTGTTTTTAAACGGATTTCATCCATGCAATCTTGCCTTGCAAGAATTAAAAAATAAAAAAGGATACCTCATGAAAGCCACGTTCCTCTGCATTGCTTTATCCCGTTGCAATTGCAAAGTAGACAAAGAACAAAAAGAAACACTTGCCAAAGAAGTTCAAAAAGCAATCAGAAAGATTGATGTAAAAATCAAACTGCTTGAGAGAGCTAATAAATAATTTTCTCCTTAAAAAATAAAATAAATGTATTCATAAAAAAGTTTAGGGGAATCATCAAAGATTCCCCTGTTTTATTTTAAATTTGATTGCTTTTTAGGAAAACACCGTCAACACAATTCCTGTTCCCTTTTGAGGTTGCACAGCTTCCGCATAAACCAATTCCGCATTTAGTCATATAATCTATCGAGGAATAGATATTTTCTGGGTTTATATATTTAGATTCTTGTTTTATTACTTTCATTATCATTGATTGAGGACCACAATTAATACAATAATCAGGTTGAACTTTTTTTAAAATTTCTTCTAGATTATCAGTTACTAATCCCTTCATTTTTGTTTTTCCGTTTTCAGTAACTAAAAAAACTTCTTCGCATGCTTTTTTAAATTTTCCAATATAAGGTAAATGTTTCTTATTTTTTGCACCTAAAACTGCGATTGTTCTTTTATGTTTTTTAGTAAATAAATAAAGCGCTGCAATACCTGTACCTCCTCCAACTAACAAAACTTTTCCATTTAAGAGCAAAGAATTCCCATAAGAACCTCTTATGTATAAATCCTCTCTTTTTTTTAATTTCAAAAGTTCCTCTGTGAAACAACCTCTTTTCTTAATCAGCAAAGTTAAAGGATTGTCGTCTAGAACAGAAAAAGGTTTTTCTCCCTTTCCTGGAAGCCAGACAAAAACAAACTGACCTGGTTCTATTTTTATTTTTTTATCTGTTTTTAAAACAAATAAATCCTCATTTATTTTTTTATTCTCAACTATTTTATATTTCTGATATTTTGTATTGCAATCATCCTTTAAAAAAATCCTTGCTTTATTTGTGTTATTTTTAAAATCCAAAAACAATTGATAAAAATATTTTTTTATTTCTTCACTACTCATTCCTGCTAAAGCAGAACCTATGCCAAAAAAATTAGCGCCAGCTAATTGATAGCTCTTTATGTCTTTAGCTGTTAAAATCCCGCCACAAGCTATTATTGGTAAATCAGTCACCATTCTGATCTTCTTGATCTTTTCTAAACCTAAATCTAAAATTGCTTTGCCTGAAACTCCTCCCACTTTATTAGAAAGAACTGAAAAATTATCATGAAAAAAGGGCTCTGGGCCCTTAGTATTAATTGCTGTTATCCCGGAAGCTTTATTTTTTTCAACACATTGAGCAATTTTCTCAACATCCAAATTAGGAGAAATTTTAACAAACACCGGCTTTCCTAAAGAAGAAACATTTTTTATTATTTCACCCACCAAATCATTGTCCTGGCCAATAACTTGACCATATTTTTTAGAATGAGGGCAAGAAACATTTAATTCAAAGCCATCTGCATAATTATATAATCTTTTTGCAGTCTCTTTAAACTCATCAACGCTATCCCCAAAGATCGAAATTAATAAAAATTTATCTTTTGGAATTATTGCTTTTGATAATTTTTTTGTAAATTCTTCTGCCCCAGGATTAGTAAGTCCTACTGCATTAATAAAAGAAAAAGGAGCATATTTGGCTATAATTGGCTCCTTATTTCCTTCTTTAGGCTTTAAACTAATACTTTTTGTAGTTAAAATCCCAATTTCAGGAATTTCCCTAGCAATTTTTTCAATTATTGATATCTCTGTGCAAATAATACCAGAAGGAATTGTAAAAATCCCACTAATTTCTTTATTGAAAAATTTATATCCCATTAGTTTTATAAATTTTATCAAAAAAATACTTTTTGTCAAAAAAAATTAAACCCCCCTTAGCCTTTTTGATTTAAGAGGGGTTAAATTTGATCTGCCTTTTTCAGCAATAATTTTACCATTTCTTCTTCTTTGTCTTTTCTTAATAAATCTTGTCCAACTAATTTTTCTAATTCTTTAAGAAAAATCGGTTCTCCAATTTTTAATTCTATATTTACTCTCCTTAAAAGATAATCTTGCCATCGTCCTTTTGGTTTTCCATAAAACCCTTTAATTATTTTTATATTAAGAGGAAATATTGGAATTTGTATTCTAAGTTTTTGTTCAGCTTTTTTGATTATAACAATTACTCCTCTTTTCGCCTCTTTATAATCCGGAATTGTTGTCCCTTCAGGAAAGATAGCAAGGTTGATTCCTTGTATTAAAAAATTTGTCAATCTTTCAATACTGCTTAATTTAATTTTTTCCCTGTTTATAAAGGTAAAAAATTTATTAAAGAAAGGAATCTGTCTGAAATAAGGCTTTAATGTCGATTTAACAACATAATGCATCATTGTATATTCTGAACCACCAAAAGCTACTGGCATCAGGCCTGCATCCCACAAACTTCTATGACGAGCAATTGCAACAAATGATATTTTGTTTTTCTTTTTCCATTCAATCACTTTCTCCCTTCCTTGAATTTTAATTCTAAAAAAGAAAAGGCAGATACGGCACAACAACCAAACCATGCTCTCATAAAAAATAAGTGGAATATTAATTGATTTCAAAGAACTCATCTCAAAAACCTCCTTTATTTTGAGACTTATTATTTAATTTAAATTCCTTTTTTTAATAATCTCTAGAGCCTTTATAGCGCTTTTTTCTTTATCTTTTATTTCCAGCATTATATCAAAATTCATTTTTCCTGATTGATCAAGAAAAGAAGTGAAATTATTAACATCAATCTTTTCTATATGTTTACCCAGCCTTTTACCTGGATTTTGTGAACTATAATCAACCATCAATAATCCATCTTCTTCTTTCCAAGTCTTTTTGGCTTCTTTTAAGG
>Ga0172381_10008076_pt1 | contig 10332 bp, 18 predicted proteins | sample Leawel6488metaG_FD_119754 | JGI IMG/M metagenome (GOLD analysis project Ga0172381, IMG submission 119754) | Leachate microbial communities from a municipal landfill in Southern Ontario, Canada - Leachate well 64-88 metaG | ecosystem: Engineered > Solid waste > Landfill > Unclassified | place... | reverse complement strand
TCGAGTATGGCGTGAACATCGCGGTTTACCTCGTCGTTACGCTCATCGGCGTATTGGGTGCGTGGGTTTCCTCGAAACTCGCCAAGAAACTGGAACTTGCCAACATCAAAGCGGCAACCGAAAGCGTTGTATCGGCTACTCAAACAACCGTTCTGGAATTACAGCAAACCGTCGTGGACAATCTCAAAGCGGCGGCAGAGGACGGAAAACTTACCGAAACGGAAATCAAAGAACTTGGCGTGAAACTTCTTGACATGACCGTAAGCAAGTTATCTGATCCAGTAAAGAAACTACTGGAAGCGGCAAAGGTTGACCTGACCGCGCTTATCAAAAGCACGGCAGAGGCTTACATCAAAAGTGGGAAAGGGTATGTGTTTTAATATGTTTGGAAAATACAAAAGACTTTACGAGCAATCCGAAAAGAACCGAATCGCGGCTGTTGACGAAGCAAACCGACTGATCGACAAGCTGAACAAGTCAGAAGAACGGCGCAGGGCTGCGGTTGAAACCGTAGCTGACTTGGAAGCAGAACTCGGCAGGTTTCAGGCTGCGGCATCCGAATCGCAGAAAAAGGCAGTTGACAAAAAGCGCACCGCCGCGAAAGGCAAATAAGTCAAGCACGAAAAAATCTAAAGGAACAAACAGCGGAGGGTCAAAATGAGTTTAGGTGAAATCGGTATTGCGTTGGGTGGCGGAGCGGTAGGCGCGGGCATTATGAAAATCTTTGACACATTGATTGCAAACGGGCTTGCTAGAAAAGCAAAAAAGCAGGATCGGCAATTTCTCAACGTTGAGGAAATGAACGCCGATATCCGAAAGCTGGAAAAACGCGTTGACGCAATCGAGCCGTTCTGCGAGAAAAGCGAAAACTCAGACCAGATTATTCTCAAAACGCTGAACGTGCTTTTAACCCACGCGATCACCGGTAACGCCACGGGCGAAATGCGTAAGGTGCAGATCGAACTGGTAAACTCAATCGTAGAAAACAAATAGAACTACACTACATTCCGTCACAATCACACAAATCGTAGTGTAAAACAATCAAGCGCACTCAATCGGGTGCGCTTTTTTAGCGCAAAAAACCGCCCGATATTTTAGTTAACTGCGCAAACATGAGAATTAAAGCAAGAAAACCTTAATTATTTGTCAAACATGGAATATTCCGCGATTGTTCCGCTTTCAAAATGCTCAAAAATAATTCAAAAAAGATTGCAAAAAGGTATTGACATGCTGTTTGTATGGCGTTATAATGTGTACATAAGATGAAACAAAGGAGAGAAAAACAATGAATCAGCAGTACGTAACTTGGACAAACTTCCAGATCACAAAGGCAATCATGAATCACCCGGTTGCTAGCGAGCTGTTTACAAAAGGAATGGAGCTTGCAACAAACGACGAGGAAAAATCTGCAGTCGTTACAATGTGCATGATGATGGTTCCAGAAACGGTTGCGATGCTTGCGAAAGTTGTTTATGCTCGGGCTCGCGGGGAGATTACCGAAAACTAAAACACACGCCGCGCCCGTCCGGCAAAAGGCGGGCAGAAAGCGAAAGGAGAATAATCACATGCCTATCTACAAAACGCGCTATCTGGCACAACAGAACCGTCAAAGCGGCGGCGACCGAGTAATCAAGGTTTGGGGCGGGTACACTGTCATGAGTTGCAGACAATATCAAATCTGGAGGAAGCAAAGATGAGCACTTGGAATTCTGAGCGGACGCAACCATTTCACAAGGTGGACAAAAACAAGTTTGTGCGCGATATCATGCTTGGTCTTGAGGGTCGAAAAATGGATAGAAAAGAAGCTGACGCGCGATCAATCATCGACCCCGACGCTATCCGCGCCGATTACATGCGCAATAAGCACTACCTACGCGGCAAGAAAGCGACCGCGTGGCAGTATCAGACCTGAAACACGCGACCGCGCTAGACCGCTGTACAGCCCCGTAGCGCGGTTTTGGCTGAAAGCGACCGATTGCACCTTTTGAACCACAGCACCGCAAATAGGCGCGCTCCGAAAAGCGAGATCGGCAAGCAAACGCGATACATCAAATAAAATATAAAACGGAGAGGAAAAAACGAAAATGAAAGAAGTTACTTTGAAATTCAGAGAGGTTGCCGTTGATGGGCTTCCAGAGCACAGCATGGAGTGCGTCGCCATTCCGTATTACGGGTATCTTTCAGCAATCGAACTTCCGTTTTCAAAGATTCACTCATCGTTCAACGCGCATGACTACGATTCGGTTGAACGCGTTTTGAAAACGTCAGTTCGTGGCATCGTGTACTGGATTCCGCTTCACGAATTCAACATGGCTTTTAAGGAGGAGTAAAATGAAAATCTGGATTGACCGCGACGGCAACGTGCGCTCTATGGCAATCGGGAGCATTGAGGAGCAGAACACGGACATGATGAAAATTCTGACCTATCTGCAGAGCCGTACCGCGTACATGCGGAAGGTAGCAGACCGAGCGGATGGGAAGAGGCAGACCGCAAAAGAAATCAACGAAGAAGCCGCCGAAAACGGCATGACGGACTAGGGGGCGCAACATGAAACGAAATCCGCAGTTATGGCTCGCCATCGGCGTGGTCGTTTGGATCATGGGCTGGATGATTTTCGCAATCATCGACACATTCACGCACTTCATCGGGATATTTTGAAAGGAGAAAAACAAAATGCCGGGACTTATGAACAAGGCAAACGCTCGTCAGAGCAGTCACAACGCGAAAAAGTACGAAGCGCAGAAGTTCAGAACCGAGCGGAACAAAGCGCGGAACATCAAGAAGTACAACACGCCGAAAGACAAGAAATCGGACTGAAAGGAGCACGAGCATGGGCAAGTTTAAGGTTGGGGACAAGGTGCGGACAAGCATCAAACTCGCGGACGAGCGCGGGGATAGGTTCGGCATTACGCTGGAATGTCACTGGAAAGACGAATTCGTAAGAACCGTCATGAATGTTTCTGAAAGAGCCGGATGCACTACGGTATATATTCTTTCAGAAGATCGATTACGGTTGTCTTGGCCGGAGTACGCGCTCGTTAGCGCAGAACCGCGCGAGTTCATCGTCATCCGCCGCGACGATCGGGAAGTGATCGCGTCGCACAAGCGCGGTGATGAGATCGTGAAAACTGCAAAAGCCACGTGTGCGCCGAGCGATGAGTTCAATTTCGAAACTGGCGCGAAGCTGGCGTTTGATCGGCTGATGGGGCGCGAAGAACCGAAACCAATACCACAAGCCGCCAAGATGAATGCGGATTACTGGATTAACCGCGCAATAAAAGAATGCGCCGAAGAATCAGGAAAGCGCATCAGGGACTACGTCCGAAAAGGATTTAACGCAACGCCGACATCAACGTCAGAACCCGCCCCGCAGCCCGCGCCGAGGTTCAAGGTCGGGGATCGGGTGGTGCACAAATCGGTTCCGGAAGTCGGGACTGTTGAACGCGTTCAAGAGCATTCATTCATGGGGGTGAACTGGATTTATGTCAAATACGGGATCGATATACGCGTTTGTCATCCAGACAACCTTTCCCCCGCTCCCGAACCGAAGTACTACAGCGGGAAGGTGTTTGCGGTGCGGACTAAAGATGATGATGCAACGCCACGGATGCAGAATCGTGTTGGTCACGTTTTTGAAATTAAGGACGGTCGCTTTGTTGGAAACGTCGATGAGTTCCTAGTTGAAATGGACGATCCCATTTGGTCATTCGATCACTTCTGTAAATTCAGATCCGCAACCGAATGGCAAGAGGTCAAAGAATGAACGAGGAAAACCCGATGGTCATGGGCGGCGACGGAATCACAGCCACCCGAAGCGCAGAGCTGGACGAGCCGGAAATTGTGACTTGCCCGATTTGTGAACAGGAAGTGCCGGACGATCAGTGCATTTGGGGCGTGTGCGACAAGTGCCTTGCGGAAGCGGAAACGTTCGAGAACGCGATTGCTTACGGCTCTTACCGTCCCGATATGTTCAAAATCAATGCGCTGTATGCAAAGGTGCTGACTGAGGATGAGGTTTTCGCAGCGTTGCGTGGGGCTGTCATGCAGAAACGCGGAGAGCACCCACTTTCGTTCGGAATCTTTATCCACGCGCTCTGCACCGACGATTCCAGCGACTTCGCGGACTGGCTGATTGAGCGGAACAACCGTTGACGTAACTACAAAAATATGATATCATAGAACCGAAAGGAGTTGATTAAATGCCGAAACTACAGGAGCGCACTACACAGAACACCAAACAGGCGTACATTTCCCTGCCGAAAGAGCACATCGATTTACTAGGCTGGAAAAAGGGCGCGGTGCTGATCGTGACCAGCGACAAAGACGCGGACACTTTAACGCTTCACCGCGTTAATACGGAGAAGTAACTGAGAGAGGGGGAGAGCATGAAACTTTACGAAATCAACGAAGAATTGGAAAAGCTGATTGACCGCGACACGGGAGAGGTTGCGGACGCGGACGCATTCGCGCTGTTGTCATTGGAGCGAGAAGTCAAACTGGAAAACATTGCGCTGATGATTAAGAACGACGAAAGCGATGCCGCCGCGCTGAAAGCAGAAGAACAGACGCTTGCCGAACGAAGAACGAGCGCAGAGAATCGCGCCGAGCGGTTGCGTGGATATCTCGCGGCAATGCTTGGCAATGGTGAAAAATTCGAAACCTCACGCGTCCGACTGTCGTGGAGAAAGTCAAAATCTGTTCAGCTGCTGATTCCGGAGTCTGACTTTGTACGATGGGCAAAAGAGGTCAAGCCGGAACTGCTGACGTACAAAGAACCGTCCATAAGCAAGACCGCAATCAAAGAAGCAATCGAAGCGGGACAGGAAATCATCGCCGCAACAATCACCGAAACTAACAATCTCCAAATAAAATGAAGGGACTTTAACAGACTATGGCTATTCCTGTTTTAATCATGGGCAAGAGCGGGAGCGGAAAAAGCGCGTCATTGCGCAATTTCAAAAAAGGCGAAGTCGGAATAATCAACGTGATGGGCAAGCCGCTTCCGTTCAAGGGTGATCTTCCGCTCATTCAGACATGCAATTACGACGCCGTTCAGAGGATTCTTGCGGAAGCGAAGACGGACAGTGTTGTGATTGATGACGCTGGCTATCTCATCACAGACTATTTCATGACGAAACACTCCAGCACGGGCGCGGGGAACGCGGTGTTCCAGCTCTACAACGAGCTGGCAGATAAGTTCTATTCGCTCATCCGGTCGGTTCCGACAATGCCGTCAAACAAGATCGTCTACTTCATGATGCACGAAGAAGAAAACGACAGCGGGAGCATCAAGCCGAAGACTATCGGAAAACTGCTTGACGAAAAAGTAAACGTCGAGGGGCTTTTCACAATTGTTCTGCGGTGCGTGAGCGACCAGCAGAAGCACGTTTTTCTCACGCAGTCAAGCGGATTCGATGTGGCGAAAAGCCCGATGGGGATGTTTGACACGCTGGAAATTGACAACGACTTGAAAGCGGTTGATATCGCAATCAGAAACTTTTACGACTTGAAGGGAGAATCAACGAAATGAAGCAACCGAGCAACTACGAAAACACCGAGGCTTACACGGGCGACGGTCAGCGGTTGACCGCTGGCGGCAAAATCTGCGTCGTCGTAAACGCCTACGAAACCAAAGCAAAGTCCGGCATGCCGATGCTGGCTGTCGAGTTTGACATTGCAGAGGGCGAAGAAAAAGAATACTACGCGAAAGCGCAGGAGCAGTTCGGCGGCGACTGGCGCGGCGTGTATCGGCAGGGAACAGAAGACAAAGAGGGGAGCTGCTCGCCGTTTTTTAAGGGCATGATCTCGGCAATCGAAGAAAGCAACGACCGATACAAGTTCAACTTTGACGAACGCACGTTGATCGGAAAGCGTTTCGGCGGCGTGTTCGGAGAAGAAGAATACGAAGCGAAAGACGGAACAATCAAAACGTCTGTGAAACTCCTGCAGATTCGCTCGGTTGATGCCATTCGCAAGGGCAACTTCAAAGTACCGCCGAAGAAAACAATTGCGCCTAAAGCTCAAAGCGACGAAACCTATACGGCGATTGATCCCGCAAGTATTCCTTTCTAAGGTGAAACCATGTACATCAATCCGTATTGGGCTGGCGTTCTGACCGTGATCGTCGCGGAAATCGTTCTGTTTTTCGCGGCGGCGCTAATTAAAGGACTGAAAAAGAAAGGAGAATAGCATGGGGCTTTGTGAAGTTCTGACAATCGTTTTCGTCGTGTTAAAACTGACTGGCGTGATTGCATGGTCGTGGGTTGCTGTTTTTATTCCAGAGATGATTGCAGTTGTTCTGTACGTTGTTTTAATTACGTTGCAGGTTATCATTTCCGTTAAATCCGCAGAAAGGGACGTACGCATGGCGTTCGGACTTTCGCACAGAAAATAGCGTAGCGGACGGAGAGCCGCGTTAGAAATGGCGCGGCTTTTCTCTTGACTTGTGATAACATATGTAGTATAATGGTATCAAGCCGAAAGGGGGGTTTGTATGCTTACGGTTAAAGAGTTTGCGGAAAGGTTCCATATCACGAAGATGACCGCATATCGCTGGATTAAAAAAGGGCGCATGCGGGTTGTCAAGATCGGAAAGACAATCAGAATCGAACAATCAGAATTTGATCGAATGAGGCGTGGTGAAGTCAATGAGCAAGCCTGAGTTTGACCGAAAATGCACGATTATAAAAAGCACAGTCAATCTGCGCGATGCGGTCAAGAAATATGGGTTTGAGCCAAATCGCGCCGGGTTTATTTGCTGTCCGTTTCATCACGAAAAAACGCCATCTTTGAAAATCTATAGCAACGGGCGCGGATGGGTTTGCTTTGGCTGTCACGCAGGAGGAACGTTAATCGATTTCGTTTCGAAGCTATTCAATCTTTCATTGACAGAAACGATTGCAAGAATTGATTCTGATTTTGCGCTTGGTCTTGACTGTGCGACGTTTGCCGACAGGGTAAATCATCGGTCACGATTTGACGCAATACAGGACGAGCGCAAAAAAAAAGACAAGCTGGATGAATTGCGACGGCTAGAGATCGATACGCTTTGTCGGTGCAGACGCGGTTTGATTGGGGTGTCTGATTTTGCCGTCGATCACATCGACAGAATAATCAATAAATACAGCGACCAAGATTTTACGCTTGGACACGATGTTAACGCGCATTGTCGCGCACTATATGAGAGGTGGACACATGCAGACTGGGACGATTACATCAGACATGATACTGACGGATGCGCTATTTGAATCGCTATTCGACATAGAGGACGAAGTTGAGAGGGCAAGGCAATACAATGAATTGCGCTTGCTTGCCAAAGAGAGCGGGGTTACAAAGGATTTTGAACGGCTGTACGTTGCGCACAGCAAGCGTCACAAGGACGAACAAAAAGCCTCCAAGGTTTCACCCGCTCAGCGCCAACAGCAGAATATTACATGCTTTGAATTGCCAAACTTCCCCGAATTACTGAGCGGAATTTGGCTTTGTGATTCTACCGGAGTTCGTGCGATTTCTCCGCAGGGCGAGCTTGTCGCCTGTCTGCATGCGATTTTGCCGACGAAGCGGCTTATTAACATTCAGACTGGGCGCGAAAAAATGGAAATCACTTTCAATAAAGATGGTACGTGGAAGTCGCAGATATTCGACAAGAGCATTATTCTTTCGTCGCAAAAAATCGTTGGCGCGATGGCTGACTTTGGCATCCTTGTAACATCCGAAAATGCAAAACATCTTGTTCGGTATTTTTGCGACGTTGAATCAATGAACCTACACGCAATACCAATTCAAAAATCAACCTCGAAAATGGGATGGCTGGATGGATATAAAACCTTTATACCATTCACCGCCGACGATTACGTTTTTGACAGCGACGCGGATTTTTCGCCGCTTTATGATTCTATTTCGACGCACGGAAAAGAAGATATTCAAATGCGCGTCTTGCGCGACGTGCGAAAGCGAGGGAGGTTCGAACCCATTATTACGGTTGCGGCGGCTCTCGCATCTGTACTCGTACAGCCGTGCGGATGTTTGCCGTTCATACTTCATCTATACGGAGAGGCAGGAAAGGGTAAGACGGTTGCGACCATGCTTGCCGCTTCCATGTGGGGAAACCCGAATGAAAACGGATATATCGCAGACCCGCGAAGCACCATAACCGCGTTTGAATCTCAGCTTGATTTTTTAAACAATCTGCCGTTTATTTGTGACGATACCGCCAAGGTAAACCAAGCCTTGACATATAACAAGAAGTTTGATTTCAGTGACTTTATTTACATGCTCTGCGGATCGTCCGGCAAAATGCGCAGCAATGTCCGGCTTGGAATTAACCGAAAACGAACATGGATGAATTGCAGTATCACAAATGGTGAGCGACCGATGACGAGCGAAACAAGCAATGGCGGCGAACTCCTGCGCGTGATCGAGGTAGAAACCGACGAAGGAAATCTATTCCGAGACAACGCCACAATTAAAGAAACCGCCGATACGATCAGGGCGAACTACGGATTTATTGGAAAGCTATTTATCGACGCGGTCTTGCTGATGGGGGTTAAGGCTTTAAGAGAGCTACACGCAACGTATGTTGACATGCTCGTTACGGCAGACCCAACTGGAAATAAAGAGGGAAAACAAATTCAAAGCATGGCGTTAATATTTACCGCTGAGCACATTCTTTCAGAGAAGATAATGGGTGATTCCTTCGCGCTGGATCAGGCAAGGTGCTTTGATCTTATTCGGAGTAATGCGCAGATGGCAGACAGCTTACGGGCATACGATTTTGTTTGCAACGAAATCAGGATGAACGCGGCGAACCTTGGTAACGACGCGCGTATCTGTTGGGGTTACGAAAAAGATGGATTTTGGATGCTCAATCCGAACGCGTTTTCTGAAATCGCACAGCGCGGAAATTTTGACAAAAAAATGTTTATAAAATGGGCGGTAGCGAAAGGCATAAGTAAGGTTGATTCAGATGGTCGCATTGACAAAAAGGTCAATACCTCAACAATCAAGGGGCGTTTTGTGTTCATTCAAAAACCAGAAACGAACGACTTCGTTGATGTTGAATGCAATTCACCGTTCAATTAATCGAAAATCCTACCCATGTTTTAGCCGATGTTCCCAATTGCAAGAATGCTAGTTTTGCGCTAATATATGCGGTTTTTGACCATCCTACCCAATGTTCCCAAGTAAATCACTACATACTTATATAAAAAAATTCGCGCGCACGATAATGATAATCATTATCGATGGAACGAGGTAAATATTCTTTCGCGTAGAAAACGCGTCGGAAACTTGGGAACATTGGGAACATAGTCAAAAAACCTAGACTTTATGCGGAGTTTGAGCGTTCTTGCAATTGGGTATGTGCGTGGGTAGGGCATGGGTACATAGATTAAAATATGGGTAGAATTAAAAGAAAGAGGTGCTTTATGGTTGTAGTTCAGGATACCAGAGAGAAACAAGGAAAGAAAGATCACATATTAAACTATTTTGAGCGCGATGGAATCAGCGTTGTAAGGTCGAAGTTGTTTGTTGGCGACTATACTAGGCTTGACAAGCAGGATGTATGCATCGATGTAAAACAGGGATTAAACGAGGTTTATTCAAATCTCGTTCAGCAACACGTGCGCTTCCGCGACGAATGCCTCAGGGCGAGACAGAATGGAATTGCACTTATTGTGCTGGTTGAGGAAGACGGAATAGAGACGCTTGACGATGTTGAAAAATGGAAGAACTTTCGCCGTCAAAAATGGCTCGACCTCAACCAACAGCATATTGCCGGAAAAAAACTATATATTAAACAGCCAAATCAACCTCCGCTATCAAGTCGTGATTTAATGTTGCGAATGAGAACCATGCAAGATAAATATGGCGTTGTATGGATGTTTACCGATAAGCGTTATTGCGGAAAGCGTATTTATGAGATTTTGAATGGATACTACGACGATAAGGGTTTGGTTAATATGAGTGACTTGAATGCCGACTGCGGGGCGCGGATCGTGGAGATATTGGGAGGTGATCTAAAATGCCAATTGGAGAATTAACGCATCTGTCGTTATTTTCCGGCATTCAATCGGGGGATTAGATCTCGCAGCTGAATGGGCAGGATTTGAAACGGTTGGACAATGCGAATGGGCAGATTTCCCGACGAAGGTATTAGAAAAGCACTGGCCAGATGTGCCGAGATGGAGGGATGTACGTGAACTCACAGTTGAATCTTTTCGAGAACGAACAGGACGCGAAACCGTCGATTGTATATCGGGGGGGTTCCCTTGCCAACCGCACAGCACAAGCGGAATGCGTCTTGCGTCTGCTGACGAACGTGATTTATGGCC
>Ga0172381_10008075_pt1 | contig 10332 bp, 10 predicted proteins | sample Leawel6488metaG_FD_119754 | JGI IMG/M metagenome (GOLD analysis project Ga0172381, IMG submission 119754) | Leachate microbial communities from a municipal landfill in Southern Ontario, Canada - Leachate well 64-88 metaG | ecosystem: Engineered > Solid waste > Landfill > Unclassified | place... | reverse complement strand
TGATCCACAAATCTCCCGTGCTGTTGTTCTGCAGTACCAGACCACGACGTGCCGGATTTGCAGCGCAGAGAACTTGTGCGGTTCCGCCAGTGGTAATCGTGCCGGAACGATTAGCCACGCTGGCCACAGGTGGCTTTGTCGTAAGAGGAGCTTGAAGCGCCGTCAAGACTCCGGCGAGATTGCCTCCGGTTTCAAGCGCGTAGTTCGTCAACGTACCTCCGCCTCCGGATCCTCCTGGTTCATAACCAATACCGTATTCAACTGCCATTGTGTACCACCTTTCAGTCGTCTCTTTGATGTGTTTCGCTGGGAATCAATTGTGTTTGGCAAGTGACTGTGCTGATTGTGTTGATCAACTTGCCAAACAAGAAGATCTTACCAACCGCGCTGGAGCGAAACGTTCAGTCCCTTAACGCCATTCGTCTGCGCTGTTCCGAGAGTTCCGGTGATGACGATCTTCGCACCGAAGAATTCCTGCGAGCATGGAATTTCGATGGAGCGCTCGTCTGGACTGGTGTTGGACACGGTGAGCTTCACGATGAACTTGGAATCCCACTGGTTGAGATCGGTGGAGAACAGTTCGATCGTGGCTCCCCAGGACGAAGCGGAGTCAGGACCGTAGGCACGAAGACACACCTTGGAAGGCTGAGGTAGAAGCTTGAAGAACTTCGCGGCGGAAGGAAGAGGAAGATCCTGACTTTCGGTCAGGTTGGTCGCGAAGTGAGTGAACTTGGTTTCTTGGTCGATTGGCATGTTGTTTTTCCTTTGACTACTAGGAAGTGTTTATGTTGGTGATGCAAGAAATGTTATTCCGGTTGTATCTGCAGTATAGAATCTAAAGATCTGTGCAAAATCCTCAAGAACTTCATTTGCTCGGAACCATCCCATAATTGAAAATGCAGATGCTCCAACTGCGGTACTGGTATTGGCCGCTACTTTGGAAGCTGCTGTACGAGCTGTGGTTACGAACGTCTTTGGACTGACAATGTCTCTAACACCTCCATCGGCAATTCCAGTAGCGGGGCGAGCATGAACCATGTGATTCAGATCACGAACTAGTTTTTTGTTGATATCCCCACGAGATGTACCGGGTGCTATGTATATGTTGGTTTGAGAACTTCCTGGCAAGGTCGCTCTGCTCGCAGGCTGGACATTCCAGATCATCACCAAATCTGCGTATTTTGCAGCATCCACATAGAAGCGTTCTTGCTTCTTATAGTCGGTTACAGATTCTTGCGCTGTATTAACACCAATCTCACCGACAATAAAAAGCTTGCCCCTGGCATGAGCTGCGGCTGAAAAGGCGCTTATGGAAAGTTCTAGTAATTCGTAACCCCAATCATTTTCAGCCTTTGCTTCGACTGCTGAGTAGTAGATGGCATCACGACCGATATAATTGTATGTATTCGAGTAGATATGCAAGTTCCATGCATCCAACGAGTCGTACATCGTGGAATACACATCGATCATATAGTCAATAGTTTTACGCGTCGCAAGATTAACAGCGGATGGGTACACACCATCCGCAGTTCGAAACACCCCCGGCGCTGTGACACTGAGCGCTTCCGACAATTCTTTATAGCAGGATCCCATCACTGCTGCACTGTTCGGAGATCCTGAACTCAGCTCTGTGGGATACCATTCATTTCCGAACGAAACAAATCCAAGTCCTGGGTGGTTTCCATACCGCGATCCAAACCACTCCGTGAACCTAACCATGAACGCACGTGTTGCTGATCCTTCCAGAAGACCAGTGGCTAATGTTTCCCCATTGGCAATGGCTGTATTTTCACAGTCCCAGAACAAACAAGGATTCATAAGCAAGCCGTACTCTTCAAAATCGGCAAACAACTCGTCCGAGTATTGAAGGAACGTGGGACGAAAGTCGGAATTCTGAAACTCTCTATTTGGTATTCCTGATGCGAAGACCTGTGACGTCCACTGGGAAGTAGCGTACACAGGATACATAACACGAACGTAAAGACCTCCAGCTTCCTTGATGTACTGAAGCTCTGCCGAATTGTCTCCGGCAAAATACCCCTGAAGTCTGGAATGCAAAAGATCCATACAGTTGAAAGAAACTCGGCTGTGTGGTATCAATGATTTACGAGTTTTGACATTGCCAATAGAAGCAACGTTGGAACTGATGTTGGATATCAGCACAGAACTGTCTTCTGACGTTGGATTAATGCTATCTGCTGTCACAGATGGTGCTTTGATAGCTGTGTTGGTTTCAAATGATCCGTCGTCAAGCTGCTTGAATGGTTGTGCTGTATCATAGCCTGACCCGTATTCTGCTGCCATTGTGTGCTCCTTGAGGAATGATATTTCGGTATACTAACGTATTACTGCAGAGTAGGTAGATATGTGATGAACCACTCGCGGCAATTGCGGATGTAAAGACGCCGTGCAAGATCCAAGATCTTCACACCATGCTGGCCTCCAGCAAGATGCTTCCTGGCCACTGCAAGTTTGGATTCGTCCGCGTTCGGACTGTGCGCACGGATGAAGTCGATGGCTTCTTGTGTATCAAGTTTCTTGATGATGTTCTTAACAACAGCGTCGAAGTTGGCGTTGAATTCATCAGTGTCGAACTTGGCAGTGTCGCTCTTGTGCGCGATTCCTGAATGGAAGAGTTCGAGGATGCTGTGCTGCTTTGGATACTTGGGATGCGACGCGCTCCAATGCGTCAGAAGCCTGACGATCTCGGCGACATCGCTGTCCAGGTTCATCCTCGCAGATGCGTACTGTTCGTAGATCGCCGAATAAGGATCCGGAAATTTCGATGCTCCTAGATTTCCAGCCATAACGAGCTTGCCGACAAGCTTCTTCTCTGCTGGATTCTTGGGAGTTCCAACAGGCGTGACAAGCTTGTTCACGGAGAACTTGGGAAGCACATCTCCTGATTTCCATCCCGTGTTCTTCGTGAATCTATCTCCGACACCGATCTTGGATCCCCATTGAGCGTAGATACCGAGTGCTTCGCGCTTGGCTTCCTTCGCATCGGCTAGGATCTCGCCGATCTCAGGTAGATAACGAAGAATCGTCTTAGGCTCCAATCCGGCCTTGGCGTTCTTGATTTCGTTGCCGATCGTCGTGTTGAGATCCTTGATTCTCGTATGGATACCATTCAATTGCTTCAAGCTCGAAGCCGCTGTCTTGTGTGCGATCTCCGGAAGCTTGGCCTTGACTACGATTTCGACTTTCGCCTTTGCATCCAATACATCCGAAGCATTGGCCTTGATGCTGGACACGAGCTTTGAGATCAGCTCGCCGAGTTCCTTGGCGTGTTGCTTGTACTGCTTTGGAAGCTTGCCTGTGGATTTGGCTTCGCGCTTCATCGCGATAAGCGCTTTGCAAAGCAGAATACTGCGTTCTACATCGCCTTCGACAGTATCCTTGGTATCGCTACCTTGCTTTGTCTTTGGCTTAACAGGCTTGTCTTTGGTAGGATTTGACTGCTTGGTGTTGACGATCTTCTTGCGTACTTCCGATAGTTTCTTAGGCATCAGACTTTCCTCTTCTTGTCAAGCTTCAAAGCGTTGTTAAGCCAAGAGCCTACGTTTTCGCGGTAGCTTGCCCATGTGAACGAACCAAGCTTTCCAAAAGGCTTGGCCAATTTGATGATATCGAGAAGGCTCTCCACGACATTGTCGATGTACTTCTTGTTTGGCTTCGTACCGTCCGGCGTTTGGATCTGACCGGAGGCGATCATCTCTTCCGTAACTTCGTAGATGATCGTGCGAAGTTTTGGAGAGAGTATCGCCTTGGCTGCGCGATTCAGTTCCGCCATGTAGAGTTTCTTGTGTGCTGCCAAAGCATCGGCGTTGTTGGACAACTTGTCCAGAACTGCAGCTGTGAGAAGCTCAACGATCTGGGCGTCCGTCGTTTCAGCCATGGCTTTCACAAGCGCGGCATTAACAACCATCACGAGCTGCGAGTTCATACCCATGAACCTAGGATCCACGACAAAGCCTTGTGGTCCGAAATGCTTGGGACCGACAGTGAGCTTCATCTTGGTTCCACGGATAGGCTTCACGCCGATCTTGTTTCCCTTGAGACTTGTTCGTGCATAACGATACGAAATGCCGATGGCTTCGCGTGTTCGTTTGCTGGAACCGTCGTAGAGGTTTGCGAGGATGGAGTGCAGCGGCATGTAACGCTTTGCGATCACGGCGAACTTGTCGTCGGACAGCTTGTCTTCGATACGAGATTCCCAAAGCTTGGGATCAAGTTGTGACGCCAACTTGGTTTCCTGCGTCTTGACATTGCGGGCGGCGTTGCGCAGCTCTGCCTTCTTCTGGTTCAGGATGGCTTGCAGCCTGTCCTTCTCTTGTCCTCGCTCTCCAGCCGTGAACTTCGAAGCGCTTCGCAGATAACTGAGTTGCGTGTCAAGCTCAGTGATCTTGCCAGTCAGTTCCGCCAATTTCTTGTTGGCGTCGTCATATGATTTGAATGCCTGACCTGCGTTCTTCTTGGCATCATCCAAACCAGTCTTCTTGTTGTGGAACTTCTGGTTCGCGATCTCGTTCTTTTCCCATGCACGCATGGCGGCATTGAGCATCTCGTCGGCCTGTTTCTTTCCATAACGAGAGAACTTGGATTGGAACTTCAGCAACACTTCTGCACGCTTGCGTTCGAAGCTGTCCTTTTGCAGAGCCAGGATCTTCTCGATGCGTACGCCAGGAGCTGTTCCGCGACGGCGAGACTCTGCCATGTTCTTGGCAAGCTCGGCATGTTCGGACTTTAATGCATCCAGTTTCGAGCTGATGTCGGAAATGGCCTTCTTGGCATCCACCGAACTCCATGACTTCATGTCGCCGAAGAGCTTGATCTTGTTGGTCAGCATCGTGATGTCCGACTCGATCGACTTCGTCGTTATTTCGGAACGCTTCTTGGCTGTCTGCAAGGCGTCGATCTCGGCTTCAGGCTTGATCCTGTACTGGAGAGTGCGTCCTGTGTCCATGGACTTGTGGAGTACTGCGATCTTCGCCGTCAATTCGGCGATGTCGCTGTCCAAACCAGCATCTAGCTTCGCAGCTTCGACAAAACTCGAAATCTCGTACTTCTTCTCAAGATAACGAGCAGACTTGATGCCTGCCAGGATCTCTGTGAAGTCGCGAGGGTCCAACGTGTCGTAGCCTTGCGCATCCTGGTTCAGAGAAACGAGTCCGAATTGTGAAGCGAACTTGGCGAACTTCGAACATGCCGTACGAACAGGCATGTCGGAACTGATCTTGAACGCCTTCAATTCGCCAGACACGTCCAGGGCTGCAGCCTTGCCTGAGAAAGCACGACGCAAGGCCTGATTGGCTTTCGTCATGATGGCGATCTGTGACTTTAGATCCCTCGAATCTTCCTGATACTGCGCAAGATTCGTCTCTAGTTCGGCAATCGACTTAACGGATGTTTCAAGCCTGGAAGGCTTTTCGGAAGGTTCCTTGTGGTGGAATTCCAGACCACGATCACTGGAAGTGTATGTCTTGTTGGTGGTCGTAACCGACTGTTTCGGTGCTGGTTTCGTAATGGCCTGCTTTGCCGACTTGACATCTTTTGTTGTCTTGTTGGACACGCGAGCATGCTTCGGTTCGGTGTTCGCTTTTGCAGCAATCGCCATGAAGGCATCCAGTTTAGTCGACTGTGTTGGGTTGAATCCAAACATCTTGTTTCCTTTACGGTGCGATGCCCATTGTTGTTAACATCGTCATGATCTGGGAGTTCGTTCCGAGTCCTTGAGTCGACTCGAACTTGAATAGTCTGTTCTGGAAGCTTCGTAGTTGGGCTGGACGAACCGACAACCTGCCAATACCATTCTTGATGCGTCCGTAGGAGATCTTCGCCGGTGTCAGATTCTGCGAGAACTCTTCTCGAAGTCTTCCGATTGCCGATTCGATAGGACTCGTTCTGTCGTAATCGAGACTCGTCGCTGCACCGGAAAAATTGAACGCCAATCCCGCTTCAACGAGATGCTGCGAATGCAATACCCACCAAGCACTTGCCATCAACCAGAAAGAACTCAACGGCGACGTGACACCGTTGGTAGTCATCATGTCACCATAACTGTAGAAGCTGATAGGATGCCACTGGTTGATATACTCGATGCCGTGTGCTAGACCTTCGGCATAGTCAGCATCGCTGATGTAGTTTGGAAGATCAAATGCGGCTTGGAATCTTCCTACGATGAACTTGACTTGCGGAATCATCTGCAGGAGCTTCAACGGTATGACTCGAAGTTGTTGGAACTCGATCTCCGTTGCCGAGGATGCTGTTTCCTGGACGTTCCACAGGAACGTGTACATTCCCGGCTTCAACACTCCTGCTGGCACGTCGATCGTGTATGCGATGCTGTCGCCTTCGATGATCGGACCTGCAGGTGTAACCGCAACTGGAAATGGAGCTTGCGTGGCATCATCAGGAGCATCTGACTTGAAACAAGATACCGCGATGCTGTACGGAACATTGTCGCCGCGCCAGTTCGTCCGGAACGGAGCTGCCTCCACACCGAGACGAATGAGATCACGATTCTCCTGAGAAGTTATTTGCTTCTCGACTACGTTGAAGTCCTGGTGAAGCTGGTATTGCTTTTTCTTCTCGTCGACGAAACTTACTTCCAACATCCACGAAGCCGTGTCGTTGCTGAGTTCGCAATCGACAGGAACTTGCCAGAGGACACGATAACCACCAGGATTGCCAAAGCTTTGAGCAACACCTGTTTGGACTTGGATGCCGCTCGGGCTATAGATGCTGTAGTTCGGGAAGCGAGCGGCATCAAGCGGAAGCAAAGGACTTCCATCCTTCTTCTGGAACATACAACGAAACTCGGCCTGTTGGCCGCGCTGCCACGTTATACGTTCACGCTTGGTATTCGGTGCTATGTTTGCCATGTTTGCTCCCAGATGCGACAAAAGGGCGTACGCATACGCGACCGCCCTTGGATTCACGACTCAGTAGGTTAAGCGAGCTGATTCACGACCATTCGGATGTACTTGAGCTTCTTGAAGTTCTTCTCCGAACAAGCAGGAGGATTTCCAGTGCGGCCATCCTTTACCCAATCGTAGTAGCCCTGAGCGTAGGCTTTCTCGGCGTCGTTCTTGATGGACTTCAGGAAGCTCTTGAGGCTGTCGTACTTGCCAGATTTGGCAATTGCCGACTGGCTGGCCTCGACCATGACATGCTGGATACCGGCTTCGCTCAGACGAGCGGAAATGACTGTGAGACTCATTGTGTGTTCCTTGTTCTATTTGTGGTCATTGGATCGATGTCTACGTTGTCGCGAATCCCATCAAGGGAGTCTTGTTCTCTACTAAGAATTCGGAAATCATCCGTTATGTTCTGGAGACATTCCGTGAAAGCATCTGTTGTGATGGTATCGTAATCCTCAAGCAGTAGCATGCGTGCTTTAAGTGTTCGGGTCGTTTTCTTGGTCTGGAGTTCCGACATCTGGAGCCGCTTCTGTTTTGGTTACCTTCATGTTCGTGAGTCCGACTCCGTAGATCTTCTCAAGTATCTCGACGCTTGTGTTGTAGTCCTGATTGATCTGTTCCTGAAGAGACTTCAAGGATGCCTTCATGCCATCATACAGACGCACTTGTTCGTTGGGCTTCAAGAAAGGCTGCAACGACTTCAATGTGGACTTCGAGCTTTCGACAACCGTCTTGAGAACAGAAAGAACGAGAGGGCGCAAACACTTGTGTGTAACTATTCTGGCCAGTTCCTGCGGATCTTCGAGATCGTTGTACGCGGACACTAGTTCACGCATCGTCTTGGCGAACTCTGACAGCATCTTGTAATTGACTTCCGATGTTGGATCATCGAAGAAAGCAGACTTGGCTGTGTCGAACGCTTCTTGGAAATCAGAAAGCTGTGTCGCGAACATGTCTCGCGGAGTCTTGATCAGCTTGTTGGTGTTGATGTTCTTGCGTGCGTCCATCACGGCTTTGAGACTTACGTCAAGCCTCAACGCTATAACTTCGTTGGAACACCCTTCCTGCACTAGCTTCTCGACGCGTTCAGGAAGAGGAAGATTGGGATAATACAGAGATGCGGATTGGCGTGAAGCCGCTGCAATGCTGGAAGGTGGCTGCGTCGTCTGCTGTATGGGAGTAGTCGCGACGGCCTGGATGGAACCTGTCGGAGTTATACTTACGTTCGCAGACGACGCAGCCGGAGGCGATATCGGTCGCGGTGTTGGAGTCATGCCACTAAGTGCGTTCGACTTTTGCGCCGAGTGCGCAGCCTCTGCTACCTTTCCATGCTTGTCTATGCTTTCTTTCTTCTTTGCCGTGACTTCGGCTTTCCTGATCTCTTGTTTCTTTTTCTTGGCCTTGTCTATGAAGACCTTGGCTTTTGTGGCTTTGGACACGCCGGATTGCTTGTGATCGACAATGTTCTTCTTAACGGAAGGCAACATGTGACTGTTGGTATGAAGGCTTGGAAAGCTGAACATGTGATCTCCGGTAGTATGTTGGTGTTTGTTTTACGCTACTATAACAACATGGTCTATTCCTGACGCTTTCAGCGTGTTCGATATGGCCTTGAATCGTATTCTCTGTTTCAGGTAATCGAGAACTCTGTATTGCAGCTTCCTTGGAACGTTGGATGCATCGAGCGTGTCGATAATCATTTCAGGTGTTCGCAGAAAGTCTGTTAGCACATCGGCAATGTCATCCACGCCCGAGTATCCGTGTTCCCGCGCCATCTTTTCCAGGACTTGTTCCGGAGAATCCGTCATGTCGAAATGGAGTTCTTTGTTTGACAAAGCCAACAATTTCTTAGCATCATCAACACTGAGCTTCTGCCAGTTCGTCGTGTTCGGCTGGACATAGTAAACGCAGATGATCGAACGTACAGAAACATAACCCAAGAACATGGCCTGCGGTTCTATTTGTTCCTTGAGCTGGAACGAAACCATGGGTCTGAACGATTTGGGGAATTTCTCTGACGCAAGCAATTGTGCGTGTTTGCTCTTGCGTGACACGCCGACACCCCAACGTGCTGTTGGGTAAAGATCCTTGCCTTGAACAATGAATTTGAATATGTAATTGCCGAACTGCGCTGCTGTTTTCAGACTTGGAGTTACGTAAAGACCACGCTCGCGGCCTTGATTGTGTGTTCGTCCAATCTCCCTGGTGGCATCTATCCCCTTGCGGAGGAAGATCTTGGCAGTCGAGGCATCCGTTCCGTGAAACACGGTGATGCGTGTGTCCTTCTGCAGCTCATCTACTTTGCCTGCCGTGACTTCGTATGACATGATGCAACCTCAGATTGGAATGGACGTTGCGATTTCGAACTGCTGCATATAACGAGCAGTGAGATCGAAGCTCAAATGCATGCCCATTGTATGAAGAGGCTGGACTTCCGTGAGCTTCCAGAACTTGGACTTGTTGAGATAGAAGAAGAAATCGTCTATCGTGTACGTCTTGATCGTGTTGTCGGTGAACATCGTTATGGATCCGATTTGTTCTTCGAATCCGTATTCCTGCATCGTGATCGACTCTGTGCTTCTTGGAATGTCGGCGTGGACTATGGACTGTTGTTTTGGCAAAAGCCCATAGCGAATGTACACGTGAGAAACAACAGGCGAAGGTGCGTTCAGCGAGCGCCGCTTCATGTAGACGATTATGTCGAGCTGCGAAGCGCTGGGATTCGCGAGTATGCTGGACATCGTGGCTTGGTTGAATTGCATCCACGTGTTCGTACCGTGTTCGCGGCACATGGTATCCACGATGGCATTTTCCATTGAAGTTATGTTGCTGTATACCTGCAACACATCGACATAGTTGTGGTTCGTCTTTCGAATGTTTATCGTAGCTTGGATGGTTCCTATTTTCGCATCATCATCCAACACGAAGAACACAGGGCGTGTATTGTGCTCGAAGTTGGCATGCACGTTCGTGAGCACAAGACTCGGATGCGTGACATCGATGATTTCGGTTGCCGTGCCGTACTTGTCATAACCACCGACGAAGCCTGTGTTGAAGCATATCTGGCATGTCCCATTCGGCGTATTCTCGTCTCCAAGCATACAGGAACACATTCGACCGGAATTGCGTCGACGGAAATAGTAGAAGTCGCGCACATCGACAGTGAGCGAATTCCTGTTCATCTTGATCTGCTGCTTCGCCAGGAACACGCCTATTTTCTGAGACGTTATTGCCAGCTGGTCGTTTCGAGCGTACACCTTGTCCCCTGTATCCATGAAGTTGGAGACATTTCTGTTTTGTCGGTGTGATCGAACGCCCATGTGTGACCTCACGAGTCTAGGTTCAAATCGAAACTGCTGTCTGCTTGGCTATCCGCATCCATGGATGTTCTCTTGATATAACGTTCTGT
>Ga0172381_10008072_pt1 | contig 10334 bp, 11 predicted proteins | sample Leawel6488metaG_FD_119754 | JGI IMG/M metagenome (GOLD analysis project Ga0172381, IMG submission 119754) | Leachate microbial communities from a municipal landfill in Southern Ontario, Canada - Leachate well 64-88 metaG | ecosystem: Engineered > Solid waste > Landfill > Unclassified | place... | reverse complement strand
GCCATTACTTCAACACGCTTTCCTTGGTTTTTTAAATATTCAACTAATGGAATAAAGTCGCCATCACCAGATACTAATATAATAACATCTAAGCCTGGTGCAGTCCTAATTGCATCAATTACAATTCCAACATCCCAATCTGCTTTTTTGGCTCCATCATACCATTCTTGTAAATCTCTCACTCGTGTTTCAATTCCAATTTTACTTAGGGCATCAAAAAATGGCGTTTCTTCGCCAGTTTTTGTACGCACAACATAACCAAAAGCTCTTATAAACTTTCTTCCGGCAATTGCTTGTTTTAAAACTTCTTGAAAATTAACCCTTGCGTGATAAAGGTTTTTTGCTGAGTGGTATAAATTTTGAACGTCTATTAATACCTCCACTCTTTGTTCTTTTGGCTTTGGTTGCATAATTTAAAATTTAAACACTCATTTTCAGAGTGTTTAAAAATTTTTCTATTTGGCTTTAAGTCCGATTTTTTTGACTAACTCTGAATACTTTGTTTCAGAATCTTTTTTGAGATAAGCTAGTAATTTTTTTCTTTTAATTACCATTCTCAATAATCCTCTTTTTGAGTGAACATCTTGAGGATGCTTTTTTAAGTGTAAAACTAGTTTGTCTATTTCTTTTGACAACAAAGCAATTTGCACATCAATAGATCCTGTATTCTTTTCGTTTTCGCTAATATCTTTAACGATTTTTGATTTTTCTTTGGTTGTTAAGGCCATTGTGTTTTTTTGGAAAAGCTTCCGGCATTTCCGATTAATATAATTTTATATTTATTATTTTACTCTATTTTTCTAATTTTGTAAACCCCACCCCTATTAAAATTTTATCTTCCATTATTTGTGCCCCCGCCGAGACTCGAACTCGGAACCAATTGCTTAAGAGGCAACTGCTCTACCATTGAGCTACAAGGGCAAGGCACAAATAGCGAAAGATAAAATTAACGGGTATTCTAGAAGCTGTACTGATAACCCATTGCTACTAAAAGAGTCTTTATAATTAAGTAAGAGCCAAAAGCTAAGAATAATCCGATAACTGCGAGCTTTATGACATCTTTACCCTTCTGTGCCATGGCTGGGTTTCCGCCCGAAACAAGAATCATTATCCCCCCTATTATAAGCGCTATAACAGCTAATGGGGTAGCAATATATTTAACAACGAAGTCATATATGTTGCTAAGCATAGTAAAAAAATCATCAATCGTACATCCGTTTTGGCAAGGGACAATCTGAAATGCCATTGATGACAAAGGGATTAAAAAAACAGAAATAGTTATTAAAAATAAAATTATTTTCTTTTGCATAATTTTTGTTTTTTAAATTTTACTCCCTGTGCCCTCGCCAGGACTCGAACCCGGAACTCTTGGTTCGAAGCCAAGTATGATATCCAGTTTCACCACGAGGGCAAAATTTAGATGGGCAGGGTTTGTCACAGGGCCCTTAATAAATTTATCTGAATTTTAACCTAAAAATTGAAAATATGCAACTTTTAGCGTAAGATAAAAAGAATATATTACTAGGCTGCGTAAACCTATGATAGTTCCAAAAGAGGTAAAAAATATTATTGCAGGACTAAATAAGGCAGGATTTGAAGCATATGTTGTGGGCGGATGCGTCCGCGATTTTTTGCGTGATACAGATCCAAACGATTGGGATATTACCACAAACGCTAAGCCAGAGGAAATCCAGAAGGTATTTCCAAACAGTTTTTATGAAAATAAATTTTTAACTGTTTCTGTAAAAACCGAGAGTAAAGATTCTAAATTATCAGAGATAGAAATTACAACTTATAGGTCTGACGCAACCTATTCCGATAAAAGACACCCTGACGAAGTCCAGTTTGCTAAAACAATAGAGGAAGATTTAGCTCGCAGGGATTTTACTGTGAATGCGATGGCAATTGATCTTGAAGCTCATAACTTAAAACTTAAAACAAAAGAAAAAAGTTCTAAGCTTAAAGCTTCAGGTTTTAAGATTGTTGACCCATTTGATGGACAATCTGATTTAAAAAAGAAAATTATAAAAACAGTCGGGAATCCAGAAGAAAGATTTTCAGAAGATGCATTGAGAATGTTGAGGGCTGTGAGATTTGCAACAACCTTATCCGCCCAAGGCGGACCAGCCTCTGGCTGGAAAATTGAAGAAAAAACCAAAGAAGCTATTAAAAAAAATAGTATTTGGCTTGAAGCAGTTTCGCAGGAAAGGATTCGTGATGAATTTTTGAAAATTGTAATGGCAGACAAACCTATTGAAGGAATTGAATTGTTGCGCGAATTGAATTTGTTAAAATATGTTTTGCCAGAACTTTTAGAAAATTATGGAGTTTCTCAAAACAAGCATCATATATATGACTGCTATTGGCATGCATTAAAAGCATTGGAATTTACTGCCAAGAAAAAATTCAATATATATGTAAGGCTAGCTTCCCTATTACATGATATCGCAAAGCCAAAAGTAAAATCAGGACAAGGAGAAGAAGCAACTTTTTATAATCACGAAGTTGTGGGAGCAAAAATAACTTTTCAAATTTTAAACAGATTAAAATTCCCTAAAAAAGATGTTGAGAAAATTACCAAATTAGTAAGGTATCATTTGTTTTACTACAATGTCGGAGAGGTTGGAGACGCATCTGTAAGAAGGTTGGTTAAAAATGTTGGTACGGAAAATGTTGAGGAATTATTGCAGGTTAGAATGGCTGACAGGATTGGTTCTGGAGTTCCAAAAGCTGAACCATACAAGCTAAGACATCTAAAATATTTGATTGATAGAGTTTCGCAGGACCCTATTTCAGCTAAAATGCTAAAGATAAATGGAAATGATTTGATGAAATCTTTAGATATAAAGCCGGGACCAAAAATCGGGCAAATTTTAGATGTACTTTTGGGATATGTTTTGGATGACCCAGAAAAAAATAATAAAGAATTTTTAAGTAGCAAGGCGTTGGAACTGGGCAAGATGTCAGATAAAGATTTGGAAAAATTAGCTATAAAATCAAAAGAGGAAAAATCGGAAATTCAGGTTAAACGCGACGAAATGACAAAGCAAAAATATTGGGTGACATAACCGCCTTCGGGGCGTAGTATAGCAGTAGTATGCAGACTTCGGGAGTCTGTGGCCCGAGTGCGAATCTCGGCGCCCCGACCACGCTAAACGTGATCAAAGGAACGCTAAGCGTTCCGACAGATATTAAATTAAACATTAATTTATGGACACAACAAGTAAAAAAATAAAAGAAATCAGAAAAGTTGAAAAAGGGATAAATAATAATCTTTTTGTCATTTGTACAATAGTCACTTTGGTTTCTATGTTGCTAATGGTTGTAAATTTTTTTTGTAGAGGGAGTTTTTCTCCATCTAAAATTGGATTTTTTTATTTGGCGGTGGTCCTGATTTATTCATTGCACAAAGAATTTATTAGGTGGCTGGGAGAAAAGAAGAGTCGCAGGCAGGGGGAATATTTTGTTTATGCTTGGGTTATTTTGACAACAGTCTTGTATGCGGTTAATTTTTTCAGCAATAATTATTTTAGTTATTCCAAAGAAGGCTATGCCGTAAGCACTTTAGCAGACGTTGCTTATACGTCAATGGAAGTTCTGGGAGTCTTTGTAGTCACCAGAATTATGAAAATTATTTTTGCATTTAAAAGTAAATAAAATTAGGGCCTATAGTATAGTGGTAATACGCTACATTCGCATTGTAGAGACGTGAGTTCGATTCTCGCTAGGTCCACCACTTCGCTCCTCACCTTGTTCGGAGCTACGCGGTGCAAGCACACGATAGAACATATTTAGAACAATCAATATGTTTGGTAAAAGTGGTGCCCCGTGAAGCTTTAGCGGAGTGGGGCTACTAAAATGTTTTACGTATATATTTTGCAAAGCGAAAAAGATAAAAGTAGGTATATCGGAGTTAGCTCTGATTTAAAAAGACGATTAAGTGAACATAATTCTGGAAGTGCAAAATATTCAAATTCAAAAAGACCATATAAATTGATTTGGTATTGCGCATTTTTAGATAAAATAAAAGCATATAATTTTGAAAAGTATTTGAAATCAAGTTCTGGTTATGCTTTTACTAATAAAAGATTTTTATAAATTTTATGGCAAAGACCAAAAATAAAAAAAATATTATTTATCCCGAAGTAAAACTCAAAGATGTTTTGATGGCTTTTTGGCGTGGAATAAAACCGCAGAAGTGGCTGTTGGTAGTCGTTGTTTTAGCGATGACGATAGCTAGCGCCGTTTCAGCCTATATTCCGGTTTTTTATAAAAAGTTTTTTGATATTATTTCTGTCTCTGGAGATGTTAACCAAATTGCTGAAAGTCTGATTGTAATTATTACTCAAATTTTTTGTTTGCAGGTAATAATGTGGATTTTCTACAGAATTAATTCATTTGGTGCAGCCTCTTTGGAAGCAAAATCTATAGCAAGACTGAAACAACAAGTTTATGACTATTTGATAGACCATTCATATACTTTTTTTGCAGATAATTTTGCGGGATCCTTGGTGCAAAAAGTTAATCGCTTTGCCAGAGCTTTTGAGCAATTGGCAGACAGGATTATTTGGGATATTCTGCCCTTGTTTGTAAAATTGTCTTTTATATTTGGAATTTTATTTTTTTATAATCAGTTAATTGCCTGGATTGTTTTAGCTTGGGTTTTTATTTTTTTACTAACAAGTTTTCTGTTTGCAATTTGGAAATTAAAATATGATATTGCGGTTGCAGAAGCTGATTCAAAAACAACAGCATATCTGGCTGATACAATTTCCAATCAGAATACAATTCAGCTTTTCTCTGCCAAAAAAACAGAGGTCGAAGGGTTTAAAAATGTTACCAATGATCAAACAAAGAAATATATTTTAAGCTGGCAGTTATCAATGGGGATTGATGCGATTCAAGCAGCTTTTAATATTATTTTGCAGTTTGCATTGTTCTTCTTTGCCATAGTTTTCTGGCAAAAGGGAATGATTTCCATCGGAATTTTTGCACTGATTCAAAGTTATGTTTTTGTAATTATTGATAATACTTGGGGATTTTCCAGAGTAATTAAAAATATCTATCAATCATACGCCGATGCAAAAGAGATGGTTGAAATTTTGCTATTGCCCCACGAAATTACAGACAGCAATTTAGCGGAAGAGTTGGTTGTTGATAGGGGTGAAATAAAATTTGAAAATTTGAATTTTAATTTTAATGAAACAAGAAAAGTTTTAGAAGATGTAAATCTAATTATAAGACCTGGAGAAAAAGTCGCTTTAGTCGGTCCATCTGGAGCAGGCAAAACAACTTTTATTAGATTGTTGCTAAGGTTATACTCCCCTCTCGCAGGCAGAATTTTGATTGATGGGCAAGACATTTCAATCGTTACCCAAAAAAGCTTGAGAAAAAATATTGCCATGGTTCCGCAGGATACAATTTTATTTCACAGAACTTTAGCGCAAAATATTTCTTATGGAAAGATAGATGCCACAAGAGAAGAAGTTGTTAAGGCAGCAGAACTGGCTCATTGTACTGAATTTATCAAGAATCTCCCGCTGGGTTTTGACACTTATGTTGGCGAACGCGGGATTAAATTGTCTGGCGGGGAAAGACAGCGCGTGGCAATTGCTAGGGCAATTTTGAAAAATGCTCCGATTTTAATTTTAGACGAAGCAACCTCTAGTCTCGATTCTAGATCCGAAGCATTGATTCAAGATGCTTTGAATAACTTAATGAAAGACAAGACAACGATTGTTATCGCCCATAGGCTTTCAACAATTCAAAAAATGGACAGAATCATTTTGATTGACGGCGGTAAAATCATTGAGGAAGGAACTCACCAAAGTTTATTAAAAAAGAGAAACAGTCTGTACAAAAAACTTTGGGAGCTGCAAGCAGGGGGATTTTTAAAAGATAAGGTATAATATATAGAAGATATAATAATTAATAATTATTTTTTTATGGAAAACATAGAAACAATGCCAAAAAGAAATTTGCCGAGAGATGTATTTTTGCATTTACTGGCAATAGTAGCTCTTTATTGGTCATCAATAAGTTTTACTACCCTATTGTGGCAATTTATAAATTATTTTTTTCAAAATAATTTAGATAGTTTTTATTACGAAAGTTTTGCCGGCTATGTGAGATTTGCAGTTTCTTCATTATTTATAGTTTTTCCTGTTTTTATTTTGGTTTCGTGGTTTTTAAATAAAATTTATAAAACAGAATCAGAGGTCAGAGAATCCAAAATAAGGAAATGGCTAATATATTTTACTTTGTTTGTAGCTTCGCTGGTTATAATTGGCGACTTAATTACGGTTGTTAATTATTTTTTGGGAGGAGAGATTGCAATTAAATTTGTCTTAAAATCTTTAGTGATATTTTTAGTGGCAGGGACTGTTTTTGGATATTATTTAGATGACGTAAGACGCTCAACACCAACACCCTTGGCAAAATATTTTGCATGGGCTTCTGGCATTTTAGTTATCGCGGTAATTGTTATTTCATTTTTTATAATCGGATCTCCTACTACGGCAAAATTGATGCAGGCTGATCAGAAAAGAGTAAACGATCTTTCTAATATTCAATATCAAATTGTAAATTATTGGCAAGCTAAAGAAAAATTGCCAGCAAGCTTGGCTGACTTAACAGATCCAATCTCAGGATTTACCGCTCCAACTGATCCAGAAACAAAAACAAATTATGAGTATATAATAGTAGATGCGGAAAAATTATCTTTCCAGTTGTGCGCCGTATTCAGCAGAGAAAGCAAGTCAAGCCAAGCAGAGGCGAGCTATTATTATGGAACCGCTACATCTCAAGTTTGGAATCACGGAGTGGACAGAGTCTGCTTTGACCGAACAATTGATAAAGATTTATATCCCGTAAACTCCGTAAAAGCAGAAAAGCCGTTGCAATAAATAACATGGATTCAAAAGAATTAGGGGTGCTGGGAGAAAAATTAGCCTGTGAATATCTTGTGAGGAAAGAGTATAAAATAGTGGGGAAAAACTGGGAGAACAACTTTGGCGAAATTGATATTATCGCAAAAAAGAAATGGAAATTATTCGGTATTAAAGATAAAACAATCCACTTTGTTGAAGTAAAAACATCTTTTGCTGGTAATAATAATTTTTCTCCAGAAGAAAGAGTTGATTATAAAAAACAAAATAAATATAAAAAACTGACAGAAATTTGGTTGGAAAAAAATAAATATCCTCAGAATATCCCCTATCAAGTCGATGTAATCTCTGTTTTAGTGGATAGCATAAACAAAAAGGGACAAATAAGATTTTTTAATAATATTGTAAGCGAAAAATAATATGTTTAGAGAAGGAGAAACAAATAATAGCGAACAGGAACCCTTAAAAATAATTCAAGAACTTCCAGTTGATGATCGCGAGTTTCATATTGAACTTTTTAAAGAGGAAAAAGTTGATGTTGCTTTAGAAAAACAAGATGCCCAATTAAACTTTAGGGAAAGAAATTGTGATAAAAATACTTTATCTGGTTTGAGAAAATGGTTGGGCGTTGCTACAGTCCTGGGTGCTTCCTTATTGGCAATTGGTTGTAATGCAGAGAAATCTTCCAGTGGTTTTATAGATAATGAACATCAAAATGTTCAGCAAAGGTTAGAAAATCAGAAAAAGCAAATTGAACATATGAAGCACATGAAAAATTATAAGCCCGGACCAGAGGCTCGTCAGGCTGCAAAAGAGATGCAGGAGAATCAGATTATACAACCGATTAATGATGGAACTGAACAACGCCCAACTGGTAAAGTTATGAATGACTCAGAATTATAATTTAAAGCATTAAAATGATTACAGAAGAAATTAAACAAAATATAATAAAAGAGCTTGGCTTAGATGAATTTCCAGCAGAGAAAGCAGAAGAAATAATGACTAAGTTAGAGCAAAATATAGAAAGAAGCCTGACTCTAGAAGTTTTGGATTTATTGACCGTAGAAAATCAGCAAGAATTTATGAAGATTGCAGAAACAGAAAGCGACCAGGAAATAAAATCCTTTTTAGAATCTAAAATTCCCAATTTTGATTCTTTAGTTAAGGCTGTTGCTGAATCGGTTGTTAAAGAATTTAAAGACCTTTCTAAATGATTTTTAGGTTGACCAGGTAGTGAAATTTGGGCAGATTGCTTGATTAAATAGGTTGGCAAAACTATTCTTTTATGAGTAATTTTATAAAATTATCTGTAAGCCAAAATTCTACTACCTGGTTGACAACAAGTTTCTGTTCTGGTAAACTAAACTCATCAAGTAATAGATTTATTTGTCCGTCTGACCAACGGGCATATTTTTTTAAAAAATTAAAAAACTAAAAATAAAAAAATAATATGTTAGACATTAAAGGTTTTAAAGGGGCTTTAGGGCAGATTGCCGAAGAAAGAGGCATTTCTCCCGAAAGAGTAATTGAGACAATTGAAGCCGCAATTGCTACAGCCTACAAAAAAGATTACGGCAAAAAAGGCCAAAAAATTAAAGCAAAATTTAATCCTAATTCAGGGGATGTTCAGTTTTGGCAAATAAAATTGGTTGTAGACAACTCAATGCTTTATACTGATGAAGAAATTGAGGAATTAAAAGAGAACAGAGAAATTCTACAAGACGAGCCATCTGCTGATGGAGAGTTGCCAAAAAAGTTCGTTTTTAACGAAGAAAAACATATAATGTTGGCTGATGCAAAAAAGGATTTTCCAAAAATAAAAGTTGGAGAAGAAATAGAAATACCTTTAGTATCAAAGCAAGATTACGGAAGAATCGCAGCTCAAACTGCAAAGCAAGTTATTTTGCAAAAAATCAGAGAAGCTGAAAAAGAAACAATCTCTTCTGAATACAAATCAAAAGAAGGAGAAATTGTCTCTGGAATTGTTCAAAGAGTTGAAGGACATACAGTTTTTGTTGACCTTGGCAAAACTTTGGGAATTTTAAACAGAGAAGAACAAATCCCTGGAGAATTTTACAGACCTGGTCAAAGATTAAAACTTTATATGTTAAAGGTAGATGACACTTCAAAGGGTTCTGTCGTTATGCTTTCAAGAGCTTATCCAAAGTTAATTTCAAAATTATTTGAATTGGAAGTTCCTGAAATTGCAGCTGGAACAGTTGTTATAAAGTCAATTGCCAGAGAACCTGGTTTCAGAACAAAAATCGCTGTTGCTTCAGAAGAAGAAGGAGTTGACCCAATTGGAGCTTGCGTTGGACAAAGAGGAACAAGAATTATGGCAGTTATCAATGAATTAGGCGGTGAAAAAATTGACGTAATTCCATGGGATAAAAATAACGAAAAATATATTGCAAACGCTTTGGCTCCAGCCAAAATTATTGCAGTTAAAATTGAAGAAAAGAATACAGCCATTGTTTCTGTTCCAGAAGATCAATTATCATTGGCAATTGGAAAGGACGGAAGAAATGTAAGATTAGCTGCAAATTTAACAGGATGGAAAATTGATATTCAAGTTGGCGAAGGCCCAGTAGCGGGAGAAGAAGATTCCGAACCCTCCTCCGCCAAGGCTTCGGAAGGGCAAGGGAAAACAGAAGAGAAAGTAGAAGAAGTTACGGAAAAGAAACCAAAGAAGAAAAGATCTAAGAAAGACCTCCCTATTGAAGATTCTGAGGAAGTTGGTATAGACGGAGAACCAGAAGAAGCTGAAGAAATAGAAAACACTTCTGATGAGGAACCGGAAATGCCTGAAGGTCAAAAAATTGAAGACGAATCAAAAGAATAAAATTTAATAAATAAAAAAAATAATTAATATATAAAAACTATGAGCCCCGTTAGAAATATATCAACGGGGGCATAATAATTAAAAGTATTTTTCTGAAATTGGTAGAAACTATAAGAAGCCATATAAAGAAAAATTTCTAACGGGGTGAGTTTAATATATTTTCCTATTATAGTATCACTATTCGCCTTGGCATTTGTCTGGTATTTAGTGATGCAAATTAAAAAGGCTCCAGTCGCTGGAGGCAAAGCTATTGCAATAACAGCTGCAGTCCAAGAAGGAGCAATGTCTTATTTAAAAAGACAGTACAAAACAATTGGTATCGTTGGAATTGCTTTGTTTATTTTACTATTTTTCATGGGATGGAAAATCGCAGTAGGATTTTTATTGGGAGCAGTTTTGTCTGGAGTTTCAGGATTTGTTGGAATGTTGGTTTCAACGCAGACAAACACAAGAGTTGCAGAGTCAGCTAAAAAAGGTTTAGCACCTGCATTGGATATGTCATTTAAAGGAGGATTAGTCACGGGATTAGTCGTTGTAAGCTTAGGATTATTATCAGTTGCCGGTTATTATTTTCTAACTGGGACAGAAGGTTTAATCGCTTTAGG
>Ga0172381_10008071_pt1 | contig 10337 bp, 9 predicted proteins | sample Leawel6488metaG_FD_119754 | JGI IMG/M metagenome (GOLD analysis project Ga0172381, IMG submission 119754) | Leachate microbial communities from a municipal landfill in Southern Ontario, Canada - Leachate well 64-88 metaG | ecosystem: Engineered > Solid waste > Landfill > Unclassified | place... | reverse complement strand
CCTATGTTTGCAACCAGAACCTCGTCCCGGACACCGGCCACAAGGGTCCGGATCGCGTCGTACCGGGTCATCACGGGTGTCCGCCAGTTCCGCTCGTAGCAGACGGAAAACGGGCGCGGGGCTGGTGCCGGTGAGGGTGTGCTGCACCCGGTTTCCGTAAGGCACTCCGGCCGTATAAGGATGACATGCGGGATCTGCTTTGTGTAGGCCTCTGCGATTGCCTCACCGATCTCATGCTGTGCATCCGGTCCGGAGATTTCAGTACAGGAAATGCCGGCTGCGGACAGGATACCGGGGAGCGGGCGGTTGAACGGGATCTGGGCCGGGATCTTCTCCCCTTCGCACCCTCTCCAGCTCGCAAGGATCGGAAGGGGGAGGCCAAAGGTCACCGTGAGGGAAAGGATCGCGTTGAGCATGTTCCCGAGGCCCGAACTCTGGAGAGCAATGGCCGGGCGGGCGCCGGCAAGGTACGCTCCCGCCGATATGCCTACCCCGTCCTCTTCCCGGGTCAGGCCGATGTGCCGGAATTCCGAGGGCAGTCTGAAAAAAAGCCCTTTTGCACGGTCGCAGGGAACCGAGCTGACGAGATCGATCCCCTGTTTTTTGAGTTCGCCGATGATCTGGTCTTCATCCATAGTGCGCCACCCATCCTTTGAGTTCTGTAATAAGCCCGTCGCATGCCCCGCCGGGGGTTGCCGATGCAGATGATTCGAGGGGATAAAGGGTGTAATCTTCCCGTATCCGGTCGTATCCCCCACCCGTGATGTTGAGGAGGATCAGATCATCACTCCCAATGGCCCCGGCCTCCGCTGCCTGCACGAGAGCCGCCGTGGCAACCGCCGCTGCCGGGTCAGGATCTATCCCTTCGGTATCGCGGAGGAGCTGCGCCGCCTTTCTCCCCTCCTCGTTCGATACCGGGTACATGCACCCGTTTGTCTCCTGCAGGGCGTCGTAGAGCCCTCCCGCGATGGCGTAGGGGGGGTTGCGGTTGGTAAGTACCGGGGACATGACTGCCTGTACGGCATTGGACGCATCCGGCATATCAAGTTCCGGGTCGATCATGCGGCGGCGCTGCTGCCAGGCCGAAACCATCGGGGTGAACGGCTCGTTCTGGGCACAGTGGAGACGGGGGAGCGCCGTCCCGTATCTCCCGTCGCCGATAAGCCGGAGCGCCGCCTCCCATGCGGCTATCGCCCCGGTCCCGCTCCCGACCGCCTGGAAATAGTGATCAGGGATCCGGCCGAGGGTGACTGCTGCATCGAGCATCACCGTTCCCATGCCGTCCCGGCGTGCAACGTTTTTTGCCCCGCCTTCGGGCACGCACCCGGGAACCGCAGTAAGCACGTTGCTGACCGTAATTGCATCCGTATAATCCCCTTTGACCGCGACAAGGAAGACATCGTGGGCGGGCGTCGTCGTCCAGAGCCGGGGGATGGCATCCTCCGGGACGACCACGACCACCGGCTTTTTGTACTGCGCGGAGATCCCGGCAAAGGCCCGTCCGGTGTTTCCCGCGGATGCGATCACCGGGATTTTTCCGCCGAGTTCGGAAAGCCGTTGCATGGTGGGCAGGGCTTCGAGCTCCTTGAACGAGCCGGTTTCAAGGGATGCATGGTGATCTGGAGAGTAACCGGAGAACGAGATGGCAAGACGGGAGAGTCCCAGCTCGCGGGCAAGGCCGGTGGCTGCAAACGTCACCGGGCCACCTGATGGCAGCAGCGGGCGGGAGACCGGCAGCCAGCAGAGGTACCGGAAGATCCCGCTGTGAGGGGAAAGGTGCAGCCTGCGCCGGCTGTATTCGGTACGCAGCAGGGCATCGTGGCCGTTCGGGCAGGAAAGGGCGGAAACATCAGGGATAAACTCCCCCCCGCCGACGCACCGGAGCCGGTATTTCGGGATCATGGGACCCTCACAGGATACGGATATCCTCGACTCTCACGTGGACGCCGTCTTTTTTCTTTAAGACCATGTTCACGAGCGCGGTATGGGCGAGATCCATCATGCAGTAACCGGGCAGGAACCGCTGCCTGATTCCAAGCGTCGGCGGGCGGAGGATCGTCTCGGCAAGACCCTCGAAGGCATGGACATGGTATGCCTGCACATCGAACGCCTTCTCTTTTCGCGCCGCAAGCGGGCCGACCGTGTGGCATTCGAGCACTCCCGTAACCGGGTTTGCGGAAAGCACGCGGAGAGCGTGGTAAACCGGACAGCCGGGACCGGCGGGACGGCCGGTCACGAGTGCCCCGGGGCGGATGTCCCACTTTTCGACGAGATCTGCCCGGAACGGCACGATGAACTTTCGTGCCGAAGGCTCGCCGGGAAACGCCCGGATGACAAAATCGTATTTTGCACCGGTCACATCGGTCCCGGAGTACCGGGCATGATCCGGTGTGGCACACTGTTCCACGGCATAAAACGGGCAGTCGGACTCGGCTTTGGCACCCTTTTTTACCGCCATTGCGAACTCTTTGCAACTGGCTGTGCCGCACGAGCCGCAGTCCTTGCCGGGGGGAACCCATGCCATGGGTTAGTCCCCCCGGTAAAGGTTGTCAGCCTCCGCGAGCGGACGGATCACGCCGAAGTGGTGCTGCCACCCAATGTCTTTCCTGCCGATACAGATGGTGCAGACCCCAAGCGGAGGTGTGCCCCGCAATGTGATGGTCTCTGCATCGCTGATATCGGGGTATCTGCTGATCGCCTGGAGCAGGTACCGGAGACCCGTGCCCTGCACGGCGTTGGTCTCGATGATATCGATCTTCGGGACCACGCTCCGTATGCATTCCCGGAACACCTCTTTTTCCGCCTGCGAGACAAGGTCGGTCTTGGTGACGACCGCCGCATCGGCAAGGGCGATCAAGGGGGCCATCTTCAGGGGCGAGTTGCTTCCTGATACAGCGGGAAGGACTGCGATGCCGAACGACTGCGTGGTGTACGGGGTGCACCGGAGGCAGAGCCCGGCGCTCTCGATAATAAGCATGCCGGCCCCGAGACCCTCAGCCCACGCAATCGCGTCCCTGAGCACCATGATGCCCATATGGTCGGGGCACAGGTCGCCGGAGTAGACCTTCCGGGTGGGAATTTGGAATTCTTCGTGGAGCTCCTCATCCTCGAATGCCTTCACGACATCGATCTTAAGGTATGCGGGCTTGTCGGCCTTGACAAATTTTTTGATGATCTGGCGGATGACCGCAGTCTTGCCGGCACTGGGCGGGCCGGCGACCATGACGAGTTTCATGCCGGCACACCTGCCTTCTTTGGGGATAAGGGAGCCGGATCGGAATCACCGATCAGCTCCCCGCCCCGGATCTTCTCCCGGAGGTCCCAGAGGAACGCATCCATGCCGGACACGGTACCGATAATATCGCGTTCGCGGTTCCCCGGTTCGAGCACCACGGCCACCGCCCCGTTCTTCATGACGATCCGCCGGTCAGTAATAAGTGCGAGATACGGGTCGTGCGTGACGAAGATCACTGCTTTCCTGTATTCCTTCAGGCAGGTGATGACCCGTTCCTTGTTGATGCCGGCGTTCTCTATCTCATCAAGAAGAAGGATCGGAGTCTGGCCGATCAGGATCGCATCGGCAATCAGGAGCGACCGGGTCTGTCCACCTGATAGCGCGGTCATCCGCAGGGATTCCGCGATCTTCTCACCGGTAAACTCGTTTGCGAGCGCTATGGTGCGGGCGATCAGGTGCTCTGCACGGGTGTCCCGCGCCAGGATGTGGAGGGCGAGAAACCGGGTGACCGTGAGGTCAGCGATGACCCGGGTGCTCTGGGTAATGAGCGCGATGGGTTTTTTGGCCGGGTCGCGCACGAGATCTTCCGGGGGTTCCTCACCGTTGACAAGGATGCTGCGTCCGGTGGCCGTATCGTCCTGCGCAAGGACCTCGATATCGTTGATGAACGCGGATTTCCCCGAGCCGGTCGGCCCCACGATCGAGAGGGTATCGCCCGGCCGGATCACGATCCGGTCGAATCCCTCCTTTTTCCCGTCGCGGCTGGTCCCGGGGAGGATGGTAATTTCGTACGTCTGAATACTGCTCATGACAGGATCATGGGCAGGGTTGTTCAAATATATTTCCTAAAGTGCAAAAATTTTTTCCTTATAGTAATAATTATAATCTGAAAAATACCACATAAAGGTTAATATGTTCTCAAAACGGATTTTCGAGATCGATTTCACTACCGCGCTCAATGACGAGCTGGAACGCAGGAACATGACGGTCAGGGAACTCTCGGAACAGACCGGCATCCCGGTCTCGACACTGTACAAGGTGACGCTGGGGGAGCGGGACCCCCGACTCTCGACCGTGAAAAAGATCGTATCCGTCCTTGAGCCGGAGCGCCACCGGTTTATCGCGGTCATCGCGGCGAAGTTTTTGCTCGATTCCGTTGAGACCCGGGAGGTGGAATCTGCGGGGCAGAAATTTGCCATCCGGGGGTACTCCGCCCACTCCCTCGACGAATGCATTGTCGCAGCGGCCCGGGCGGAAAAGGACGGGGCCTGCGGGATCATCTGCGCCCCGATCCTCGCCTCGATCGTGGAGAAGATCGTGGATGTGCCGGTCGGGATGCTCCGCCCCGAACTCTCCTGCGTGGACGAAGCAATCAGCGCGGTGCTCAAAAAGATCGGGTGACGTATGGTGCAGGACACGATCCGGATCGGCCACCTCTCGACCATGTATCACACCGCGTTCCTGCTCCGGGGCTCGGGCCTGCTCGCGGATCAGGGCATCTCTGCCACGTGGACGCTCTTTCCATCGGGGCCCGATATCATCAGCGCGATGCAGGCAGGCACGCTCGATCTCGGGTACATCGGCCTTCCCCCGGTCATCATCGGGATCGACCGGGGGCTCAGGCTCGCCTGCATCGCGGGAGGCCATATAGAGGGGACGGTCATAATCGCGGGCGGCACGACCCGCACCCTTGCGGAGTCCGGCAGCATGCAGGAGTATCTGGCGCAGTTTGCCGGAAAAACGGTCGGGACACCCCCGAAGGGATCCATCCATGATGTGATCTTCAGAGAACTGCTCCGGGAGTACGGGAGAACAGATGTTTCCGTGAAAAACTATCCCTGGGCGGACTTTCTTCCCGACGCATTATCGTCAGGTGAGATCGCTGCTGCCGCAGGGACACCGGCGCTCGCGGTGACGGCACGCCGCTACGGAAGGGGCCGGCTCGCCGTACCGCCGGACCGCCTCTGGCCGTTTAACCCGAGTTACGGGATCGTCGTAATGAGGGAGATGCTCCAGAAACCCGACCGGCTCACCCGGTTTTTAATCGCCCACGAAGCGGCCTGCGAATGGATCCGCCGCGATCCTGCGGCCTGTGCCCGGATCGTGGCAAAAACGACCGGCATGGTTGACGAAGCATTCGTCCTTGAGACCTACCGGATCTCGCCGAAGTACTGCGCAGCGCTGCCACGGGAATACATTGCTTCCACGATGAAATTTGCCCGGACTTTGCAGGCGCTCGGCTACATCTCCCGCCCGGTCGGCAGGGACGAGATCTTCGAGCGGTCGCTGATCGAAGCGGTTCACAAAGGACCGCACCATTACGCCGCAGGGATCGCGGACAGTTAAGGTACCATTAAAAACGTCCCCGGCCGCAACCGGTACAGCGATCCGTGAGATAGTATTACCCGATAACCCGGTATGCACCCCGGGGTACTTTTATCGTAAAGCGTGCCCCTTTCCGGTACTCCCCGGTTTCCTGTATCCCGATCCGGGTGATGGCAAGGATCTCCCGTGTCAAAAAGAGGCCAAGGCCGGTATTCTTCCCGACACCCCGGGAGAAGATCCGCGTCTTCTCGTTCTCGGGGACTCCCACACCGTCATCCTCAAATGAGAGGAGGAGATCGGTCCCGTCCATAACACCAGAGAGCCTGACCTTCGTGACCCCTTCGCCGTACCGGAACGCATTATCGAACAGGTTGTAGAATACTTTTTCGAGCATCGGGTCCGCGTAGATCTCAAGATCCCCGGTCTCGCAGGTAAACGTAATGGTATTGATAAAGTGGGCATAGGCCCGGGCCGCCGTGTTCCCGACATGCTGCCAGACCGGGGCTTTGACGCCGAGATCGTCGTACGCCCGGGTAAACTCGATCTGGCTGCGGACTGCAAGCAGGGCTTTCTCCTGTTTTTCAAGAAATTCCCGTGTCGTGTCATCGATATCCCGGTCCCGGATGATTGCGTTATACCCGAGAAGCGCGGTGAGCGAGTTGAGCACGTCGTGCCGGGTCACCTCGATCATAAGGTTGAGCTTGACGTTTGCAATTCTCAAAGCGTCGTCAACCTGCTGGATGCCGGTCAGGTCCCGTACCGACAGGATCAGGACAGAACGACCCTTAAAAGTAAAGTAGGCAAGCGTGATGTCGGCGGGAAAAGCCACGCCGTCTTTTTTCCGGTGATACCGAAGAGCGACACGGGGCACCTGCCGGTCGAGGGTCTCCCGCGTCTTTTCCGGTTCGGCAGACAGGTTCAGGAGTGCCATCTGCATCATCTCTTCCCGGGAATACCCGTACAGCGCGGACGCCGCCGGGTTCAGATCGAGGATTACCTGGGTTTCTGCATCGACAAGGAGGAGGGGATCGTTTTTCGCTTCAAAGACGTTCCGGTACTTTTCCTCGCTCTCTTTAAGAGCCCGGGTTGTCGCGAGGAGCCGAAGCTCTGCTTCTTTGCGCGGGGTGATGTTCTGGACAATCCCGATTATGCCCGTAATGACCCCGTCGTGATCGAAGAGAGGGGAGGCAATGCACCGCGCCCAGATCGTCTTCTTTTTTACGGTAAGTTCGAGCCGGGTATCGGGGGTTTCCAGTGTCTCCCCGGCAAGCGCACGTACGATCCTGGCGGGGAAATCGGTGTCCTTAAACACGGGGAACCGCTCGGTCAGCTTTTTACCAATGACATCTGCGGCCGGTATCCCGGTCAGGTCTTCCATATAGGAATTCCAGAGGGTAAACCGAAGGTTTGCATCATAGGCCGTAATCCCTTCCTGTGCATCGGTAATGACGCACCGTAAGAAGGCTTCCGAGGCTCGTATCCTGCTCTCGGCCTCTGCGAGCCGGCGCTCGCTCTTCGCGAGCTCGTTGTAGTTCTGGCGCAGTTCTTCTTCGGTTGCAGTCAGCTGTTCGAACGCGGCGTGCAGCTCTTCGTGTTTCTGTTTCAGTTGTTCCTCGGCCGCTTTGCGGTCTGCAATCGGCCGGGTCGTGGTCACGATGCCGTTTATTCCCTCGACAACGGTAAGATTGGCGGCGACCGATTCGACCCAGAGATACGTGCCGTCGGCCTTTCGGATCCGGTATTCAGAGGGCACCCCGGGATTTGTTTTTGTATATACCATGGCAAGGTCGGCCCGGATACGGTCCTTGTCGTCAGGGTGGATATAGTCCATCGGGTCTTTTCCCGCAAGCGACCCGGGGGCATACCCGAGAATGTGTGACGACGAGGGCGAATCATAGGCAATTCTGCCGTTCTTATCGAGAACCCGGATGATATCGGATGCGTTCTGGAAGATCGCCCGGTACCGTGCCTCCCCATCGCGGAGTGCGCGTTCTGCACGCGATCTCCTGACGATCTGCCGGAGTTTCTGTTCGAGCTCGGCAAACTGCGCCCGGGGATTGCCGCCTTTCTGGAGGTAGGAGTCGGCACCGCTGTTGATGGCCTCGATTACGACCTCTTCCCGGCCTCTCCCGGTGAAAATAATGAAGGGGAGGGTGTTTCCCGCCTTCCTGACCTGCTGTAAAAATTTGATCCCGTCCATGCCCGGCATCTGGTAATCGGAGATGATGGCATCGTAATGGTGATCCCGCAGTATACCGGCTGCCTCCTGTGCAGAGATCGCGGTATCGACGGTGAAATTCCCTGAACGCTCAAGATACATTTTGGTGAGTTCGAGCAGGGCGGGTTCATCGTCAACGTAGAGAACGTTGATCACTTTACGTACACACCCAATAAAAGGACTGTATCGTACCCGTTATTAAACAATTTCCCTTCAGGTAACGGGTTATGATCAGAAACGGTTTACATCCCCCCCTTTTTTGCTGAATGTTCGCTCGTGGGAACGATACTGACGGTACTGCCGGGGATTTTCCCTTCGAGAGAGGCTTTGAGCCGGTCGCAGGTGTCCTGCACCGCGCCCATCTTTTGTACGGGATCAAAGCCAATGAAGATATCGATATAAATTGTGCTCCCGGAGCGCCGCGAACGGACACCGTAGAATTCCTCATATTCAGTAAAGAACGAGGTAAGTTCCCGCAGGATGACGATCTGGAGATCCTCTTCAAGGGTCTTGTCAAAGAGGTCGGGGAGCGAGGATGAGATCTCCCGGAAACCGGCGACCAGCAGGAACCCGATGATAATAAATGAGACCCCCGGGTCGATATAAACGGCCCATGAGTACCCGATAAGGGCAAACGAGAAAACCAGTGAGAGGAGCACGGCGATATCGGAAAACGCCTTTGCCCGGCGGAAACGCCACTGGGCTTCCATGATGGGCGAGGGGTCGTTTTGTGAGATCCGGTAGTTATTATGCCAGTGATAGGTGTCGACAATGGCGATGATAAGCATGAGCGGGACAGCGATGATAACACCGGCGGGCTGGATCTGTTCGGGGACGAAGATCCGGTGGAAGGCCGAAAAGAAGATGATAAAGAGGGAGACGAGCATGATTGCGCCGGTGGCAATCCGGGTGGAAATCTCGAATTTTCCCATGCCGTAATCGTAGCCGGAGCCATTTCTCATCTTGAGAATGATGATAAGCGCAAAGAGGGTCGCAACCATCTCGTTGCCACATTTTATGACATCGGCAAAGAGGGTGACGGAGCCTGAGAGGACTACGGCGAGGATCTCCGGGATCCAGAGCCCTATATCGCAGAGGAGACCGGTTACCACGGTCTTTTCTTTTGATACGGGTTTTACCGCACGATCCGTTTGTGTCCCGACACTGAACGCCATGTGATGCCCAAAATATTGTTTTTGTGACGATAAAAGACCGGCAGGTTAAACGACGTTGACTGCAAAAAAAATCGCAGTTATCGCCAGATTTATCCAAATCCACCCGGATATGAGTTTATCCAACTGGTGATACAATTGAAAGACACCGTATTGATACTTGTAATGGGAGGCCTTGTCCTCCTCGCCGCCGGCCTGACGGTCGGGTGCATCGGGACAACGACTACTGATTCTCAGACACAAACTGCGGGTGCGCCCACTGCCGTACCACAGACAACGACTGCATCAGTACCGACTCCGTCGGCAACCTCCCTTCCGACTGCCGTATCGACATCGGTTGGCACTTCGGTAAAGACGGTCTTTGTGAACAGCACGGCAAACGGTGAGATCCTGACGATCCCGGTAAGTGACCGGGTGGTTGTGCGGCTGAACGAGAACCCGACGACCGGCTATGTCTGGAACGCGACCGCTGCGAAGGGTCTTTCGATCATCTCCGACACTTATACCGCACCGGACACCGGCCTTATCGGTGCCGGCGGTTACCGGGAATGGATCCTTTCCCCAACGTCCGTGGATACCTACACGTTTTCCGCAGTCTGCCTGCGCCCGTGGGTCGGGGCAACGGCTGACGATGCAACGTTCAGCCGGGTAATCGTGGCAATGCCCGAGTGACCGGGCAACCCCCCCTTCCCACGTGTTCTTCTCTTTTTCAGGGGTGTTTTCCGGGGCAGGTTATGGATGTATCCACCGCTGATATATCCAGGGCAGAACCCGGACGCTGTTTTGGAAGAGGCTCGGGGTCTCTTTTCCACCGTGCCGGTGGAGGTTCTCTGCTGTGCACTCCGGGGATATCCGGCTCCGCAAAGGATCACAGGAGAGGGGGGGAAACGATCTTTTCTGCTTCAATCCGGTTTTTATAGAGACTCACCGACACCACATCTTACGCCATGGGGTGCGGAGATCAACAATTAAGTCGTCCCGCTTCCTACAGGGAATTTGTACCCGGTTCAGGAAAAATGGGGAGTGGTATGCCGGGAGTACCTGAAGCATTGCCCGGACAGACGAGAGCGTGAACTAAATAATGAGGTTAAAATGGATTGTGCTCGCGGCAGTCATTATCATTGTCGGGGTGTTTTTTGTTCTTCCGGTCATTGCACCGGCGGTGACGGTAACGGGCGTCCTGCGGGACGGCCAGGTTGTGGCCGGGGATACCTTCATGCTCATGAACCAGTCCGGGATTGCCCTTACTTTTTATGACGATGCCCTGGCTACCAGCGCCAGCGATTCTGGTATCTTAAAAAAGAAAGGCGAGGCCCTGATAACTGCCGGGCGGACCCGGGAAGCCGGGCAGATCTACCGGCAGCTGCTTTCACAAAATGCCAATGAT
>Ga0172381_10008067_pt1 | contig 10346 bp, 7 predicted proteins | sample Leawel6488metaG_FD_119754 | JGI IMG/M metagenome (GOLD analysis project Ga0172381, IMG submission 119754) | Leachate microbial communities from a municipal landfill in Southern Ontario, Canada - Leachate well 64-88 metaG | ecosystem: Engineered > Solid waste > Landfill > Unclassified | place... | reverse complement strand
TTTTTTTATACAGAGAATTCTGGAAAAACAGATACAAGACGCTATTAAAAATAATTCTGTTCGTTGTGCATATGTGTAGCGTTATCATAATGTTATTTAGGAGGACTAACCATACTTTTTTAAATAATCTTTTTTTACCTAATGCACTGTGTCTATATGGGCTCCCGGGATGAAATCGAACGCATCAAGGAGTTCCTGAAGAATCATCCCCGCGGCATGAGTATCGGCGGGATTGCCACTGCACTCTCTATCAACCGGGCCACGGCAGCCCGGTATCTCGATATGCTGTGGTTTTCCGGGTATGCCGAGATGCGCCAGTTCGGCCAGGCCAAAGTCTTTTCACCTGCAAGGAGACTCCCGATGGGATCGGTCATCAATCTTTTTGCATCGCCCATCCTGATCATCGACCAGGACTTCTTTATAAGGGACGCAAACGATGCCCTGCTCAAAACCTTCGAACTGATGCGCGGGGACGTGGTCGGGCACAATATGCTGTATACGAACCTTGCCGCCAGTTTCTCCGGCACGTTTGAAGAGACCATGCGTCTGGTTATTGAAGGCAGGAGACATTCCGCGGAAAAAACGTACGAAAGGAACGGGAAAAAGTTCACGTTTTCCGTGCGGATGGAGCCGGTGGTCGATGAGGACGGGCAGACCTGCGCCGCGGTAATCCTTGAGAATAATACCGAGCTCAGGCACTACCAGCAGCAGCTTGAAGCAATGGTGGAACAGCGGACCGCAGAACTCAAAGAGACCAATATCCTCTTAAAAAAAGAGATCGCGCAGCACCTGCGGACAAAGGAGGCGATCCTCATCAGCCGGCAGATGTACCGGGCGCTTGTCGAGGACATGCCGGCCTATGCCTGCAACTACGAGCCTGACGGGACCATTACGTTTGTAAACGAAAACTTCTGCGAGGCCGCAGGCAAAGAGAGGGACGAACTCGTCGGGGAACCGGTCTATTCCCTGCTCTCGGAAAAAAACCAGGAACTCGTCAAAAAAAAGATTGCAGCTATCAGCCCTGCTCTTCCCGCGGTGACGGCAACGCTTGCGGTTGAGGAGGGCAACCCAGAGGCCCGTTACGAACAGTGGACGATCCGCGCCCTGTACGACAGTAAGGGGAAGATTGCAAGGTACCAGTCGATCGGAATCGACATCACGGACCGGATCCGCTCCGAGGCCCGGCGTGCCAAGGAGGAAAAAACCCGATGCAATCATCCGGGGTTCGCCCCAGCCCCAGCGGGTGATCGGAAAAAACCACCGGATCATTATCTGGAATAAGGCGATGGAACTTTTTTCCGGGCTTCCTGCGGCAAAGATGATCGGTTCGACAACATTCGGGAACCTCTTCTCTTGACCGGGAACGCCCGCTCCTGGCCGATCTCATTCCCGAAGGGAAAAACGAAGAGATTGCACGGTTCTTTCCCGAGAACTGCAAAAAGTCCCGGTTCCTTAAGGATACCTGGGAGGGGATTACGTTCTCGAATATCCGCCGCGGCGGGGAAGGGGATGGCGGGATCATCTGCGTGGCGGAGACCATGGAGGATCTCGTGGGGTACCAGACAAAAGACGGTACTTCGTTTAGGATCCGGTCGCTGTTCCCCCTCCTTCGCTGGAATGCGGTGAGCTGATCCGGCGGGAAGGAGGTCTTCCCGCCATTATTTTATCCAGTCACCGCTTCGCCGAACCGGTTGGGGCCCGGGCAGATTGAGCGGGTGTTATCCTTCGGTCACGTGAGTAACGATCCGATAACTCCCTTGAGGCACGGTGATCTCGAACCGTGCTCCCTTACCGAACTCGCCGGTCTCATGGAGCGTTATCCCGGTCGTAGCGAGGATCTCTTTGCTCAAAAACAGCCCGAGACCGGTATGCTTCCCAAAACCACAGGTAAACAGGCGCGGTTTATCCTCTGCCGGGATGCCGACACCGTTATCCTCATAGAGGATATCGAGAGACCGTCCGGTATTCCGGTACGAGATAGATACGGAAGTCACATGCTCTCCGTGGGAGCGTGAATTATCAAACAGGTTATAAAAGACCTTTTCAAGAAGCATATCCGCATAAATTTCAACACCCCCCGTATCGATCGCAAGATTGATCTTCCCGAATGCAAGGGCAGCCCGGGACCGTGCGATCGCAGCGGACAGATCCTGCCATTTCGGTTCGTACTGCCCGATCTCCTGGTAGGATTTGGTAAACTGTACCTGTGCTTCCAGAATTCCGACAATAGCCCCGATTTTTTGCAGGTACTGCACGATCTCGCCATCACCGGCTCGTTCCCGCGCGAGATCGAGGTACCCCATGAGGGCAATAATCTTGTTGTTGAAATCGTGCCGGGTTATCTGGCACATCCGGTTCAGTTTGGTATTTGCCTGCACCAGCCGATCCTGAAGGTCTTTTGCCCGGGATATATCGATACAAAGGACACGGAATCCTTTCACCTTTTTTTTCTTAACGATGGGAGTGAGGTAAACTTCCATCGGGAATGTGCTGCCATCGCTTTTTTGTGCAATCGCCTCGTGAACCTGCGGATAATTCCCGGAAAATGCCTGCAGGTAGATCTCCCGCACCCGCGGGCGTTCGTCCGGACAGACCAGGTCGAGTGCCGATACCGGGCCGGTACAAACCTTATCGGGATACCCGAACTTTTCCCGTCCGGCACGGTTGATGAAGGTCAGGGCAAGCTCCTTGTCGAACTCTATCACGGTCTTGGGCAGCGTCTCCACGAGCGCGCGGTATATCTTTTCGCTCTCCTTGAGTTGTTCCCGTAGCTGGTACTCTTCCGTTATATCCCGGGCAAAGTTCAGGGTGGCCGGCCTGCCGTTCCAGACGATCCGGATCGCATCGACTTCCCACCACCGTATCTCCCCGGATCGGTTAAGGGCCCTGAACGGGTACCGGGAAAATTGTTCGTCACATGTTATTCTGCGGAAATACCTGTCCCGCAGGACTGTCTGGTCGTCGGGATGGACAAATGAGAGAAACGAAAGGGATGAAAACTCTTCGCACAGGTACCCGTAACTCATCAGGCACTCGGAAAATTTCGGATTGTAAAATACAAATTTCTCATCCTGGATAATGTAGATACATTCCTGTGCATTCTCCACGAGTTCGCGGTATTTTTTCTCCGATTCAGAAAGTGCCAGCTGGGCTCGGCGATGTTCCGTGTGGACCCGGATCTTTTGTTCCAGTTCGGCAAACTGTGCCTTTGTGTCGCTCCCTTTCTGGATATAGGAATCAGCGCCTGAGTTCAGAGCTTCTATCACAACCTCTTCGCGCCCTTTTCCCGTAAAGAGGATAAACGGGATCCCATCGAAGTGTTGGCGGATTTCTTTTAAGAATTCGATACCGTTCATCGCAGGCATCTGGTAGTCGGAGACTATCACATCAAACGATTGTGTCTTTAGCAGGTCCAGGGCTTTTTTTGCAGACCCGACAGTCGCGATCGATAACCGTCCCGATCGTTCGAGAAATCGCGTTGCCAGGTCAAGCAGCGGGGGTTCGTCATCCACGTACAGAACGGAGATTTTCTGCGTCATAGGTATCGCATAATCAGGTCTCAAAGAGCGGGTACACCGGAAGTACATTTAAAAAAAACAAGGAGTGGTTTTTTCTACAATTCTGAATCAATATCACCGAGCAGTTTCTTGATATCGATCCAGATGATCAGTTCGTTGACCTCTTTTTCCCGGACTTTTACTTTCTTTTTGATGATCCCGATGATGGCGGTATCCTCTTTGCTGACCGAGGCGGAGGTATAATCCACCTGGCCGCCCTCGAAGGTCGAGACCGAGGTTACATCGTCGACGAGGATCCCGATCTTTGACCGGGTGATCTTGTCGTCAAGCACGATGATCCGGGAGGTCTCCAACGTTACGGCTTTGCCCGCAGCAATGTGGAGCCGCTGCTTGAGATCGACAATGGTGGTGATCTCCCCGCGAAGATCGATGATCCCCCGGATGTACTCGGGCACGTTGGGCAGCTTCGTGATGGTGGTATATTCCACTACTTCCTTGACATCGAACAGGTCGATGGCAAACTGCTCTTCGCCAAGGGCAAATATCACGACCTGGATACTGCCCTGCCTCTTCCCGTCCCCTATAGATGTCCTTCCCGGGGCGCTGTCCGGGTTTTTTTCTTCGGATTTTATTGCCATGATACGTTCCCCGAAGGAATCTCTCAGGCAATCTTGAAGTGCTTGTTCGCTTCGGTCGCCTCTTTTGCGATGGTCTCGACATTCTGGATCATGCGCGTGATCTCGTCAAGCGCTGCAGATGATTCTTCTGTCGCGGCTGCAGAATCGGTGGCTTCTTTTGTGGTCTTTTCTACGAGCGTGCCAATCTCATTCACGCTTGCCGTGACCTCCTCGGTTGTTGCAGCCTGCTCTTCAGTTGCAGCGGCGACCTCAGAAGCGCTCTTTGCCACTTTGTCGATGGCAACGGCAATCTTCTTGAACGCCCCGACCGTCTCGGTCACCATGCCGGCGCCTTTCTCGACAACCGCTTTACTGTCCCCCATTGCAGTAGCCGCGTTCTGGGTGCTCTTCTTTAAGGCCGCGATCATCTCCTCGATCCGCTCTGCCGAGTTCCGGGATTCCTGTGCAAGAGACTTGACTTCTGTTGCAACGACCGCAAACCCGCGTCCTGCCTCACCGGCCCGGGCAGCTTCGATTGCCGCGTTTAAGGCAAGGAGGTTTGTCTGGTTTGCAAGATCGCGGATGATGCCCACGATCTTTGTGATCTCTCCCATCTGCTTTTCCACGTCAAGGACAATCCCATGGACGTTTGCAGTTGTGCTGGAAATTTCGGTCATACTCTTCTCGGCATCTCCGGCCAGTTTTGCACCATTGAGCGCGAGTTCGTCTGTTTCCTTGGAGAGGTTGGAGACAGATTCCATGCTGGACGTGATTTCCTCAACTGCGGCGCTCATGTCCTGCATTGCTTTTGTGATCTGTTCGAACCCTTGGGAGACTTTCTGCGAGTTGTCGCTGACCTTTGCCGAATTAAGTGCAATCTGCTGCACGCCCTTGGACGCCTCCTCGATGCTTCGGGTTGCGTTCTGCGCATTGGAGGTCATGCTCTGCATCCGGTTGTTGACATCGCCGATATTTTTCTGGAGGTTCTTGATGATGCCAAGGATGGAGTCTTTCATTTTTTTCAGATGGCCATAGACCTGCTGGGTGTCCTCATCCGGTTGATCAAAATCAAACCGCTGGGTAAGATCGCCTTCCGCGGCTTTTTTGTAGACCTGTGATGCCCGCTCAATATTAACCTCAAGATATGAATAGACCTTTTTCGACCGGGCTTCGTTTTTCTCGATTGCTTCAATCTTTCGTCGTTCCTCGGTTATATCCTGGTAAATGGTGAGGAAATTTTCAACTGCCCCGTTCTGGTCGAGCAGGGGAACGACAAAACGGGAAACGATCTTTGTCCCGGTGGGAAAATCAAATGTCGTTTCACCGGTAACGTTTTGCTTGGTTCTCTTGGCATCTTCGAAACTTTCACCCGATGATGAGACTATCTTGAAATCACCGACAGTCATCGAAAGGACATGGTCGCGGTCGTATCCGGTCAGGGTAAGCAGTGCTGCATTTGCATCTTCGACTTTCAGGCGGGTGTTCCAGAGGATGGTGGGGTACGGACTCTGCTTGAACAAGGCTTCCGCCCTTCTCTGGACTTTGGAGAAATCCTCTTCCATAGTGTCTCAAACCTCAATTTTATATTGTTGTACTGATAGGATGACTCTATTATCAAACCTGTATTTAAATATTTTTACTTACGCATATCACATATGATATTATAATTAATAATCAAATAAATTATACAGGGTTCGGGAGATAAGGTATATGGCAATGAATGCGGGCGAACCTGAGATCGACAGGATCCGGGAAATTTTGCGATCATATCCTAAGGGGATGACGATAGCAGAAATCGCCCGGATACTGAAACTCAACCGGATTTCCACATCGAAATACCTTAACATGATGGTTGCCGCAGGCGATACGGAGATGCATATGCATGGTCCAGCCAAGGTCTATTATCCCTGCCAGCGGGTTCCCATCTCCTCGATCCTGAACCTTTCCTCGGATCTCCTGCTCGTGATGGACGATGCCCTTACGATTGTCGATGCAAACAGCGTGCTGCTCGAATATTTCTCCGTAAAAAAAACCGATCTGATCGGTCACAGGATCGACTATTCCCCGCTCGGACAATATGTGGATGCCCTGATCCTTAGTCACCTTAACGATGCAATCGACTCAAAAGGCAGTACCTTGAACACCAGACAAGCGATCGATGGGGAAGAGTATTATTTCCAGCTGAAATTCATCCCCACATTGTTCGAATCCGGGGATACCGGCGTAACCCTGCTTGCCGAGGATATCACTGAATTGTCCCTGCACCGGCAGCATCTCGAACAACTGGTAGAGGATCGCTCTCATGAACTGGTTTTTGCCAATGAACAACTTAAAAAAGAGGTGGCAAACTACAAAAAAGCACGAAAGGCCCTGAAAGCCAGTGAGACTAAATACCGGGAACTCGTCCAAAATGCCAACAGTATCATCCTGAAGATGGATACGGGAGGCATTATAGAATTTTTCAACGAATTCGCACAGGAGTTCTTTGGCTGGAACGAGGAGGAGATCATTGGAAAAAGTATTTACGATACGATTATCCCAAGTGAAAAAACCAAAGGGGAATCTGTAGAGGATCTGTTGCGGAACCTGGAACAGAATCCCCATGGTATCACCCGTTTAGAAAAAGAAAATATCAAAAAGGATGGGGTACGTGTCTGGGTTTCATGGACAAACAAATTTATCCGCAATCCCGACGGAAGGATCGCCGGCGTCTTATCAGTCGGAAACGACATTACCCGAAAAAAACAGGCTGAAGATGAACTGAAACTGCAAAATCTCCTGCTTTCCACACAGAATGAGACAACGATCGATGGGATTCTGGTTGTCGATGAAACCAACACGATTATTTCCTATAACCAACGGTTTATCGAATTATGGGGCATCCCCCGAAAGAGTATAAATGAAAAAAAGAATACCCCGGTTCTTGACAATATCTGCAATATCATAGACGATCCCGTTCGGTTTCGAAGGGATGTGGAAGAGGTCAACAAAGATCCCTGTCGGATCATCATGGGAGAGGTTTCCCTTAAGGACGGCAGATGTTTTGACCGGTACTCGGCACCCATGATCGGTCCGGATAATACCTGCTATGGCAGGATCTGGTATTTCCGGGATATCACCGTGCAGAAGCAGAACGAAGAAAAAATAAAAAAATCCGAAGAAAAGATGGCCGGAATAATCAATTTCCTGCCGGATGCGACCTTTGTAATCGACACAGCGGGGACAGTGATTGCCTGGAACCGGGCAATGGAACACTGGACAGGAGTTCCCGCACAGGATATCCTGGGGCAGGGGGATTATGAGTACGCACAGGCGATCCACGGTTTCAGGAAACCCATCCTGATCGATTTTGCCCTGAACCCGGATCTTGAGAACCCGGAGATGTATGGTTTCTGCATACGGGAAGGGAATACGTTCACGGCCGAAACGTTTTCGACCTATACTTCTCACGAAGGGATCTGGATCTGGGGCACCGCTTCGCCGCTGTACGATGAGACAGGCACCGTGATTGGGGCCATCGAATCGATGCGGGATATCACCGCCAGCAAACGCACGGAACAGGCGCTCAGGGATCGGGAAGCGGTCTATGCAGCCATTGTCGAGGACCAGACCGAGATGATCGCCCGGTTACGGCCGGATGGGATCTACGTCTTTGTCAACCAGTCCTTTGCCGCCTTTTTTGCCCAGAAAAAAGAGGATATTGTCGGGACCCGGTTTGTTCCTCCGGTTGTGGATGAAGAACTCCCCCTGCTCAGGCGGTATTTCTCCGGCATCAACCCGTCAAACCCGGTGATAGCAATCGAGATCCGCATGATCGTATACAATGGGGATATCCGCTGGACGCGGTGGAATATCCGGGGATTCTTCTCACCGAAAGGGAAAGTAACCGAGTACCAGGCTGTAGGGAGGGACATCTCGGATTTCGTGGCGGCAAAAGAAGCTGCCGATTACCAGGCACTTCTCCTCAACCAGGTCAACGATGCGATTGTCGCCACGGATATGGCAGGCCGGATCACGTACTGGAATCCTGGTGCAGAAAGACTCTTCGGATGGAAATACCGTGAAGTCATGGGAAACGATATCCGCACCATCCTGAATTTTGATATGCTCGTAACGGAGAGCCGAATGTTCAGGGATATTCTCATGGAGAACGGGGCCTGGAAAGGTTCGGCGGTACATACTACCAAATCCGGAAAACCTGTCCATGTCGAATGGTCCGTATCGGTCTTCAAGGATCGTGCAGGAACCATGAAAGGAATCGTGGGAGTGTGCCGGGAGATCGCAGCACACCGTTTGCCAGATTAATACCGCAAAGAATCATTTTTATGGAAAAGTTGTGAAGGATCGATACGGTTTCCAGTACTGGTGTCTGGTAGATCAGGATTTGAAAAACCCCAGCACGGTTTGGGAAAACCGGTCCGGGCACTGGTACATCAGCCCGTGGCCGGCGCCCGGGAACACCACGGGTTTTGCCCCGGGGATCCGGCCGGCAAGGATCCGGGAATTTTCGCACGGGACCACGGCATCCGCATCCCCGCAGCAGACCAGCGTCTTTGCCCGGATATCCAAAAGCCGGGAGAACGACCCGGGCCAGGTTAAAAATGCGTCCAGCTGCCGGGCCGCAACCGCATCTTCGGTTGTCTCTTCGACCTCGGGACAGTACATAAGCGGGTCGTGACCGATAAGCCACTCCGGGGAAAAGAGGAGCGGGAACATGCGCCGGGCAATTTCCGCAGGAGTCCCGCTCTTGTCGATGAGCCGGGCAAAAATACCGGGTGACGAGCGGACCGCTTCGCTCCCGCCGCAGTCGCCCCCGACAAGAACGAGCCGACAGACTTTTTCGGGGAACGCGAGCGCCAGTTCCTGCGCAATGCAGGCCCCCATCGAAAACCCGAGCACGTGCGCCCGGGCAATCCCGAGCCCCTCCATGAGCCGGGCCGTGTCCTGCATAAAGAGCAGTATCGAGAACGGCTCGTCTGTGTAGCCCGAGTAGCCGGTGCCCCGGGTTTCAAAGACCACCACCCGGCAGTGCCGGGCCAGTGCTTCGATGACCGGCGGGTTCCACGTGTCCATCGCGGACGCTAAGCCGTTGATCAAAACGAGCGGCTCGCCCGCCCCGTACTCGCGACAGGCCAGCGTTACGCCGCCGTCCGGGACAATCCTTACCGGGGGCCGGGTCATGAAACGAAGTTTTGTGTTTTCCGGCTACATATACCTTTTAGCGCCGGCAGGTATCGTCCCGTTACAGCCGGCTCACCGGGCGGATCGTCCGCTCGTCATCGGCAGCCGGGTCGTTTGCCCGGTCGGAGACCGGGTACGTTTCCATTCCCCCCGCGGGAAACGGCGCGAAGATCCGGCGACGGTCCGCTTCGGAGAGGGAGCCTGCAAAGAGCCAGCGGGCCTCGTCCTCCCGCGAAAGGATCACCGGCATCCTCTTGTGGACGGCGGCAACAAGCGTGTTTGGCGCTGTTGTCAGGATCGCAAACGTGGCAAGCGTCTCTCCCGCCGGGCCGTGCCAGCGGTCGTACAGCCCGGCAAACGCAAACGGAGCACCGTACCGCATCCGGAAGTACCAGGGCGATCTCCCGGGGGCCTTCCACTCGAAGAAACCGGTTGCGGGCACAAGGCACCGCTGCGACTGCACCAGATCCCGAAACATGGGTTTTTCCGCGAGGCTCTCGGCCCGGGCATTGAACGGCCGTGTCCCTTCGGACGGGTCCGCTGCCTGCCGCGGCACGAGGCCCCACTGCATCAGGGACGCCTCACGCGGCCCGTTCCCCAGAACCACCAGCGCCCTGCCACCCGGCGCGATCGAGAAATGCGGCACGAGATCGGCGGGAAGAACCGGCACGCCAAAGCGGGTGCAGAGGTCGTGGTCCTTCCAGGCAAGAGAGAACTGGTGGCACATACCGGTCAGTTCCGTGCCATGCCTCATCAAGCTTGTGCCCCGGGGTGTCGTTATCCTTAATGTGTCTCACGGCCCCGGTAATGAGGGAGACCGCCTGTTGATGCCCGGTACCGGACTGATCAAACGCTGCTTATCGCTCCTTTGTGGCCTCTTTCTCATGGGCCTGGGGATCAGCCTCGTCACCCGTTCCGCGCTCGGCACCTCGCCCATATCGAGCGTCCCGTACGTCCTCTGCCTCGCGTTCCCGGTAACGTTTGGCGAGTTCACCATCATCCTGACCCTGATCTTCTTTGCCGCCGAAGT
>Ga0172381_10008064_pt1 | contig 10349 bp, 9 predicted proteins | sample Leawel6488metaG_FD_119754 | JGI IMG/M metagenome (GOLD analysis project Ga0172381, IMG submission 119754) | Leachate microbial communities from a municipal landfill in Southern Ontario, Canada - Leachate well 64-88 metaG | ecosystem: Engineered > Solid waste > Landfill > Unclassified | place... | reverse complement strand
TGCCCGATAGGGAATGTGACATATCCCACATAATCCCCTGAAGGCTTGCCTGATGGATACTGTTCGCTTATCCCCACCGGGCAGAGTTCAAATGCCATCGTGTTGATCCAGTATACGCCGTTGTTGGCATACTCTGCGTGATACAGTTTGCCAAAAACGCTTGTGCTTATATCGGTGGTAAGTTGCTTCAAGTCACAGACCACCTTTAATGGCTTTAGTCCCGGAAGGATGCTTAAAAAACCAAGCTGCGCCACAAGGTACGGATTGTAATCGAAATGTCTCCCGTCAAAACCAGATACACCTTCGTAGTATTTTGCCAGAAAGTTCGCATGATACCATAAATACCAGAGGTCGGAAGCAATCGGAGCGGCAATGGCGGTTGGAGGATTGGCCCGAACAATATCTCCTGGCTCCATTGTCATCAAATAGTCCACCATTCCCTTGACGGCCTGCCCCAAGACCCCGCCGCTTCCTGCGAGACCTTTCATGCTGGCAATAAGGTTTGCGATATTGTTATCCATTACGTCGCCTTCTTGATCGTGTGGGTCAATGTTGTGGCTATCTTTGCGGCTGCCAATGTTTCTGCAACGCGCACCGCGGCAAGGGCTTCCTCCCGGACATTTGAAACCTTTGCTTCCATGATCGATACTTTTTTGGCATCAAGCAATACATGATCGGCCTTGTCCATATTCGCAAAGTCAACATCGAGCTGAGAAGCGGCCAGTTTATTGTAGATATCCAATTCTTCTTTCTCTTGTCGTTTAGTCAGCTCGTTTTCACGGATAAGTTGCTTCAGGTTCATGAGGTCGATCTTGTTCAGGTAACTTTCGTTGGCCTGATTCATCAAGGTCTCTTCGTAATAAGTCAGCTCCTTGTCCACTTCCCCGGACTTGGCCCCGGCCAGCACCACCCTTGATTCCGCTATCGGAAGTTCCGCTTCCGCAACGGCGGTTTGCGCCTGTTCAATGGTCAGTTCATTTTCAAGCAAGCCGATCTTGGCGATGTCCCTATCCGTGTGGGCGATGTCCACCCTCGTTCTGGCAATCTGAAGATCCACGTCGATCAACTGCATGGCCGCGCTTACGGTATCCATTTGAATCTTCAAGACGCCATTGGACGCATCCAGTTTTTGAATATCCACCTTCGCTGATTCAATCGCCTTTTCCGCTATCTGAACGTCAACCTCCGTGAGGTTGTACCCCTCAATGGCGATGTAGGATTGAATCTCCGTGATTCTCGCGGAAGTCTTCTCGGTTTCGGACGTGACCTTTGCGGCCATGGTCAACAAAGCCGCTTGATCTGCGGACAGGGCCGCTATCTTCGCATCCCATTCAGCATCCTCGGCGTCTATCTCTGTGGCCTTTGTGGTCAGCTTCTGGTCGTGGATCAACTTGTCGATGCTCGCCAGATACTTCTTGGAGACGATTTCCGAGACAACCATCTGTTCCTGCAGGGTCAGGTCAGCTATCTTGGCGTTGTAATCTGCCAGCAGGTTCGACAGATCGGTGGTTTCGATCTCGTTCAGGTAGCCGTGCTGGTTCCGGAATGATCCGGAATAAAGGCCGTAGATAATCGTCCGATCATCTGTTTGCGTATCGTTGAAGGGGAAGGAATGGGCAAACGGGCTCCAAACCTTTCCTTCCCTGGATAATGCTCTTGCGTGAGCGTCTGAAGACATATCTCATCCTTATCCGATAATGTGTTGAAGTGATGCCGTGATATGCGCCGCGGCCTGCGCGTTCGCCACATTGGTCGCTCTGTATACCTCAAGGCTGGTCTTTGCTGCATCTGTGCTGATTTCTTCGTTCGCTATCGTCGTGGCGCTGGTCAAGGCCGTTGCATTCTTGATCGTATGCGCCTCGGCCCTGTCTGCAATAACCCCTGCCGTGGCGTCCCGTTCTCCCTGAAGGATGGTCTCAAAACTTGCCATCTCGTCATTCTGGTAGTTGATGTTCAGATTCTTTTCTGTCGTGACAAGAGACTGGGAGTTGGCAAACTCCGTTTCCTGGAGGGTACGCTTCGCATCCATCAATCCAATGTTCTTTGTCTCGATCTCAACATCAATCGCCAGCTCCCGGACTTTGTAATCGGCCTTCTGGACGGCGATTTCGGCCTGGCTCAATTTCTCTTCGGCAATCTGCTGTTCAATGGGCACTTCGATGTCTGTAACCTTGGTGGCGTAATCTTCCACCCGTGACGCCAGATCATTGACAAAGGGCGTCAAAGTCTGTTTCTTGGTGATGACTTCCTGCTCTGCGACCATGTAATCCGTGTAGGCCGCCGCCTTCCCCTGCTCGATGACGAGCAGTTCCTGTTCTTTGGTTATAATCGCTTCGATGATCGGAAGTAACTCAAGTTTCTTCTGTGCGGTGAGAAGTTTCGCGTTGGCAAGCTGAACCTCGTAGGGCGATACATCTCCGTCAAGATCAGCGAGGGTCTTCCGGTATCCCTCCATTTCCACTTCAATCGCGGCCTTGGCTTCCAATAGAGTGATGGCCCGGCGGGAAACTTCTATCGCCAGCATGTTCAATGTTTCCGTGTCTGATTCCATGCCCTTCTTGATCCCGGCGTATTCCGCCTCCCATGCCGCCATCAATGCCTGTTTCTCAAGTTCCCAAGACATCAAGGCGTTCTTGTAGGCAAGGTCATAATCAACGCCGGACTGCTTCAGTTCTCTTTCGATGGTCTCTTTAAGGATATTGTAATTCAACTCAGAAAGGCCTATTTTGGCCGCCACTTCAAGCTGATTCTCGATGTCGTAGGCGTAACCGGGCAGCTTCAGAAAACCCCGCCCGGCGATCTCGGCCATCATCTTGGAATGGTCGTCGGAATACTTGACGATGATTGGAGTCTTGCCCTTGCGCCATTGGTTCTGTTCTCTGGTGATTTCGCTCATATTATTCCTATTTGGTCAGTATAATGGGAAGCAGTTTCACGGTGTCCAACGTGTCGAAGTCCGCGATTGAAAGTGTCCACTTCTTCGACTTCAATTCGCTGGATGCCGTCACTTTGCCCTGTGTGTCAATGCTGTACACCTCCCGTTTTCCACTTTCGGTCTCGAACACCATCACCGGAGATGTCCCGGAAACGCCTATGTAGCCTTTCCGAAACCGCTTCTGGTTCGGTGAGCCGAAGTCCGTCTTGCTCAGAACAACCCCGGAATGAATCGTAGATCCAGCGTCCGTATCCCCGGTGAGTTCATAAATCCCCGTATCATTGGCTCCAAACGCCCTCCCCTCAAATACACAGTAGGAATTGAAATTGAATCCTGAATACATGGACGGGTGGAATTTCGGAGTATTCAGAACATAGCATTCGTAGACCTCACCCCCAAGCTCCACGGTAACGCTCAGGGCCAGGGTATCATAAACCGCTGAATAGAAATGACCAAGACTTGAGACGGTTTCCGTGAAGGTCAGCGGGTCTGTAACTGAAATCCCGATATTGTTGATTACGCCGGCCGCATCTGTTGTGATCAGGCTTTCGGTGATGGAATTGTAAAACAGGGAGCCAACCGTCGCGGCGTCCACGGCGGCGAGGATGCTCTCTACGGCGAGTGCAAAACCTCTTTCCGCTGAGTCCACCAAAGACACAGATTCGCTGATAGATTCAGCACAGGACTTCATTGCAGAAGCCAGCTCAGAGAATCCAAGGTAGTCAAGAATCGTCACGGTCAACTTCAGCAAGGACGTGTCTGTTATGCCGATTGTTTCACTGATCGTATCGTCATAGTGCTTTGATCCAACTGAAAGATCATAGAGGTTGAGATATTCTGTCGGAACTATCTCCCTTCCGTTCCAGTTGTTTGTCTGGCTGTCAACGAGGGTGATCCAGTCAGAAACGAGAAGCCCCAAGACGATAGATACGGTATCGGTCATTTCAAGTGAATCATTGGCCGTTACAACCCATGCATGATATAGTGTTTCATAGAGAAACATGGAGTCTGATAGATTCTCTACATCCGCCACATAATCGGTGGTGATATATTCAGTCGCTACATATCCCATTTTAAGCCTCGGAAAAAGCCACGGGAAGCTCGGTCAAACTCCCTATGGCGTCCCAGTAAGTGCTTCCTTTTGTCCAATCAAGGATTACGTTCAGCCCGTCACTCGCCCGCTTATACATTACCCAAGCGTGACCAATTCCGCTATATGTACCGATTGCGACTTTAATACTCGTTGCGGGGCAATCAAGGTTCAGCAGGAAGCTGGCCAGCAACAGGGAGCCGTCTTCGCAGTCTCCCGCGCCGTAGTAAAGCGTTGCCATAGGGTCAACCCAATTTTCGGCCATCCCGTAAAATAATAAATCGCTCGTATGGGTTACATAGTTTGCAACAAACTGGACGGCCATTAACGCCGCCGCATCAACATCACCGGCGACCGCAACCATTGGCGCTAATCGCTGCATGAAACCATTCTGGTAAAGCAGGAGCGATATTTTCTGTGCGTCTGTTGAGGCGTCGTTAACGCCCATAATAAAGGAATAAGCGTTCCCCGCGAAACCTGGAAGAATACCGCGCCCAACGCAGAAGTCGTCCTGTGTGCAAGTCCCGGCGCCTGTGAATGCCGGGAGAAATCCGGTCCCATCAGCACAAAAACCGTTGCCCGTGAATGCCGGAAGTGTCGCCACCGCGTCAGGCGTCGTATAAAGAACTGACTGTTTGATCGCCCCCATGGTCAGGCCCGCGCTGGTAATCGACCAAGTGACGGTTTCTGAAGTGTATGCAGTTACAGATACAATGTTGCCAGAAACCGTTGCCGTGAAGATCGCCCCGGCTGTGTCATTCAGTGTGGCGGCTATATTCGCCGCCGTAAGTACGTCCGTACCACCGATCAGTATTTCATTTGATGCGCCTGTAGGAAGGCTTCTAAAGGTATAAATAATTGGAGTGCTTCCGATATTTATGGTTAGAGTATCTCCGTTGAGAACAAGGGCGTTGTCGGATACGGTGATTGTCTCGGTGGAAAATACCTCTACTGTATCTGGTTGATCTGGTTGTCCAAATTCTCCTGCTGATTCAGTAATAGGTGGGGCAAAATCTTCTATCCACTTTGCGCAGTTAAGAATTTCTACAGCATCAAATCTAACAGATATTCCATTTGCAGCATCTAAAGTACTCAGGGAAAAAGCATTCACTCCAGCAAAAGGATTATTTACAAATTTACTTGCACCGGACTCCCAAGCTCTTCCCCATTCTCCTTCTTTTTGCCCGCTTGCACTATCTTCGGTTATACCAATAAAGTGTCCATCCAAAGCAATATTATAATACTGCCCGTGCACAACAAACGCTAAATGGTGCCATACTTTTTCAGTTGAGATTGGATCAACTAACTCAAAATGATCTTGTAATAAATTACCTGCTGAATCAAGGAAAGTTTGTGCGCCAGATAATACTAAATGCTCATTCTGTGTATATAACCCAATTATACCTTGAGGAGTTCCTAATCCTCCTAGCCCCATAAAAGAAACATCAAACTCAGTATGACTTCCAGTTTCAGGAACTGCTTCTGCAAGCCATGCAGTCAATCCCTTCTCAATCATAAACCACCAGTGAATTGTCATATCACCAGTAATTGTTGGTATAGGATAATAACCCATATACTCTTGAAAAGTTTCCCCATCACCTTCTACTTCTAATGATGCGGAATCAAACTTTTTGTATGATGTATCAAGTTTAAAAGCCGCATCACTTATATAAGGAGTAAAATTATTAATACTCTCTACCCAAGTAGTTGCATTATCTGTTCCGTTAAAGTTTAGAAGTAAAACAGTAGAACCATCAGGAGCACTTGGATAATAAACACCTGAAGTAACTCCTGATTGTCCTGTACCTGTATGATAAACAACTGGTGCTTCACCAGTAATACAAGTCGTTAAGATAACATTTCCAGGAAGAGTAAATCCAGTTGTACTAACTAGATCACTCCATCTACCAAGTGATGGAACTTGAAAACTTGAATGTCCAAGAACTGTAACAGGAATTGATACACTACCTTGATGCATATATGCACTCTGTACTTTGTAAGCAGTATACCCATTACCTTCCAACCAGACCTTTACCGTCGTACCAATATCTTGAAGGTACAAAGTCTGGTTAAGATACACATTTATCTGTTGGACGGAAGGCATCCTTTGCTCCTTAAAAAGCTGGTAAAGTAATCTGGAATGCTGTAATGGTCTTTGTCGCGCTCTCTGTCACTGTGCAGTCGGACATAACCAAATCACCGCTGGTTTCCGAACAGGTGCCCATGAACCTAATCGACGTGCTGCTTGCTCCCGTGTCATATGAGTTATCATAGAAGACGTAGTATCCGGCCTCTCCGGTAGCCAGTCCGACACCAGACCATACGCCCGAATCCTTGGAGATTGTACCCGCTGAAGGTGCGCCAAATTCAAGCCCATTGGCCGGTTGATTAGCCGTAAATGCACCACTGGCAAGGGTGATGCTGGCGAGCTTTACCCCGGTCTCTGCGAGGTCTGCGGTCGCGGGAATGACTCCAGAATAGAGATCAAGCACACCGTCCTTGAAAATATCCCGAAATGATCCGCCTTTGAGCAGTACCATTGTCACGGCCTCGCCTGCGTCGTCCGCTGCCAGTGAACCGGTCGCTACAGTGATAGTTCCTGCCACGGCTGTCACCACCGTAAAAGGCCCGTGGATCGCCGCCATACCCGCGGTGAAACCATAGACAAGAAATGAGTCACCAACGGAAAAACCAGCCGTAAGAAATCCATTGTTTGAATCGGTGAATGAATCTGGGCTTGCTCCGCCGTCAACCGCTGCAATCCCTGTCCCGCCGCTGATGATCACCGATGCTTTTCTTGCGGGCACGTCTCCGAGCAAAGCCTGTCTTAATCCTGTTGAAATTTTGATTGTCATAATAACTCCTTATTCTTGAATTGGAGGAACAATATAAAAATTAAGCTCCAGACACGCACGGCAAAAACCGTCCGCGAAACCAATTACCTTTACAACGCTCCCATCTTTTTTTTTCATCACAACTACGGGGTCCGATGTTGGCGGTAACACCCACGGGCGCGGCAACATAATCCATTCAAAAATTCCCCATTCCCAAACTTCACTGGATAGAAACGCCCATGCCCCGTATTGAACGGCTCCGTTTGAGCGCAATACAGGCGGTCCGAAATAACCATCAGGCTGGCAATGGTAAAATATTATCGCCGGATATACTTCGCCTCCCACCCTTACGGTACACGTGTCATCCGTGTGGTTAATGGTTTGGAGAACTCCCGAAAGAAATTCATAATCGAGCACGTCCCCAATGTCGAGGAAGTCAAGGGTCGGCATTGTCTAACTCGTGGTGCAGGTCACGGCGTATGTTACAGCAAGCACATCGTCCGCAATCACCGCCCTGGCCGTGGTGAACTTCTTGGCGCACATCAGGTATCCGGTGGTCGCTGTCTTGGCTGCCACAGTAGAGAGAAACGCCCCGTATACCGTGATGCTGGCGTTCATCGTAAAGCTGGCCGCGCTTGCCGCATTCGTGCAGGTCGCCGTAGCCGTTGACGCAATCGTATAGCTCGGCTTGTCGGTCGCCGGGCTGTCGTAATCCGCATCCTGGCACTCGCCGTACGTCCCCGCTGCCCCGAGCTTTGCCGCCGCCGTGTCCCCCACTGCCGGACTCACGTTGTTTTTGAAGATGCCGGTATAGAAGATCGCGCTGGCCGCTTTTGAAGTGGTCCCGAAAATGATGTTGAGAAGATAGGCCATGCCCTCCGTGGTGAAGGTGTTGCCGCCCTGATCAACGCTGTGGATCAGACTCCCATTCCGGTAATGGTCGGTCCAGACATGCCCGTGAAAGGCAAGGTCGGACTCCATCAGGTGCTTCGCCGCGTAGCGCGTTTCCGCGCTGTCTCTGAGGTTCGATAAATCAATCGGGAATTGTTCCATTTTTTTCTCATTCTCCTTTTTCAGAAATAAAAAAGACCTGGACTCTATGGCTCGTATTGCTGCGTTTTTCCGTAAAATCCGGGACTTTCTGGTAACTTTGGTTAAAAGTCCTTCGGGCGCCCTATTGTGAAATGGTTAAATCACCACGCCTCCTCTCGTAACCGTACAGGTCGCGGAATCCGAGAATCCTGCCCGGCTACCCATGGTATCGTGCCGTTCGTTATGGGTGTCTACCTTGCCATCCTTGAAGGCCAGCAAAGCGTCTGCATCTTGCCCACTTAACCCCGCCTGCCCCTGTTTGAAACTGGTCAAATACTGAATCATCCCGTTCAGGTTGCGATATAATGAGGTTCCCTGATCCGGGGTACCCATCCGGATCTTGTTCTTGGTGATGTTGAAGAATTTCCCGGAACTGTTCCCGACAACTACCCCCTCAGTCGTCAACCAGACCGGAACGTCGGTAAAATCCTTTTCCGGGGTCCCGAGCGTCCACCCGAGTTCCGGCATGTTATTGCAGTAGGTCAACGTCCCCTTGATTGATCCCGCCCCGGCGTCCTGTTGTGTCATCAGTTCCGGCACCGTCCCGGCGAGAAACCGCGTCCTGTTTTTCATCCCGACAAAGAGGCCCGTGGGGACTTTGGCAATCATCGTCACGGTGTCCTCGAAGTCGTACCGATTGGAGGCCAGCCGGAACCACCCGAGTTTGAACGGCTGGCTGTAGTAGACCGTGGACCCGGAAGATCCCCATATCCGGCCAAAGGCATAGCAGAGGTTTTCGAGATAGGGCGGCGGACTACACAAGAACGAGGGCAAAGGCTCCACCGTGGGAAGATCAACGATCTTGCTGATGGCGCCGACCTTGTAAAAGACTCCTTCATTGGCGTCCGTCACCCATGCAATCGCCCCGGCTGGCCGGTTCAGAATCGTAATGCCGCCCTCGGCGGTCAGTTCGATGGTGGAGATCGGGCCGTTCCCGGAGATTTCATCCCCGGATACATTCGTCATCGTGACATTGTAGGTACCGGCAGAGAGATTCCCATTCCCCTCCAAGAGCATTGGACCGGGAGGAACGGTTATTCCCCAGGCGGAAATGGTGTTTGTGGAGGCGTCAAACACTCCCTGCCAGTACGGATTTGAAATATAAACCTTGCCTTCTGCATCAATGTAGGAAAGCGGATACTTCGGGCCGGATATAGACCCGAGGCTTACGGCCGCTCCCTGATGAATGCGGTAAAGCACCCCACCGGCAACGCACAGCATGCAGTCGTTGCCGGACCAAAGACTATGAGCGCCGGGAAGCGCGAGATGAACCGTTTGCCCCAGGCGCTTAATAAGCGTCCCGTCAGTACTCACATCAGCGTTCAGGATTACCGTAGGCTCGGCTATCCCCACTTTAGAATAGAAGCGTTCAGTAATGTTGTTGGCCCCGGAGAAGCCGTTAATTTGTATCTCTGCCATCAATCGCAACTCCCAGCGTCTTCGTATCCATCTCCGCCATAATACTGCGGTTCTCCATCGAGGCCGATGTAATCGGCCAGATCAATCATCGCTTCATAAAACTTTTTCTCGTGATACTGCATTCCCCTGGCCGGTTCAGTGACCCCGGCTTCGATCTTGTTACCGTAAATACTCATCAAGACGCTGTGTTTGATCAGGTCTTCCGCAAGATGGTCAGGCAATCCATCCGGCACATCTCCGTCGAGCGCCATGTCGGTCGGCGTCTTGTAATAATGAATCCCAAGCGTCGTTGAGGCTGAAGGAATGCCCTGATAGTAGAGTTTTGATCCTTTGACGGCTACCTGATAGACACTCCCGGTTTCAGCGAGCGCCTTATTGCTGGCCTGCGTCAGAAAGCGACTAAAAGCATAGTAATTGCCGCCCCGTGGAGGTTCGATCTTGTAGTTTGAGCTGTCATAAATCAGGGAAACGCCCCGCTGGTAGTCTGCCGGCAACGAGACATAGGGAATGGTTATGGAGGTGTCCACCGTCCCGTACGTGTAGAGGTCAGGGAGAGGCGGGGAGATTTGACCATCCGGAATCCGGACCCCCCCTGCGATCCTTGAGACCACGCCGTTGATCTGGGTGATAATCTTCTCATCCGTGTAAGCGGAATCGTCGAGAATGTCCTGAATCGCGGCAATCAGTGAGGATAGAGTAGCCATAGTTGCCTCAAGAGAAAGGCCCTCCCCCACCGATTACAGTAGAGGAGGGGTAAATGGTTTACGCTTCTTTTGCCGCCTGCGCGACACTGGCCGAGTCGTCATACTTGATCATCAGCAGCACATTTGCAGCACCGCCGAGGATTGTGGTATCAAACGAGACCTTGATCTTGGTGTTGGCAACGGTCGAGGAATCGGGGTCGAAAACCAGGTCCTTGTTCGTGGTGTCGGCTACGCCTTCAAGGAGTACCCCTGCGGCGGTATCGCCGGTGGGGGCG
>Ga0172381_10008063_pt1 | contig 10349 bp, 22 predicted proteins | sample Leawel6488metaG_FD_119754 | JGI IMG/M metagenome (GOLD analysis project Ga0172381, IMG submission 119754) | Leachate microbial communities from a municipal landfill in Southern Ontario, Canada - Leachate well 64-88 metaG | ecosystem: Engineered > Solid waste > Landfill > Unclassified | place... | reverse complement strand
ATTATATTATTATTTATTTGGATATTTATTCATAATATAATTTTTTATAGATTTTATTGATATTTTTCAATTAATATTTTGTATATTTATTAAAATATATTAATGTGATGGAATCAAAAAACATAAAAGAATCAAATATTATAGTTAATTCTATTTTATTAAATGAATTATTTCAAAAGAAATTATCGGATATAAAAAATAATGATGCTAGAATATTATTAGATGTTGCTCCAAAAGATTGGAAAAATACCAGTGATATGATTAATATTATTTCTGATATTATTGAAAATAATGATTTAATTACAATTAATCATAAATATGAAATTGATACAAATGAATTAAAATCGAATAAATCATTCGTCGATAATTTATTTAATAAATTTAGAACAATAAATAATAAAATATAGAATTATGGCGTATCTTGATAGGGGTGCTGCAAATTATAAAAATATTTGCAAAGAAAAATACGAAGAATTAATAAAGAAAATATCTACTCCGGTCGAAAATGGAAAACTAGATGATTTTTATTTAGCATATCTACATATTCAAGAAATGGAAAAAATTAATAAAGAAAAAGAAGAACTATTAAAGAAATACAAATCATGTTTTGATTTAATAAGTAGTTGTTTACCAAAACAATTTTCCATATATGATAATCTTGGTTAATAATAATAATAATAATAATTAAAATATATAAATTTATGAATGATAATAAAACGATTCCACCATTTTATTATTTGGATGGTGAAATATTAGTCAGATTTATTAAATTTGATATAAATGATGATGCTATAATATGTATGCCGAATCTAGACGTTCCTGATACTGATATTGTAAGTTTTAGTAGATTAAAGGAATATAAAAATATTGATGAATCCATTAATAAAATTGGAATAAATGAATGTATAGATAATACATATAGAAATTCATTAGCAAAAGATTTTTTATGTGCACAATTAATTAATAAAAATATACAAACATGTTATACTACTGATTTAAATAATGCATTTAGGTTAGCTAATAAATTTATAGAATATTCAAAAAATAATTAAATATTATGGGATGGGGAACATTAATTAATCCAGAAATTTGTATTAAAAAACATTATTCTGATGTAAATGAATTATTAGATGATATAAATGATATTAAAGAATCATTAAATTATTATAAAAATAAAATTTATATGTATGCATCATCTAATCCAAAAGACATTATAATAGTTGATCAAGATGAAAATACTAATTTAATCGATCAATTAAATATAAATATGAATGAAATTATGGAAGAGTATAATGATTTATCAATTGAATTATTTAAATTGGAATTATTATTAGATAATTTTGATTCAAAAGTTGAATATTAAATAAATAAAATCAAAAATCAGTACTATATATCATTATTGTATAATAATTCAAGTACTGATTTTTGTGCATCCTTTATTGACATTCCAGAATCGATTTTATCTTGTATCATTGATTCAATAATTATTCGATCATTTTGCATATTTTCTACAAAATCAATACATTGTAATTTAATATCGTTTGATAAATTATTCATATATTTTATTTATTCATTAATTTTTCTTTTAAATTCCAAATTCTCATTACTCCACAAACTGTAAGTTTAAATTGTTCTTCGATTGATAATTTTCTAGTATTTGGATATGATTTTATTTCACGACGGATAGTAGTGTATATTTTATCATTATATCTACTTATTTCGATTATTCCGCAATCATCAGGAACCAAACCTTTACATGATTCATATATTTCTTCTGGAAATGCATAATATAATTTTTGAATTCTTTGATCTTTATGATTATGTTTCTTTTTAAAATCAGCTAACATATCAGATTTACTCATTTTTATTTCTATTTCAATAGAATATCCGGATTTCTTTATTATTAATAAATCACATTCATGATCACAACTGGTACCATATGTTATATAAATATTTGGAATTATAATATGTTTGCGTTTATCAAAATATTTAACTATTGCTAATTCAACTTCATCATATCTTAATTTATTCATAACATATATTTTTTTATAAATATACAAAAAATAAATCTAAAATATTTTACTTTATTAATTTAATTATTGTATATTTATGAAAATATGATTTATACAAGATGAAAATAAAACCAAAACGTAATAGGAAACAGTACTCTATTTTTGAAATGGAAAAATATAACGTGATTGAAACTACATATGGTAGATGTGAGTATATCATAACTAAATATAATAAAAGATCTCCAATTAAACATAATAGAAATATTATAGGTTATGATGAAATTACTGAATATGTCTTATCAAGAAGTGATGATCCAGATACATGGGTTTATAATTTTAGAAATGAGGAAATTATAAAAGTTATAGATAATGGAAATGAATTAGTTATTAAACCATTAACATTCAATATGAAAAATAAATCATTTGGTTATGATGAGGCTGCATCATTATATATAATATTGAATTTTATAAATCATGTAGATGATAACTTATTCATTCAATATAAGTATAAAAAAATCGAAGAACAAAATGGATAATAATATTGATTTCTTTGATAAAGACGGAAATAAATTAAATATTGATGATATATTGCAAATTATTAATAACAAAGTAATATATACACCTTTAGTTAATAGAGTGGAAATAATTGATTCTAATGGTAGGTCATATACTAATTGGAATGATAAAAATAAAACCCAAATTAGCATTCAAGATTCTGGAAAAACACTAAAGATATTTATTAGTTAAAAAAATATAGTTATGAATTTTGATAAAAGTGAAATTAAAATAATAAAGAAATTATATCCAGAATATACTCAAATTAAGAATCGAGAATTTTTTTTATATATGGGACCAGAACGTAGTAAATCTATTACTAAAAATGAATATGGATTTTTTATTCATTCTAATAAATATCCAAATGGTGTAGATCAAGATAATGGAGATGTTCCATCATATAATAATGATTATTCATATTATTTCAATATATATTATTTCCAACAAAGAATTAAATGTGAATATAATAAACATAATTTGTGTAAAGTAGTCAATTTTAAAAAAGAACCATATGATATTTATATAGGTCGTCCATCAAAATGGGGAAATCCATATTCACATATTAATGACGGAAATACTATAGCTAAATATATTGTTGGTAGTCGTAGTGAATCAATTAAAGCATATAGAGATTGGATAACTAATGGTGATGGAAAATATTTATTAGATGATTTACATGAACTATGCGGAAAAACTCTTGGGTGTTGGTGTAAACCTGATACGTGTCATGGTGACATATTGGCTGATTTAGTAAAATATAAATTTACAAAAATAATAAAAAAATAATTATGAAAACGGAATGTAACGAATATATAGATATTGTTAATGAATTAAATGATAATCTATATAAAATTTTTGGTGATGATATTGAATATTTTTTCAGTTATGAAACAAATGGATATATTGATGTAATATTATTTGGTGATCATATATTATGGAATAGTGATAATGATGATAGAATGTTTATTGAAGAAAAAAATGATTATGAACCATTATCACCATTTATTAAAAAACAATTTAATCAGTATGTGGATATGTTGAATAAAATGAAATTTAAAAGAATTAAATAATGAATGATAATTATAAATCATATGTATTGGGATTTCTTTTTTCTGAAGATAGAAATAATGATGTGTTATTTTAAAGAATAAACCAATTTGGCAAAGTGGATTAATAAATGGAGTTGGTGGTAAAATAGAAGAAGGTGAGACACCAATTGAATCAATGAAACGAGAGTTTTTAGAAGAAGCCGGATTGGAAGTCGATAATTGGATACAATTTTGTAAAATGAATGGAGATGATTGGGATATGTATTGTTTTAAAGCATTTTCTGATAATATATTCAATGTAAAAACTATGACTAATGAAAAAATTTTTATTGAAAATATAAACAATATCAATCAATTGAGAACCGTATCTAATCTTCAATGGTTAATTCCTATGTGTTTAGATGTTGATAAATTCTATTCTAATGTATGTTATATAAAATAAATTAAATAATGAATAATATAAAATTCGACCTAGATGATATTTTGATATCTCCATCTATTATTTCAAATATTGATAGTAGATCAAAAATTAATCCATATTATAAAAATAATAAACTACCATTATTTACGGCTCCAATGTTTGATGTTGTTGATGAAAATAATATAGATATATTTAATGATAATGGTATACATCCAATATTACCAAGAACTAAAATTAAAGTAATTGATAATCTAGATTTCTTTGAATATGCAAGAAAAAATTTTGTTGCGGTAAGTCTTGATGAGTTTGATTATATATTCAATACTTATATTCCACAAACTAATGAACCTCCTATAAAAATATTAATTGATATTGCTAATGGTCATATGAGAAGATTATATGATATTAGTAAAGCTGCTAAAGAAAAATTTACCAATCATATTATACTTATGATAGGTAATATAGCGAATCCATATACATTTAAAAAATATTGTGAAATAAATGTCGATTATGTTCGTGTTGGTATTGGCTCCGGATCAGCATGTTTAACTACACAACAAACTGCAATTGGATATCCAATGGGATCATTAATTTATGAATGTAAAGGCATTAAATCTCAATATCATTCAACTTGCATTACAAAAATAGTGGCTGATGGTGGAATGCGAACATATTCCGATATTATTAAATCTCTTGCTCTTGGAGCAGATTATGTAATGCTTGGTGGTATACTTAATAAATGTCTCGAAAGTTCAGCTGAAACAAAAATATATAGTGATGTTATAGTTGATCAATATGATCACGAATCATATGAATTATTTAAAACTGGAATTGAATTTACTAAAGTATTTCGTGGAATGAGTACAAAAGAAATTCAACGTGAAATTAAACCAAATGATTATATTAAAACATCCGAAGGTATAATTCGAACAATCGATGTGGAATATACAGTTGGCGGATGGACTGAAAATTTTACAGATTATCTAAAAAGTGCAATGAGTTATTGTGATTGTGAAGATTTAAATAGTTTTATTGGACAACGCAATAATATAATTCATATATCAAGAAATTCATTTGATAGATTTAATAAATAAAAAAATGATAATATAATTATGGAAAAAAATGAAGTAACTCTTGATCTTGATGAAATCAAATTTCCGGAAATATATTGGACTGATAATGATAATGTATGGATACAACCGCCAGTTGATATTAAACATGGAGATTTAGTCGATGTAGATGGTGAAGGTAAATATGGATTTGGTCAAACATTTTTAGGACGATATATTGGTAAAGGTATGGGTATTGTTGAATTTTATAATTACGCAACTGGTATTACATACCATATTGGAAAAGTTAGATCGCGTGGATATAATAAAAACCCAAGATTGATTTCAGATGAGAATTTACTAAAATTTATTAAAGATTAATATAAATGATACAATTTGATAATGCTGTAGTTAAATATAATAAACTTATATTAAATGAAATGAAAGACCAAAACATTATATGTTGGTTAGCCGGTGGAACGCTTAGGGATTATTTTATGGGAATTCCGACTAAAACTGATTATGATATATTTTTTCCAAATCAAAAAGAATTCGATAAAGCATATGTATATTTCAAATCTAAAGGGTGTGAATTTAAATGGGAAAGTGAGAATGGTTGTAAAATAAAATATGATAATAATACATATGATCTAGTTAAAAAATATTTTAATGGTCCACAGGAAACAATAGATCAATTCGATTTCACGGTATCTATGTTTGCAGTTGATAATAATAAAGTATATCATGGAGAAACTTCATTTATTGATTTATCAAAAAGACAATTGATGTTTAATAAAATAACATATCCAGCAAGTACAATGAGTCGAGCATTCCGCTATTATAAAAAAGGATTTAGTATGTGCATGGGCGAAATGAAAAAATTATTTGAAGCAATACAAAATGAACCAAAAAAAGAACCAGATCAAATAGTTGAATCTATATCACCACAAATTATAAATATTAATGATTTAAATTTAAAACAAGAAATATCATCTGGAGATTTAGCGGATTTTTTTGCTGGAGTAGATTAAATAAAAAAATATGAAAAAAGTATATCAGACTATAGTAGATCCAAATATTGGGAATTGTATGCAAGCCGCGATTGCTAGTTTATTTGAATTAGAATTAAACGATGTTCCTAATTTTATAAATAGTGAAAATCCATATCATGATATGTTACAAATGATATTGGATAAAAAAGAATATAAATTTAGTGGGAGTCTTTACAATTATAACAATAAAAATGATATTAATGAATATACTACATTAAATACATTATCAGATAATGATGGAATTGATGGTTTGTTTTATGCAACTGTATATAGTCCTAAATATACTGGTATTTCTAAAACTTTAGATGAAGTTAGAAATGATTTTAAAACAGGTTGCCATGCTGTAATATGTTATAAAAATTGTAATATAGTTTTTGATCCAAATCCGGATAACAAAAACGTGATTAAATATCCATTTTCCGACGAATTGGGTTATAATGGAATATTGAATGTTTGGTTAATAAATAAAAAATAATATTGTTATGGATATAGAAAATGAAATAGTGGATTATCTTTTTAAAGAAGGATATCTAAATATTGATGAAATTATAAAATCATATAATTCTAATAAACCGGATATTAATATGAATTCTTTATTACTTATGGTCAGTTCTGAAATAAAAGAAAATGTATATACGAATTTGATTGAAGTTGATGAAGATATATTTGATGTTAATTGTAAAATTACTGTTACCGAATGTTGTAAAATCGGTCCAATAACAGATTATGATAATTATTGTCCAAAATGTGGTAAACGTATAAATCGATAATTAATACAAATTCGTTATGAAAACAATTTATTCTACAAGTGATAGAAATATTAATATATGTTTATCTGATTTTAATATAATTATATCATATGATATTAATATCAATAATATTGATTTAATTATATTTAATGAACATTATGATAATTCATTATATATGATGGCTAAATCATTACAAATTCCATGTTATGGTAATGATAGATTTGATAAATTACAACAATATTTTATATTACATAAAATATTAAATATTAATTGTCCTAAAACATATTATAATATACAAACTGGTAAAAATATAAACACAGTTGATGAATTAAATGCATTTGTTGATATTGATAAATTTATAGTAAAACCAATTAGTGGTGCACGTGGCATTGGAATTGAATATATAACTAGAGATGAATGGAAAAAATGTATGTTCGATTCGAAAAATATACCAAATGTATTTAAGAATGAATTTATAAATGATCCCGATACTAATAAATTAATTAGTAGAGATTGCGATGTAGATATTAATTATATCAAAGATAGTTTTAGATCCGGAAATTTCATAATACAAGATAAAATAGATGTTATGAGAGAATTTAGATTGTTATTATTTCGTAATTCTGAATATTTATGTTATGAAAGAATAAAACAATCATCAGACGTATTATGTTCAAATATGACTCATGGATCAAAACCAAAACCAGTAATAAAAAATAGTGATGATGATATTAATATAATATATCCTATGATAAATGATTTATATAAAATATTTGATATAACTAATTACCCATGGGTGTCGATTGATTTATACGTTGATAGTAATAATAAAACTGGTGTTTTTGAATTTCAAATGGAATTTGCATATGAGGGATTTGATTATAAAGATGTAAAATATAATATGACTGAAAATTTAAAATATTTAACTAAATAAATATAAATTATATATGGAAAATATTCAAAATAAAATAAATGAGATTATTCCCTTTATACAAGGTAATTTTATTACATATCCTCTGTGGGAAGAAGGTAAATATATTCCGTTTGTGAATTTTTGGCAAAGAGCATCCAATTCAAAAGAAATAATGATGCTAAATAAAAAATTACGAAAACTCGATACGAATACCGGGTATAAAATTGGAATCGAAGGAAAAGAATATCCATCAGTATTATTTAATATTTTTATATATCCAGATTATATAGATAATGGTGATGGTAGTTATGAATTTATTAAAAGTGATTGGTCTATTGAAGAAATGATTGATCTTATAAAAACTAATATATTATTAAAATAATAAATGAAATTTGTTATGAATTTATCACCAAATATAACTTGGAAGCAAACCACAGATGAATGTGAAAAATATACCATATATTCATCTGATAAAAAATTAAATAAATGTCTATTTTTTCCAGGTCGTTTTATTGGAAGTTGTTGGTGTACATCATTCTGTGAATATTGTACTAATAAAAATGATAGTTGTGATAGCAGCAATGGTGAATTGGATTATTTTACATTCGAATGTAATTGTGAAAAATTATTACATTTTTTTCCAGATGGTAAAGAACAAAATGAAAATGATGATGATAATAAAAAACAACCATCAACTATTAAACAAATTATTACTGAAGTTATAGCAAAACAATATCGATATGAAGCTATGATAATTATTGATAAATGTTCACGTTTTAGAATTAATGAATTAATAAAATATTATAACCTTGGTAAACTTAATTCTGTATGTATGCATCTCGATTTAATCAAAGAAGAACTAGTTTTTTATAAAATACTGGAACAAAAAGAAACTGATATTTTTGGTAAAAGTCAAAATTAATATAATAATAAATATTTTATGAAAACCTCCGATATTAAATATACAAATCTTTCTACCGACTATAATCGATTATATGATCTATTAAAAAATAAGGATTGTATTATCGCTGGGTTTACTTCGATTGATAATAACAAAAAAAATGATAATGATGAATATTGTGATGAATATTCAAAAATTACAATGATGTTTTATAATAAAAAACATCAATTATTTTATCTAGTATTTTCAATATTTGAATCCGATTTACATTCGGATTTTAGTTTCTATGATTTATGCAAACTTGAGAATGTTAGATTCTTCGATTTAGATAAATCATAGAAAATAAACATTTATTTGTTATTATTCAGTATAATTATCACAATCGTCATCATCACAGTATTTAGTAAATCCCATAACTATAAATAATATTGGTACAATTATTAAAAATACAATAATTGATGATATACACATGATTATAATTGACACGACTAATATTATACAAAACAATATTGATAATAATATTGTGCTTAATGCGTTTTTAAAAAAATATTCCATAATCTTAAAATTTTTATAATTATTATTCCAGAATGTTATTTAAATATACTTCACTGTCCACCCACTTCATAGTTTCAACATCAAACACACAATCTACATTTTCAACTAATACCTTTGAATGTGTAACTACAATTATAGTTTTATTATCACATATTGATTTTAGTTCATTAAGATATTTTAATTGATTGCGGAGTGATAATCCAGATTCGGGTTCATCAAGTATTAATATATCAAAATCCAATTGTAATATCCCACGTAATACACCTTCTCGTGTTTCACCATGACTTTCACTTTGCCACATAAACATGTTATTAATTTCACTTATGTTATATGTAAATCCATGTTCTGGTTTGGGTGAACTTATTTTTGGATTAGACTCCTCCATATTAACCATATAACACTTAATATTGTTTTTAGTTATATAATTTATGTTGTTATCAATAAACTCTTTGATTAATGTAGACTTACCACATCCATTATCACCAACTAATATATTAACCATATTATTACGTATATTAAACGTATCACCTTTTTTGAATAACCGTTTGTATTCGTGATCAACATAATGATACATTTCAGATTTAGTTAATTTAGCTTGATGTCCAGATTGTAATCCAAGAGATTTAGTTTTAGAATTAATCGCATTATCTAATTCTCGTCCTTCTAATTTATCACGAGTTCTTTTAATAAATGTATTACGTCTAATTGGAGAATGATCATATGTACACTCAATAATATAATCACTGATGAATGCAATTGACAATGATTGTGAATCAATATTATCTGTTTTATTATCCATATTATTATAATTTTAAATTTAAATTTTTGCACCACTTATCGAAATTTGAATTGTCCAATCTATATGTTTTCATACATTGTGTATTTCTTCCATAACAGTCTCCTTCATTAAATGGAAAATCATTTTTTCGAATTTGTAAACTAAAATATCTTTTATCTTTATATAAACCTCCTTTAAAAGAAACTCTAATACAAATATTATTACAAGGTTCATAATCTGTTGAATTATAAGTAAAAGAAAATTTATCAATATCTATCATATCAATAAATTGTAAAAAACATTCAACATAACCTT
>Ga0172381_10008062_pt1 | contig 10349 bp, 12 predicted proteins | sample Leawel6488metaG_FD_119754 | JGI IMG/M metagenome (GOLD analysis project Ga0172381, IMG submission 119754) | Leachate microbial communities from a municipal landfill in Southern Ontario, Canada - Leachate well 64-88 metaG | ecosystem: Engineered > Solid waste > Landfill > Unclassified | place... | reverse complement strand
GCACAGCGACGAGGAGATCCTCTCCGAGGCCCGGGCCGTCTCCGGGACGCTGAGCCGCCAGTCGGAGCTGCGGCAGGGCAGCTCCATGGACAAGTTCATCGACAGGGCCCTGGAGGGCAAGGCCGACATCGAGGTCCTCGGCAAACTGCTGGAATATCGCCGCCAGGAGAAGGCGGACTTAGCCCGCGAGCAGGGCGCCCAGGCCCTGGTGCTGTTCCAGTCGATCTGTCCCCAGATCGTCAAGACCGGCCATCGGGACGATCGCAAGACCAAGAGCAAGTCCACCGGCGAGTTCGGGACGACGGTCTATGACTATCCCCAGTGGGACACGGCCCGCGAGCAGATCGGGCCGGCCCTGATCCAGTGCCAACTGGGGATCGCGCACGCGATCGTTCGGAACGAAGCCAACTGGATCGAGGTCGAGGCCGTGCTGACCCACGGGCCCAGCGCCTTTCAGTGGCGGACCTCGCTGGGGGGACCGCCCGACACCTCGGGCGGCAAGAACCTCCTCCAGGCCCGCAAGAGCACCATCACCTACCTCAAGACCGCCACGGCGTTCACCCTGCTCGGCCTGACCTGCCGGGGCGTGGTGGATACGACCGACGACGGCACGGGCGGGGCCCCGGCGAATAAGGCCGAGCCGGAAAAGCCCGCCAGCGCCGAGCTGCTGGATCCGGATGTCGGGGCCGCCAAGCGGAAGTTCGGAGCGGTCTGCTGTCGCAAGGTGGGCAAGCCCGCCATCCGGCCGGACGTCCTGGAGACGCTGCTGGCCGAGGCGCAGCGACTGAGCGGCAAGCAGGGGATCACAGAGGCCGCCGACTGGCTCCAGAAGAACGGCGAGATCCGGCAGGCCGAGGGCAAATGGCAGATCGTGCCGACCCGGCAGGGATAAGGACCTGATTGACCTTATTGACCGGATTGACGCCCCCGTTTTGAGGACACGGATGAACACGGACACGACGGAAAGCCCGATGAAGATGACGGCGGTGGCGCCGCTGGCCGGGTGCAAGCGGAATCTGGCCCGGCGCCTGCACGAGGTCTTCGGACCCCACAACGCCTACTGGGCGCCGTTTTGCGGCGGGCTCGGAGACTTCCTGACCAAGCCGGTCGCCCGCATCGAGGTCCTCAACGACCTCCACGGCGACCTGACGAATCTGATGAAGGTCGTCGCGGACCGCCGCCTCGGGCCGATTCTCTACCGGCGGCTCCGCCGCATTCCCTTCTGCCAGCAGATCCACACGGAGGCCCAGGACCAACTGGCCGCGGCGACGGACCCGCTGGAGCGGGCGTACCTGTACTTCATCAAGGTGTGGATGGCCTGGAGCGGCACGGCCGGCACCAAGCGGAGCGGCCGCAAGATGTCGATCCGCTACACGAACAACGGCGGCCAGCAGGCGACACGCTACCATAATGCGGTTGCCTCGATCCCCGCCTGGCGGCGCCGGATGCGGAACGTCACGATCCTGAACATGGACGCCTTCCAGCTCATTCCGAACATCGAGGACGCCCCGGGGACCGTCGTCTACTGCGATCCGCCCTACCTGGTCAACTCCGTGGACTACGAGCACGACTTCCTGCCGCTGGACCACGTCCGCCTGGCCCAGCTCCTGCACCGCTTCCGCCGCACGCGGGTCGTCGTCAGCTACTACCGGCACCCCGCCCTGGCGGACCTCTATCCGGGCTGGTCCGTGACGGAGATCGAAGTGACCAAGGCCATTGCCCAGATCGCCAAGCGCCAGAGCCTGCGGGTGCGGGCCACGGAAGTGGTCCTCGTCAATCAACCGTTTCAGATGGCCCTGTTTCCGGGGGCCGAAATCGTCAGTGGCAAAGCATAGATTTTGAAAGGAGTCTCAAATGAGAACACGGATGTTGCAGGTCGTGCTGGCGTTGGGCTGTGCCGCGGCGTTGTGCGGCGGCGGGTGCAAGATGACCAGCGAGCAGCAGATCGCCGCGGCGCAGGAGACGATCCCGCTGCTGCAGGAGGCGGTCGCGCGGATGGACGCCGAGATCGAGGTCGTGCAGGGCAGTATGCTGGCCCTGGAGACCGTCCTGGCCGATCCGAACCTGGCGTTCGGGGACCAGGAGAAGGTCGTCGCCCGGCTGGCCGCGTACCGGGCCGAGCTGGAGCGCTGGCGCGAATTGAAGGTCCCGGCCGAGACGGCGCTGGCCAAGGTCAAGGAGGTCGTGGACAAAGGGCCCGAGGGGGTCGCCGACGTGACGGACGTCCTGCGGATGGCGGCCGAGTCCCTGGCGGCGGTCGCGCCCCTGACTCCGGCGAACGTCCGCCCCTGGCTGAACGTCGTCAATATCGTTCTGACGGCCCTGGTGGCTCTGTTCGGGACCGGCGGGGCCGTGGCGGTCAAGCAGCTCTGGACGCTCAAGACCGCCTTCACCGAGGTCGTCGCCGGCGGCGAGAAGCTCAAGGCCAGTGCGCCCGAGGCGGTCGAGAAGTTCCGGGCCGCCCAGGCGAAGGCCCAGCAGCATGAGAGCACGCGGCTGCTGGTGGACCAGACGCAGAAGAAGCTCGTCGCCGCGGCGTAGGCGAAGGGAGAAGAGCATGGTGGTATTGGGAATCGATCCGGGCGTCAGCGGCGGTCTGGCCGCGCTCGACGGGGACCGCGTGGAGGCGGTCAAGATGCCCGGGACCTGCGCCGAGATCCGCGACGCCCTCGCCCGGCTGATCGGCTCGGGTCCGGCCGTCGCCTTTATCGAGGACGTGCACAGCATGCCGGACGACGCGGCCAAGGCGGCGGGGACCTTCCTGCGAAACGTCGGGCAACTGGAGATGTGCCTGTGCTGTCTGAACGTCCGCCTGGAGCGGGTCACCCCGCAGAAGTGGCAAAAAGGGCTGGCCCTGCCCAAGGCGGACATCGGCAAGCGGCCGAAGCGCGAGCCGGGCGAGCTGGAGGACGCCTTCAAGGCCCGCAAGAAGGCATGGACCCGCAAACGAGGGCAGGCCAAGACCGAGCGGAAGAACGCCCTCAAGCGGCGCGCCGCCGAGCGGTTCCCGCAGGTCAAGGTGACGCTGGCGATGGCCGATGCCCTCTTGATCGCGGACTACGGGATGACGCGGAAGGAGCAGGGACCTCATTGACCGCATTGACCTTATTGACGGCGGCGGACACCGCCGCGGAGAACGGAAAGGGATTCTCATGAAAACGCTTCTACGCTACTACGCTTCCACGCTACTACTGCCCTGGCTGCTGCTGTCTGCTGGCGACGCCTGGGGCTGGCAGGTCCTGCTGCTGGCCGGGGACGCCTGCCCGCCGCAGTGGGATTTCCGGGCCTTCGTGCCCTATGAGATCGACCCCAACGAGCCGAACAGCCCGACCGCGCCCGTCTACGCCCGGGCGGCAATCCTGCCGCCGGTGCCGGCCGACCAGTTCGACCCAGACGATCCGGAGCAGTGGCTGCGGCCGATCGGCAAGTGGGTGCGGACGGCCGCCTGCTGCGTGCCCGGCGGCTGGCTGGTGCACGAGATCCGCCAGATCGGCGGCGCCGAGCGGGCCTCGATCACCTGGGACACCGCGGCGGGGACCTGGACAATGACGACGGAGGTACGCCCGGGGGCCGGCTGGTGCGCCGTGGAGGCGACCAGCGCCTACGGGGTGCAGCCGGACGTACGGAACAGCCGGGTGGTCTTCGTTACGTGGTACGGCGTGCGGCCCGAGGGGGACCATGCCCCGATCCTGGCCTGGATCGGCCGCTGGCTGGAGGTCGGATGATTCACCGCAGAGGCGCATCGGGCAGGCACAGAGTAGCGGGGCAGACCGCCAATGGGTAGACGGGCACAGAAAATGCGTTCGTCGCGACGACCGGGCAAGGCTCAAAGGGCACGGGTCAAGAAGCATAGGCGCGGTGGCGCCTATGTCGGGTGCAGCGCCGGCATCTTTGAGTACCGAGCCGGTCGGAAGAAGCTGAACCGCTTCGCTCGTTTGATCGAAGCGGCGCAGCGTATCCATTCTGCGGGGAAGCCGTTAACCGCGAAAATGCTCTCGCTCCGTCCCGACGGCTGCACTGAGGACGAGCGGGGCCCGATGTGCCTCTGAAGGCTATGAAGGAAGGGGAGTCGATGACGGTGGACCTTATTGACCCTGTTGACCGGATTGACGTGGGGAACGAGCCCCGAGCCGCGAGTCACGACCTGGCGGCCATCGCCGCCTTCGTGCGGGTCCTGGCGATTCCGCTGGGGCGGGAGATCGCCGGGCATTTGCGACCGCACATGGAGCCCGCCTCGGCCGCCGCGGCCGAGGCCGAGCTGAGGCTTTTGCTGGCAAAGCGGGCCGAGGTCGAGGAGAAACTCCAGCAGACCAGCGAGCTGATCAAGAGGCTCATGCAAGCCCAGTTGCGGGCGGTCACCGCCCAGCGGGACGAGCTGGCCAAGGACCTGGCGGCGGCGCGACTGAATATCGAGGCGTACAAGGAGCGGCTCGGCACGACCGCGCCACACGACGGGCAAGGGGAGCGGAGGGACCTCATTGACCTCGTTGACCGGTTTGACGGGCGCTGCGCTGCGCCCGACGACGACGAGCGGGCCGTCGAGGCCTGCTGCGGCAACTGCTACTACCGGGTCGAGGGTCTGTGCACGCAGGAGCACAACCCCCAATACGGCAAGGCCATGGACGACGACGACGGCTGCGTGACGCATGCCTTCTCGCCGCCCGGGATCAGCCGCCGCATGCCGTCACCCCTGGGGGCGGCCGGCAAGTGCGAGAAGTGCCTGCGCTGGACGAGCGGAGTCTGCCGCTCGGACACCGGGCCCAAGGCCAACCTGACCGTCGGGGCGGGCGACGGCTGCCCGATGTGGCTGCCCCGGGCCGCAGCCCTGCTGACCCCGCCCGTTCCGGACGGAGACGGCAACGGAGACGGGCCCCGGAAGCGACGTCCTTCGGGCCAGAAGACCGGACCCCAGCCCCGGGCCCGGTGCCCGCACTGCGCGACCGAGCACGCGGTGATCGGCAAGAGCCCGCACCTGTTCCCCCACGACGCCGGCGGCGTCGAGTACCGCCTCGGGCGTGGGGACCGGTCCCGACCCTGCCCGGGGAACGAGGCGGCGGTGGAAAAGGGGGCGGTGACCGATGCCAAGGTCTGACTTGTCGTCCCTGATCATCGATCCACTCGGCGTCAAGGACAAGCCCTTCGTGGAGATGCCCTCGGGGCTGCTGCTGCCGGAGTGGACGGCGCAGCAGTTCCTCCGGCCCACGGCGATCGACTTGTTCGCCGGCGCCGGCGGGATGAGCCTGGGGCTGATGCAGGGGGGGTTCGATGTCGTGGCCGCCGTGGATGCGGATCCGCTCTGCGCCATCACCTACATGTACAACCTGGGTGCCTATCCCTGCCGGTTCCACTTCGTGAGCGCCAAGGACGAACAGGCCCTGGAGAAGGCCCTGTGGCGCGAGCACGAGAAGAAAAAGGGCCTGCTGCCCTTTCCGGTCAGCGGGGCCAATCGCGACGCGGTCTATCCGGACCGGCTCGGCGTTGAGCACTTTTGGCTGGGCGACATCCGCAAGATTTCCGGCCAGGAGATCCTCGCGGCCCTGGGCAAAGAGGCCGGGCAGATCGATCTGGTCGCCGGCGGACCGCCGTGCCAGGGCTTCAGCACGTCCGGCAAGCGGCAGATCGCGGACCCGCGGAACAATCTGATCTTCGAGTTCGCCCGCCTGGTCCTGGAGATCCGACCCCGCTACATGGTCATGGAGAACGTCCCCAGCATCATGTCGATGGTGACGCCGGACGGCCTGCCGGTGGTCGATCTCCTGTGCGATATGCTGGACAAGGGCGGCTGGGGCAAGGCCGACACGTTCCGCCGCTGCCTGGCGACGCAGGGCGGGATCGGGCTGATACGGGGCAAACCGCCCGTGAAGAAGCCGCGCCAAAAGAAGAAGAAGACCCCCGCCCCGGGCGGGGCCAAATCGTCAATCGTAAATCATCAATGCAAGAAGGAGTCTCTCGATGAGCAATGAATGGACACCGGACCAGTTGAAGACCCTCAAGAAGCTGTTCCCGGGCCACGCGACGCAGGAGGTCGCCGAAGCGGTCGGCAAGAGCGTCGAGGCCACGAAGAAAAAGGCCAGCCGCCTGGGCCTCCAGAAGTCGGCGAAGTACCGCCAGAGCCTCAAGCGGTCCTGATGTGTCGTCCGGGACCGGCGGACCGCCAGCCCGGGGCCACTGCATCGGCTGCCGGATGTTCCGCATGCAGTGGACGCCGGAGGCTTACAACCTGTGGGGCCGCTGCGGGAATCCGGCCAGCGACCGCTTTGACCATGAGGTCTGGGCGGGCGACACGTGCCCACACCGGATCCCGTGGCGGCCCCGCTACGGCTGCGGGCGCGGTCCGCGCCCCGAAAGGGAAGAAGAACAGGAGGACACCTGATGGATGCGCACGAAACGATGACGCCGGCCGACCCCGCCCGGGTCGAGGAAGAGGGGCCGGTATTCGACGACGCCCTGGGTCCCATCCTGACGTCCGGGTGGTTCTGGGAGGAGCTGCGGGGCCGCTACCACCTGACGGGCCGGCAGGTCCAGTACCTCCAGGGCGTCTGCCGCGGCCAGGGGACCAAAGAGATCGCCCGGAGCTGGCGCCGCGTGCCCAAGACGGTTGAGGCGGTGCGCTGCAAAATCTACGCCAAGCTCGACGTCGATTCGCTGGGCGCGATCGTGCGGCGGGTCTGCGCCGCGGCGGTCAGTGCGGCCGTTCGCCGCGGCGTCCTGGTGGGCGTGCCGCCCTGCGCGGACTGCCCGCTGCGGCGGGCGGCCGAGCAGGTGATCGGAGGCCGGACATGAACGACGTGACGCAGGAGATCCTGCAAACCCTCGACTGGATGATCAGCGATATGAATTTCCGGCGGGCCCAGACCGGACTGGACGAGGACCCGCTCTCGCCCGAGATGCAAAGGGCCCTGGCGCTGCGGGACGAGCTGCGGGCCGGGCGGATCGAATGCCGGAGGATCGGATGAAGGAAGAAACGGGAGCGGGGACCGCATTGACCGGATTGACGGCTTATACCCTCCGCGCGTACCAGGACCGGGCCGTGGGGGCCGGGCGGCGGGCTCTGGCTGCCGGCAAGAACGGCATTCTGGTCCTGCCGACCGGGAGCGGCAAGTCCCTCGTGATTGCCTCGCTCCTGCAGGACCTGCCGGGCAAGAGCCTCGTCCTCCAGCCCTCCAAGGAGATCCTGGAGCAGAACCTGGCCAAGGCCCGGGCCTGGGGCTTTGCGGATCTGGGCGTCTGGTCCGCGTCCTGCGGACGCAAGGAGCTGGGCCAAGTCACGTTCGCCATGATCGGCTCGATCATGCGGCATCGGGCGGCCTTCCGGGACTTCGAACGGGTGGTCGTGGACGAGTGCCACCTGCTCAACAGCCGGGGCGGGATGTACGAATCGTTCCTGACGGAGCTGGGCGTGCCGGTGGTGGGTTGCACGGCGACGCCGTACCGCCTGCGGAGCTGGGCGGACCGCCTGACGGGCGCGCCGGTCGTGCAGGCGCAGATCCTGACGCGAACGAGGCCCCGGATCTTCGGCGCGATCGCCCACGTGACGCAGATCGGGGAGCTGGTGCCCTCCGGCTTCTGGTGCCCGCTCGCCCTGCGGGCGGAGGCGGACTACGACGCCGATGAGATCGCGGCCAATTCCACCGGGATGGACTTCGACGAGGAATCACTGCGGGCCTACCACGAGGCGAAGGGGATCGTCCGCAAGGTCGTGGACGCCGTCCGTAGCTGCGGGGCCAGGCATGTCCTGGTCTTCACCCACTTTCGCGCCGAGTCCGCGGCGGTCCTGGCGCTGCTGGCGGCGGCGGGGGTCTCTGCGGCCGAGGTCTCGGCCGAGACGCCGGCGGGCGAGCGCCGGACGATCCTGGACGGCTTTCGCGCGGGAGACATCCGCTGCGTGGTCAATGTGGGCGTCCTGACGACGGGCTTCGACTTCCCGGCCCTCGATGGCGTGGTCCTGGCCCGCCCGACGCGGAGCGTGGCCCTCTACTACCAGATGACCGGCCGCGGCGTGCGGCCCTGGCCGGGCAAGGAGCGGTGCTGCCTGATCGATCTGTGCGGCAACGTCCAACGGTTCGGCCGCGTCGAGACGTTCGAGCTGATCGATCCTTCGGGACGGGGGCTCTGGGAGCTGCACTCCGAGACGGGCCAGTTGACGGGCGTGAACCTGGCCCCGCCCGAGGCCCGAGTCACGAGTCACGAGTCACGAGCCCTGCCCCCGGTCGATCCGGCAACCGTCGTTCCCTTCGGCAAGTTCAAGGGCCAGACGCTCGGGGAGCTGCCGGCCTGGTACGTCCGCTGGGCCTGCGAGGGGCTGAAAGGCAAGTGGCGGATGACGATGCAGGCGGAGATGCAGCGCAGGAGGACAGGCGTATGAGCGAAGGATGGATCGGCGTGGATCTGGACGGGACGCTGGCGGTGTGGGAGCCGGGGCAGGACATCGGGACGATCGGCGCGCCGATTCCCGCCATGGTCGAGCGGGTGCGGCACTGGCTCGCGGAAGCTCGCGAAGTGCGGATTGTCACGGCGAGAGTGGCGACCACCTGCAAAGAGACCGCCGGCGGGCTCGACGACGCCACGTTCGCTGCCCTCCAGGAGTACATGATTTACAAGTGGTGTCGTCTTCATCTGGGCCGAATCCTGCCTGTGACGGCCACGAAGGACTTCGAGATGATCGAGCTGTGGGACGATCGCGCGGTTCAGGTCGAAACCAACACAGGACGGATCATCGGAAGGCATCTGTGCAGATGAAAGAGCCACGGATCATTCGCGTCTTCCCGCGGCGTACCAAGGCGACGCCGGCCGATGGCATGGCCTTCATCGGCGACCCGCCGTTGCGGCGGCCGGAGGCGGACGAGGTCCACATCTCCGTGACATTCACCTGGGATCTGGACGAGGCGTGGCGGCTGGAGAATGCCTGGCGGCAGTACTATCCCTTCGTAAAGGTCGGCGGGCCCGCCTTGAGCCCCGCGGGCGACTTCGAGCCGGGCCGCTATCTGGCTGAGGGCTACGTCATCACCACGCGCGGCTGTCCGAATCACTGCTCGTTCTGCTTCGTGCCCGAACGGGAGGGCCGGCTCCGGCGCCTGCCGATCCGGGACGGTTACGACGTCCTCGACAACAATCTCCTGGCTGCGGGGCGCGGTCACATCGAGCAGGTCCTGGACATGCTCGCGCGTCAGAGACAGCGGGCCCGGTTCAGCGGCGGCCTGGAGGCCCGGCGGGTCGAGCCCTGGTTCGCCCGGGGCCTCCAGGAGATCCGCCCGGCCGCGGGGTTTGTCGCCTACGACCGGCCCGCGGACCGTAAGCCGCTCCAGCAGGCCGCGGAGCTGCTGCGGCCTTGCTTCACTTCCCGCCGTCTGGGCTGTTACCTCCTGTGCGGCTACGAGGGGGATACCCTGGAGGCGGCGAAGGAACGCTGCCAGTTTGCGGCGGACCTCGGCCTGCGGCCCTTTCCGATGTACTACCGGGGCCGGGACTGGTCGGCGCACGTTCCCCCAGACTGGGCGGCATGGATCTGGCCGCGGGCCCGCGGCCTGCCGGATCGACCGGACTCGCACGGGAAGGACGCACGACAAGCAGAGTTGTTTAGATGACGAGGCAGGGAAGCCGTGGGCGCCCGGGAAGAATTGCACAGCTTTAGCAAGTGTGTCTACAGCCCGGGCGACTGGGTAGAATGGCGGTGCATCGACCCGGCGACGCGGCGGATCGAGCGGGACTGGGTCCTGGCCGAGCACTTAGCCGACCAGGCCGAGCGCCTGGCCCAGCTCAACGGGGCCGCGTTCAATATCTACGCCGGGGTCAACCGCCGCAGCGAGCCGGGCCGCACGACCGACGCCGGCGTCGATCTGTGCCGGACTGTCTTCGTGGACTTCGATCATCTGGCGGACGACGCAGGGGCCTCTTATGACGATCTGGCCTGCGGGCGGATCGAGGCGGCGGGACTGCCCCTGCCGACCCTCCGCGTCTTCAGCGGACACGGGATTCACTGCTACTGGCGGCTGGCCGAGCCGGTCAAGCCCGACATCTGGGCGGCGGCGCAGGAGCGGCTGATCGCCGCCCTCGACAGCGATCCGAAGATCAAAAACCCCGAGAGGATCATGCGGCTGCCCGGCTTTCTCAACGTCAAGGACCCGGCGCAGCCGGTGGACTGCTTCGTCATCGACGCCGATCCGGCGCGGGTCTACCCGCTGGCGGATCTGCTGGCGTGCTGCGCGGCGAAGAGCAAAGAGGACCCCATTGACCCCGTTGACCGGATTGACGGGCAAGGCACGGCCGCCGTCCCTGCGGTCGCCGCGGCCCGAGGGACGAGCGACGCGCGACGAGCGACGCCCCCCGGTCCGCTGCCGCTCGACGGCCGG